>Ga0105092_10001685_pt1 | contig 11833 bp, 9 predicted proteins | sample PPLLak2March2015_FD_87021 | JGI IMG/M metagenome (GOLD analysis project Ga0105092, IMG submission 87021) | Freshwater sediment microbial communities from Prairie Pothole Lake near Jamestown, North Dakota, USA - PPLs Lake P7 Core (1) Depth... | ecosystem: Environmental > Aquatic > Freshwater >... | reverse complement strand
GGTGTCAACGGTATTACAGTAAACGGCGATATTGACGGCGTGACGATTTATGGGATCTGGGTACGTTCCATTAAATCTGGGTCTCCTGCTGACAAGGCACGCGTCCAACCTGGAGATATTGTTTACCAGCTAGAGGGTGAAGTGCTGGCAACCGATGGTTCTATGTCTGATTATTGTGATGTACTTCGCAGCCGCCACGCAACTGACACCATGAATGTAACCATTATTCGATACGCGGACCTTTCGCTTATGGAAGGACAGCTAAACGGGCGTGAGCTTGAAGCTACCGGTTACTTTTCAGGCAGTGGGAGTTCTGACACTCCGGCGGCTACTGGAACCTACACAGTGGTAGATGATACGTACACGATCCAGATGGATATTCCTGCTTCGTGGGTTGCAGTTGATGGTACAGTCTGGGAGTCGACCTGGGGTAACTTTACTTTCCGTGCTCCGTCCATTCTAGCCACCACAGACTTTGATTTATACGACGGTTATCTTGCTCCCGGTGTATTCTTTGCTGCCTCTGATGAAATGAGCCAGATTGGCGGTTTTATCGAGCTGCTAGACGGCTTGCGCGGCTGGTATGAAGGAGACTGCAAGCTCGACCATGACATGTACCATGCGGATTACGGCAGCGGTGACTGGTACGATCCCTGGTACGAAGGTAAATTCGATATATGGGAGAACTGCGACGGAACTGGAACGAACGTGTTCGTCCTGGCAGCACGCCCCAAAGATAATCCTTACGATTATCTAATGCTGGTAACAGTCAACTACTACACGGATGAAGATTTGGAAGGTCTTTTCGCAATCTTGGATAGCTTCCAGGTTGTTGGCGGTTTCTAAAACAATTACAACTGAATAGCGAACGTAAAATCATACATGAAGCACTCCAGCATCTGGAGTGCTTCATGTTTTCTTCGAAATAAATTCCATTTTCAACCAAGGCGAGCAGATTTTCCACTCAAAATTAGGATGATGAGCTGGTCTGAGCCAACCCATCATCCTAATTTTGAGGTTTAAGACAAACAGGACATCATATAAAATTTGTGATTTCTATTTCACTGAGAATTGGACGGAAGTTTCCTTCATATTCCCTGCCATATCATAGGCACGAGCACGGAACTCGTGTGCACCCGGGCTGGCTTGCCATGAGATGTAATAAGGTTCCTGAAGGATCGTCCCAACCAGCTCGTTATCAATATAATATTCCAACCTATCCAGGGCTAAATCATCCGATGCTTGAGTCTGCAAAACGATGGCTGGATCGGAGCTCATCTGGAAGGTCTGCTCAACCTCGGGAAATAGAATTTCAACCTGCGGTGGCTGGTTATCAGCGGTAAGCTGGATAATCGTAGAATCCACACTTTGATTTGAACGGACCACGAGCAGCTGCAGGGCATATAAACCGCTCAATCCCTGGGTATCCCAAACACCGAGCAGTCCATTTTCAACGGTTTTCTTGTTATCCTTTCCAATCTGCAGCCACTCTTTCGGGTTTAAGCCTTTACCAACTTGCAGGCGGTAAAAATCAAAGTCTTCTCCACTGGCAGTCCCCATGATTTTTACTTTTCCATTCACATAGCCAAACATAGCAGGTGAGGCAATATTAACTTCCGGATTGGGTGCAGGAGGAGCATTGATAACATCGTACAGATCAGGCGGCGTTACTATGCCGGTCAGCGATGCCCAGGCAGAAGCCCCAGGTGGTACCATCATAAAGATTTGTTCTTCAACCAACTCGGGAGGGGTAAATACCGTGGCAAGCCGGCTTGTTTCCCGGTTTACCTGGAACGAACGATAAAGGTTGTCTCGCTGGGTAGGTTCGCTGCCCATCAAGAATACTTCACTGACGGTTGTTGGGCATAATTCTGTAGGAAGCATACCGGAAGGATCACACACTTCAACCGTTGAGACGCCTGCAGGAACGTTCCAGCCTGCTGCTGGTTGTTCTCGGCTGGCATATTGAACGAGAGCTCGCCACAGCGCAGCCGAAATACGCACAGCAGTACTGTCGTATACGGAATCTTTGGAATAGGCTCGTTCTTGATTTTGTGCCCCAACCCAAACCGCTGCGACTCGCTGGGGTGTATATCCAACCGTCCAGCCGCTGTTGGTATCCTCCACGATGCCCAACTTTGCTCCGGCAGGGCGTCCAATTTCCAGGAAATTTGGATGTCCCAGGCTGGGCCAGCGAGCATTTTCATCACTCAGAATATTATTGACCAGGTAAGCCAGTTCTTCACTCAATACCGGCCGGGATTCTACCCGGCAGTTGATCTGTTCATTTCCACAGTCATATAGAATTTGACCCTGAACCGTCTCTACCCTCAATAAGGTCACGGGCTGGATAGGGTTAGATCCTGCTGTCTCCTCCCCAAGGAGCCCTGTCAGGCTGCCCTGGGATGCAAGAACACCATACGCTTGTGCAGCCTCCAATAAGTTTATCTGCGCAGGTTCACCTTCATTATTTCTGGTGAGTATCTGTTCCAAGCTGGAGGAATTGAGGTTTGTCAAGCCGAGCTGCCGGGCTGTACGGATGGTATTTTCTATACCGAGTTGTGTCAATACCTGGACTGCCGGCGAAAGATAGTCGTTTGCAAGGGCAATACGTAAACGGATGGGCCCGTGATACATATTTCCTTCTGCCTGCTCATTTTCAATTCCGTCAGGGATGTCCCAAAGAAGTGTCGCGGGTCCCAGCCCTCGCGTGAATCCGGTCAGGTAGATGAACGGGTTGATCAAGGTACCTGTCTCTTCAGGTGTAAGTATCTCGTTTGGTCGATCCGCTGCGAGAGCCAGGACCTGCCCATTGGTGGGATCGATGACAGCCGCTCGAAATCCGAACTGTAGGTCCGAACCCAGGTTGGTACTGGTCATTGTGGGTAAGAGGGAGGCAGCCGGGCAGGAATTCGGCTCAAGAACAGACTCGCCCGGATCAGAATTCACTCGACTGAGCTGCTCAGAAGCCGCGCAGTTAACCTGTACCTGGAGGTCATAATCCAGGCTGGTGATCACGATCAGACCACCGCGCTCGATCTCGCTTCGTGAAATGGTTTCTGAAAGTTTTTCGAGTACCAGGCCAGTAAAATCGGGAGCCGGGTTATTGGGTGCAGCACCTGCAGGAAGGAATGTTATCGTTTCCTGGCTGGCTTCAATCGTCTCTTCCGGGCTAATCTGGCCCTGAACGAGCATTTCACCCAGGATCTGCCTCTGTCTTTCGATGATCACAGAAGGCACATCTGGTGGGGATACTTGAGGCATTTCTGCCGAAGCAGCAAGAGCAGCGGCTTCAGGTAAGGTTAATCCACCAGCCTCTTTGCCCAGGTAAGCCTGTGAAGCCGAGCCTGCCCCATAAACCAGAGGCCCAAATTGCGCGCTGTTTAGGTACCATTCGAGGACCTGATCGCGCCCATATTGGTGGGTCATCTGTGCTGCCAGCAGATGAATCCGGAGATTCCTGCGCAGCCCCGGATCTTCTTCGTTCAGCAATAGTTCCTCAGCCAACCGCTGGGCAAGGGTTTCTTGTTTGTCATCGAACAAGCCGTTCAAGGTAAAGCCGGGATGTTCGGAAAAATCTGGGTCTGTCGATGCCAGGACAGCATCTATCAGGAAGGGCGAAATTTGATCGAGAGATAGATACACCCTGGGCTCCGTGTTTGAATTTTCCAGGCTAAGCAGTACCTTCTGCCCGGTTCGATCATAGATGCGGGTTGGCTGGAGCAGCTTACCCTCGGGTGATTCGAGAAGCCGTGGAATGCTGTCGACTGAAGGAAGATCGGAGGTAATCTCGGCATAAACGAGGGAAAGCACGAAGGCAGAAGCAGCGAGCAGTAAGGAGAATAGCAAAATGAAACCTAACCCGGCTTTGCCGCCTGGCTGTTTGCGCTTCTGCTTACCCCTTCTTTGCCTTCTCAAAACGATGCGGGGAACGATGAGCATATGGAAATATTTTACAATAGAATATTATGCTGTGACTGCTTTTGCAGTATTCAAGAGCTCTACAGCAGACTGTTTGGTGCCGTCACTGATTTCACCTAACATCTGGGCCAACTCCAGTAATCGCTCCTCTCCGTCGATAGGGGCTGCAACTGTGTGTGTGCGCCCCTCTTCGACCTGCTTTTGGATTCGGAAATGCTGCTCACCATATGCAGCCAGTTGAGGTAGGTGAGTGATGCATAGTACCTGGTGCTTGCGCCCTAAATTCCATAACTTTTTCCCGACGATGCCGCCGACGCGTCCACCAATTCCCTGATCGATTTCGTCGAAGATTAAGGTTGGCACCTGGTCTGCCGCTGCGAGAACATTTTTTAAGGCTAACATCAGCCGCGAGGTCTCACCGCCAGAGGCAATTTTAACCAGTGGTTTCAACCCTTCACCCGGATTTGGCGCAACCATGAATTCCACATGCTCCAGTCCATGCGGGTTGAAAGCGATCCGGCTGCCGTCTTCCAGGGGTACACCTTGCGGGTCTGGCTTTTGTTCGAATCTGATGTCAAAGACTGCCCCGTTCATATGCAGATCAGCCAGCTCGGTTTCGACAGCTTTGCACAGTACCCTGGCACTTTCACGGCGGACTTTCGAAAGCACAGCGCCATGCTGCGCTAAGAGCTTGATCAGTTCTTCTTCATCAAATGCTAATTCTTCCAGACGTTCACCGGCGTGTGTGATCGAGTCAAGGTCCTTCTGCGCCTCTTCGGCAAATTTCAGCACATCTTCGATGCTGCTGCCGTACTTGCGGGTCAGGTTGTGGATCAGGCTCAACCGTTCTTCGACCTGGTCCAGTCGTTTTGGATTAAATTCAATAGTTTCCTGGTATGTACGCAAGTTCAGGCCCAACTCGCTCAACGATTCGGCGATTTCCTGGGCTTGTTCGTCACCAGCCTCCTGAGAAGGATCGAGGCGGGCAATCTGCGTGAGGGCACGGCTGAGCTGCCCGACCATGTCTGTGATCGAAGGCGCTTCTGGCTCTCCTTCATCCAATAACTGCAGGGCTTCCTGAACCAGTACAGCCAACCCTTCAGCGTTCGCCAGCCGGTTGCGTTCCTCTTTTAGCTCTTCTTCCTCACCCGGATTCAAACGTGAAGTCGTGATCTCATTGATTTGATATTGGAGCAAGTCTGCTCTTCGGGCTGCATCTTTTTCTGCCTGGCGTATCTCGGCCATTTCTTTGCGCACCGTCTGGAGTTTCCGGTATGTCTTTTGATACGCATCAAGCTGTTCTTCGTCGCCGGCATAACTGTCCAGCAATCCCAGGTGTTCCCGAACTCGCAGGAGCGAAAGGTGTTCGGATTGTCCGTGAACATCCACCAGATACTGCCCGACTTCGCTTAACAGGCTCGTACTGACACTGCGTCCGTTCACCCTGGCTACATTGCGTCCGTTCAAGCGGATCTCCCGGCCCAACGTGACTGTGTCACTGTTATCCAACAGATCTTCTCGTTCCAGGATTGCGATGATATTTTCTCTGACCGGTCCTTTTTCCGGAATTCGGAAGTCCCCCTCAACATTGGCGCGATCCGTTCCACTTCGAACCATGGTGGAATCTGCCCTGCCGCCGAGCAGCGTTTCTACTGCATCGATAATGATCGACTTTCCGGCGCCGGTTTCTCCTGTAAATGCTACGAAGCCGTTGGCGAAGCTCAGCTCCAGCCGGTCGATAATGGCAAAATTCTCAATCCGTAATTCTGTAAGCATAACCGTTCCATCTAGCGAACCTGGATACCGCGGAAGCGATAATAAACGGTAGAGGTTACGATGACAGCATATAGAAGAGGATACAGTATCCCCCAAATGAAACCACCGCCGATCGAGCCTTGACCGAGGATGGCCAAAAGCAGGGGGAGGATATACGTAAGGGGTAGGATCAGGCTGCCGATAGCTGTTCCTACTGTAACGACTGTATAGAGGGTACGAGCACGGCGTCTTCTGACAACGACACGGATGGCTTCCGCGATGATCCCACCCGCAATTGGCGCCAGCAGAATGACGAAAAAACCAAGCCTGGATGCAATCAGACTGCCAAGGAAGGAAAGGATAGAGGCGGTCGCAAAGCCAAAGACATAGTCATACCAAAGAGCGTTATCGAAGGCTTTTTGTATTCCGCGCACACAATCACGGCAGCGGTATCCGGTATCGGTTAGTATTGCACAGCGCGCGCAGATCGGTTTTTCGCAGCGGTTGCAGCGTAAATTCGATTCGGTATTTGGGTGATACGTACAGTAAATTGTTTCGGTTTTTTGTTCTTCTATCATCGATGATTTCCTAATGATGGATTTTGGTTCATGTGCGGGGTCAGATTTCTATAGAAATACCCCGGATCTTGGAAACGAACAAACAGGACATTATGCTCGCCGGCGTGTGCCTCAACTCGATCTCCGTCAGCCATGTTGACAGGATTCTGTCCGTCTGCACAGACAACTGCATCGTGATCCGTTTTGACTGTAATGGTCACTGATGCACCCTCAGCAAGCACGATAGCCTGTTCGATTGAAAGATGAGGGGCAACCGGTACGATCAAGATATTACGCAATTCTGGTGGAAGGATGGGACCACCAGCCGCCATTGCATATGCTGTCGATCCAGTGGGTGTGGCAGCAATCAAGGCATCGGCAACATAGGTTGTCAAGTAGCGGTGATCGACATGAGCGATCAGGCTGACCGGACGCACATACTGTCCACGGCTGACGACGACTTCGTTGAGCACCTCCCAGGTCCCCAGCCTTTCCTCTCCGCGCCAGTGTTCGGCGCAGAGTGTCATCCTGTGTTCGAGCCAATAATTGCCATCCAACAGCTTTGTGAGCATCTCTCGCCATTGATCCCGCCGGACTTCAGTGAGGAAGCCGAATTTTCCTAGGTTAATGCCGAGGATGGGAATATCACAAGGACCACCCAGATGACCAGCGCGCAGCATTGTGCCGTCACCGCCGAGGGCAACCAGCACGTCGAATTTTCCTGCTTTTATCTGGCTGCGCAGATCCTCATCATACAGTAAACCGTGCGCTTCGTGGATGCCGCGTTCCCTCAAAAATATGGCGATCTTCTCGGCTTCCATGACGGCATCATCGAGTTTAGGGTGTGTCAGGATGACTGCGCTGCGAATGGCGCTTGTTTTCTCTAGCATAGCGTGAATATTATAATGGAAAACATTAAAGCGCCTGGTCGCAAGTTGTCCGGTACCCGCATTTTGCACAGCGTCCGGCTGACTCGTGCGACCTTTCTGGCGCTTTTCGGTCGCTGCAGCTTCGTATCTCTAATAGCAAGGTGATAACGTAGTTTTCTAGCTCCTGTGTATAGTCGATTGCGAATTTTTTATTCGAGTAATGGAGAATCCCATATGGCGGTCTTTTGCCCAGAACACGATGTACAAGCAGGCAGTATGCAGCCAACTGGTAGATATGGGAATCGTGCGGGGCTTCACCGATCCGTTTTGTCTTGACTTCAACAGGAATAACTTTTCCATCCTTCTCTACCAGGTAATCTGGCTTACCCGTCAGTCCCAATTCTGAATCGTATAGGGGTTTTTCCAGCGAACCCCATTCGCGAGTGTCGGCATAAATAATCCTTCCACCAGGTAGCCCAGAATCTCGCCGGCGAAGGGTTACGAACGCCAGCAGCATCAGAGCTAAAACGAGAAGGCCAACGGCAAGGGGCAGCATTTGTAGATATTGGATGGTGGGGCGGTGGGATCTTTTCCCTGATGCCCGTTCACTTCATGAGCAAATCGATCGCATATACAGTCAGGAGGGCTAAAGACGTCAGGAGAAGCAGATAAGCAAGACCCTGCAAGCAAGAATTCACCAGGACTCGCCGTCCATGACGGTAGTGCAGTTCAGTACCAGAAGCCATTTCCGCTGTGTTCGCGCTTTCTACACCCTGGCGCTGGTAAAACCAGGCACGGCGGCAGTACAGAAAACTTCCAATCTCTGAAGCGCGGATGGTTTTCATTCTTGCCCGATCAGCCCTCAATTGCCGGGTTCTCGAATGACCTCAGGCGCTCCTCGAGCTGTTGTAAGCTCTCAGCAAGGTTTTCCTGGCGCAAACTGAGCATAAGATCTGCGCGAGTACGCTCAGACACACCGCGGACCAGGTCTGTCAACCGCCTCAAGCCGCCTGTAATCGCGTCGGGATAGTCCATCGTGACCAGAACGCTGTAGATATCGTCCATGAGAGCCACAACTCGTTTCGCTTCTTCTGAGTTTCCTTTTAGAAGCATATCCAGGCAGCGCCGCCGGAGCTCGCTCGCTGCTTCTGCTAAACCTTGTAAGTAAGTGGCGTATTCCAGGTGGAGATCTTCCGGTGAGGCAAGCTGTTTGTCCCGGATAAGGGAATAGAAAAGAGTGGCTTCTGCAAATTCCTTGAGCGCATCCTGGGTATACCCGGCATAATATAGATCGGGATAATCTGTCAGGTTTTGCTGCAGGCCCCTGACGTGCTCTTCTCCTTCTGCCAGGTGCATCTCTGCATCTTCATTTTCACCGCGGTGGATAGCTCTTATAGCGTTCGCACTGTGCCGGGTGAGAGTGCGCGCCCTGGTGAGAGCCTGATCGCGGGCACTCGTGCGTGCTTCGAATGCCTGGTGGATACGGTCGGCAATTTCATCTAGTTTTTCCATTTGCCCTTACTCTTTCTGCTCTTTCCCTTTTTCTGGTGTTTGCGGCGGCTTGAAGAGGTGGTCTGCCAGGGAAGATTCTCCTGGCACTTTTATCTCTCCAAACGCTGCTTCGTAACGGGCCAGATTTTCTGCAAGGGCACGATATAGAAGCTTTGCTCCTAATGGGGACATCACAATCCGGGCACGGACCCGGGCTGGATTGCTTCCGGGCAGCAGGTGGGCGAAGTCGAACACAAGCTCAGAAGGTGAATGTGCGATCCGGACGAGGTTAACGTACATCGTATCGATATCTGCAGGTACGTCTAAAGGCGGTGCCTGAGGAGCCGCTGGGCGGCCAGGATTTGAACTCATAACTTTACTCCTATTTGAAAAGGCTGCCGTCGAAGGCACGGCAGCCTTACTTCAATACGCTTAGAATGGAATATTATCATCTCCCCCATCAACCACGCCCATGGACTCTTCTGCCTGAAAGCCACCTTCACCTTCTCCACGGCTGGAAAGGAAACGTACCACGGTGGCACTTACCTCAAAGGATGCACCGGGTGTACCGTCCTGGCGGTTCCAAATGCGGGGACCTCCTGTATTTGGATCGGGAACGAGACGCCCTTCGACTAATACTCTGCGACCCTTTGCCAGATATTGCTTGCAGATCTCAGCTTGTTTACCCCAGGTAGAAACCCGGACCCATATGGTCCGGTCAACTTTTTCACCCTGGCTGTTGGTATATCCGTCGTTTACGGCTATGCTGAAGTTCGTTACAGCCTGACCACTAGGCGTGTAGCGCATCTCCGGATCTCTTCCCAGGTTTCCGACAAGGATAATGGTATGGTAGGACATTTTTTATCTCCTTCTTGAAATAAAGTTCCTTAACGGTTCAAATTTTTAATAAACGCCTTAAGGCGTTTTTTGTTAGAGTGCGCAAAAATACAGAACAATTGTACACTGTTTTTCGAAAAATAAACATTTTTCGAACAAGGCCACGTACGAATTTTTTATTATCGGATGATTATAGCATTTATTGGCACGATCACTCCCTTTTTCCCACCTTTTCGTCTACCTTGTGAAAGTCCTGTCAGGTTCATTGGGAATTGCCGTGGAAAGGAAGACACTTTTTGTTGCATCTTTCGACGAATTGGTTATAATTCATGATGGATAGAATTTAGTTCTATCCGCCCATATTACTCGCACCTCGATTAAACCTATTATAGCAACCAGACAATCTGGCCCTATCGACTGCCCCCTTGTGGGGTAATGTCATCGCACTGGAGGGATATTATGAAGGCCCAAACGAAGTCTTCCAACCTCATACGGCGTCTGCTATTTGCTTTGATTTTCGCTCTCGGTCTGTTGTATATACCTGGCGCAATTCCCTGGCAGCCATCGGCTCCTGTCCAGGCCGCGCCGCTCTTGGGTGGCGCAGACCTACCAATGCAGGCTGTCAGCGCTGGGGAACTTTATACCTGCGGGTTGCGCTCGGATGGCAGCCTGACGTGCTGGGGATACAATTTATACGGACAGACAGTCGTTCCGGCGCTACTACAGGGGATGAGCTATACCCAGGTCAGTGCTGCGAAATTTCACACCTGCGGTCTGCGTTTGGACGGGAACCTGGTGTGCTGGGGAAATAATGATTATGGACAAAAGAACGTAACTGCTCTGCCCCCGGAAGTCCATTACACCCAGGTGAGCGCTGCGACCTATCACACCTGTGGGCTGCGCTCGGATGGCAGCCTGGTGTGCTGGGGAAATCCTGGTATCTTTGATTATGGTCAAACGACCGTCCCGGTTCTGCCAGTGGGCGTGCAGTACACCCAGGTGAGCGCTGCGACCTACCACACCTGCGGGCTGCGCTCGGACGGCAACATTGAGTGCTGGGGATACAACAGTCATGGTCAAACAACCGTCCCGGCTCTGCCTGTGGGAGTTCTATACACCCAGGTCAGTACCGGGCTCGACCATACTTGTGGATTGCGATCGGACGGCAGCCTGCTATGCTGGGGAATCGGGAGCACCGTCTGGAACACTGTGCCTGCGCTGCCCGCAGGACTCAGCTACACCCAGGTCAGCACTGGTCCGATTCACACCTGCGGGCTGCGTTCAGACGGGAGTCTGGTGTGCTGGGGGCCCAATAGTTACGGTGAGACGACCGTTCCTACCCTACCAGAAGGACTGAGTTACACCCAGGTCAGTACCGGGAGCAATCATACCTGCGGCCTGCGATCGAACGGTACTCTGGTGTGCTGGGGAAGCAATACTATCGGTCAGACGAGTGTTCCGCTCCCTGGCGCCGGGTTACTTTACGACCATATCAGTGTTGGGGGTACTCACGTCTGCGGGATGTACTCGGGTGGGGGCATAATATGTTGGGGAGATAACTATAACGGGCAAACGGTTGTTCCGCCACTGCCAGCAGGAGTACGGTACATACAGGTCAGCACAGGGAATTCCCATACCTGCGGGCTGCGCTCCGACGACGTCCTCATATGCTGGGGTAATAATAATCAGGGACAGGCGAGTGTCCCGGCTCCGCCTGTGGGAGTGGAGTACACCCAAGTCAGCGCCGGGTACTATCACACATGCGGGCTGCGCTCGGACGGCGCCGTCGTGTGCTGGGGGGAAAGTGGTTGGGGTCAGGCGGATGTGCTGCCTCTGCCCTCCGGGCTGAGGTATACCCAGGTCAGCACCGGGGTTAGCCACACCTGCGGGCTGCGCTCGAATGGTACTCTGGTATGTTGGGGGGACAATTATTACGGCCAGACGGCTGTCCCAGGAATACCGGTGGGGTTAAGCTACACCGAGGTCAGCGTCGGAAGCTATCACACCTGCGGGCTGCGCTCAGATGGGAACCTTGTTTGTTGGGGAAGCAATACCTCTTATCAAACGACCGTGCCAACCCTTCCGGCAGGACAGACTTACATTCAGGGCAGGGCGGGGAGCTACCACACATGCGGGCTGAGATACAATCTCAGTTTGATCTGCTGGGGACGCAATACGGAGGGACAGAGGAATGTACCAAATCCGGGATTAGGACTTGTTTACACTGAGGTTAGTGCTGGAGGCCTTTGCACATGCGCCTTGCGCTCGAACGGCACCCTGGGGTGTTGGGGCGATCCTTACTACAACCAGACGAAGGTCCCGGCTTACGGCACCGATACCGCCTCGCCCAATGTCCTCAGAATCACACTCACAGATGATAACCCGACCAGTGCTGAAAACGTG
>Ga0105092_10001684_pt1 | contig 11835 bp, 10 predicted proteins | sample PPLLak2March2015_FD_87021 | JGI IMG/M metagenome (GOLD analysis project Ga0105092, IMG submission 87021) | Freshwater sediment microbial communities from Prairie Pothole Lake near Jamestown, North Dakota, USA - PPLs Lake P7 Core (1) Depth... | ecosystem: Environmental > Aquatic > Freshwater >... | reverse complement strand
TGGTGGAGTGGCGCCGGGCTTTTATCGTGGCCGGACTCTCCAGAGTCCGGCGCGTGGATGATGGCTGGTTGCACGATGTACGCGCCGGACTCTGGAGAGTCCGGCCACGATAAAAGCCCGTCGCCACGCTTGATTTTTTCACACCTTCTCAGCAGTCAGCAGTCACGGCTTCCGTATGCTCCCCGCATCCAGCTTGTGCCCTTCCTGGGCAAACCACTCGACCTGACTCAGAATTCCCCTCAGAATCTGAATATCACGCGGGGTGAGATCGGCACGCCCGAGGAACCGGCGAATCGCGTCCATGATGTTCCCGGGGTTGCTTGAGCTCAGGAAGCCGATACGGAGTAACGTCTTTTCCAGATGCTCAAACATCTCCTCGCGGGATCGCTGCGTCGCAAGCTCGAGATGAGGATTCAGATCGATACCCAGACAGTTGTAGATCTCATAGGCGACCACCATGACCGCCTGGGCGAGATTCAGGACGGGGTAATCGGGATGAGCGGGGATAGTGATCAAGTACTGGCAACGCGCAAGGTGCTCGTCCCTCAGGCCCCGTTTCTCGGATCCAAACACGATCGCCACCCGTTGCGACTGAGCATATTCGTGCACGAGCGGAGCAATTTCCCGAGGCGAGTAGAGCCGCTGTTTGGTCTCGCGATCCCGGCTGGAAGTTGTCCCGATGACAACGTTCTCGTCTTCGAGTGCGGCTTCCAAGGATGTGAAGACACCGGCCGAGGTGACGAGGTCCACGGCCTTACCCGCCATCTTGAGGCATTCCGAAGAGAGCACTCCTCGCGGATTGACGAGTTTGAGGCGGGAGAGCCCCATTGTGCTCATTGCCCTGGCTGCCGACCCGATGTTGCCGGGTTGCACCGTCTCAACCAGGACCACCGCAATTCGTTCGAATACCCCACCAGCAGCCATTTTCGATTGATGATTGATGATTGATGACGGTCGAATCGAGGGGCGTTTTTCAATCAACAATCGACGATCATCAATCATCAATTCCCGATCAGCTTGCTTACGGCCGCCTTTATGCGCCCCAGCCCTTCCCGCAGGTTCTCCATCGAGGTCGCGTAGGAGAGACGGATGTACCCTTCCATGCCGAATGCAGAACCAGGGACCGTCGCCACCCTTGCCTCTTGAATGAGAAAACGCGCGAATTCCTGAGAGTTGGGAATGCCCGAGGCTTTCAGGCAGGCGCTCACGTTCGGGAAGACATAGAAGGCCCCATCAGGTCGCGGACAGGTAAAGCCGGGAATTTCCGTGATAGCGCTGAGAACGTATTCTCGGCGTCGGCAGTACTCTTCCTGCATCGCCTTCACCAGGCTCGGGTCGCTTTGAAGAGCCGCTAATGCTGCTTTCTGGGACATAGACGCCGGATTACCGGCCGCGTGGCTCTGGAATTCGCCGATCTTGTCGATCAGCGCTTTGCACCCCAGTGCATAGCCGATCCGCCACCCGGTCATCGAGTACGTCTTCGAAGCCGATCCGACAATCGCGTAGAAGTCATCGGTCGACTTGACGAAGGACGCCAGCGAGACGTGCTTGCTTTGCCCATAGGTGAAGTACTCATAGGTTTCGTCGAAGAGCAGAAACACGTTGTGCTTGCGGCCGAGGGCGGCAATTTTCTCAACATTGGCCCCTGGGATAACGGCTCCGGTCGGGTTGTTTGGCGTGTTTACAATCAGGCCCCGAGTCTTGGGACCGATCACCGCCTCAACCACAGACGGCTCCAGAATGAATGCCTGGTCCTCGGTCGTCATGATGTCGACTGGTTTGGCTCCCGTCATCTTCACGACCTCAGGAAAGGTCACCCAGTAAGGAGCCGGATTCAGCACTTCGTCCCCTTCCTCGAAAACCGTCATACAGACGTTGTAGATGGAGTGCTTGGCGCCGCAACTGACGACGACGTTCGCCGCGGTGAAATCGGTTCCCCATTCCCGGTTGTACTTGTCCGCGATAACCTGGCGCAGCTCGACGATTCCCGAACTGGCGGTGTATTTCGTGAAGTTGGCCTTAATAGCGTCGATTCCGGCTTGCTTGACCGGTTCAGGGGTTGGAAAATCAGGCTCTCCCGGACCAAAATCGATGACGTCAATCCCCTGTTTCTTTAACCGCTGGGCTTCCTGCATCACCGCGATTGTCGGAGACGCAGATATCTCAGAGAGTCGTTTCGCGAGTTTCATAGAGGGTTAATTATAGGCCAAGGAATAACACGGATTACACTCCTAAGTGGACGCCGTGTTACTCCTTGGCTCTTCTAGACTTAGGCGGTGTGGAACTGTTCACGAAGGCGCCGGCGTGCATCCTCGACATCTTTCTGGACTTTCTCCGCGTCCTTTCCAGTGATCATCGCCACCTCGACGGGGTCAAAGCCTTCCAACACGCAGAGCACGAACGATTCCCGGATCTTTCGCGGCAGACGGGCTATCGCCTTGTGGAGCTGCTGCTCGGTTTCTTCGACCTCCATCAGTAGCTCTGGATTACCCCCCGCCTGGTCGCGGAGCAGATCCTCAAGCCTCAAAGACTCATCGGGCTGGTAGAAATTCAGAACCTCGTCTTCCCACTGCGGCTTGCCTGCAACCGTTTCTTCTACGCGGAGAGATTCGCGGTCCAGTTCATCCAGGCGCCGGTCGATCTGTTCCCGAGCCACCTGATACATCCACTGCTCCATCTGTATGTTCACCGGCTTGGCTTTTTCTTGTGAGGTCATCAAAAGGAAGACCTCATCAACCACGGCTTCGGGCTGGAGGATTCCCGGGGGAATATTGTGGGCCAGGGATCTGTGGAAAAGCTCCCGCCGGACATAGTTCTGAATCTTGTCCAGGTTCTGATTGATCAGGTTTTCAAACTCCCGCACCCCCTCGGTCCGTACCCTCGGGACGGCCTCCGGCTGACGCTGCCAGAATTTCTCGCGGTTGAGCTGGCTCTTGAACTTTTTTATTTTGCGCAATAGCTCATCGAAGCTCGTCTGAATGCTTCCGGTCGGGTTGTCGTCTATTTCCTCCACACGAATCGCCGTCTGCGGAATCGTAAGCACAACAGACGTCTTGTATTGACTTCCGCGCGGGATCTTCTCCAGGGTGACATGGAGGTCCAAGGTATCGTCGGAAAAGGTGGGCAACATCTTCTGCACTTTCTGTGCTTTTTTCTCGACCAGACGCTGGACAGCCTGAGGGATGTCAAAATTCCGGTGCTGTATCTTGAGGTTCATAACCCCGATTATATGACCCGCGATAAGGTCGAGCAAATAGGCCGGTTGGGGATTGGGGTGCCGCAGTCCCCAATCGTTACTCCCCGGCGACCAGGCGCAGGGGCCAGCCGGACTCGGGCAACGGAACTGCGGGTTCAGACGACTCGTTGGTGGGAGTTCCCTTGAAAACCGCCCTGCCGAGGAATCGATCGAAGGCCGTGAACTCCGAGTCATTCTGGTCATCGCGCAGCAGCCTGAAAACCCGGTTCATCTTGGCGTCGAGGTCGTCTATGTAGTGAAGCACCAACGCTTCCGGGGTTTTCGGTTCCTTCGGGGAACCCCACTCGAGTTGCCCTTGATGACTGAGGATAAGGTGTTCGAGGAGCATCAGCAGATCGGACGGGAAATCGGGAATCTTACGCGCCTCGTCGAGCAGGATATCCCGACCGAGCACCACGTGGCCGATCAAGATACCTTTCGTCGTGTAAGCGGGGTTCTTCGGATTCCCCAGCTCTTCCAGCTTGCCTATGTCATGGAGAACCGCGCCGGCAACCAGCAGATCGGGATCCAAGGCCGGGTATTTGGCGGCAAAGAACAGGGCGCTTTCGAGCACCGAGAGCACATGCTCGAGAAAGCCGCCCCGGTAGTTGTGATGGATCTCGGTTCCGGCCGGGAAACTTCTTACCTTGTCGCGGTTATTATGCAGAACCGAGCGCAGGAGTTGCAGAATACAGGGCCTGCGGCAGTGGGACGCGATCAGAGCGTGCAGCTTATCCCACATTTCGTCGATATCGAAATCGCTGGAAGGGATCAGCTCAGACTCGTCAAACCCTTCTGCCTGGTCTGCGGGCGCGACTTTTCGCACCCGCTCGACAACCAGTTGCCGACTGCCGTTGTACAGCTGGACCCGGCCTTTGTACTTGATAGAATCCCCCTCCTGCACCTGCTCCCGCCACACATCAATGTCGTCCCAGATCTTGGCAACGATTTGGCCGGTGCGGTCCGCAAGCACGAGTTCCAGGTAGGGCTCGCCGTTGCGTTTGGACTTGACCTGCTTCGACCTTACTGACGAGAAGGAAACCACGATCTCGTTTTCTTTCAAGTCCCGGATGTATCTCATGTGCCACCAGAAAATAGCAGAAAGCCCTGACACACCGGGTCTTTTCGGACCCCGGCAGTACGAAAGTGCTACAATTGCGGGCATGCAGGTGCTACCCCTTGCAGTGGCCTCGCCAGCTCTGCTCGAGGACGTTTTTTTCGAGGAACTTGAAGACTGGCGAACTCAACTGCATTGGGACTACCAGGCGGCCGTCGCTCTCATCAAACGGCATGTCAGCTGCCGGACCCTCCCCGGTTTTTTCCTGGCTAACGGATCTCGGGCCCTCGGGTACTGCTACTATGTAGTCGCTCCACCGCTGGGATACCTGGGCAACGTCTACGTGAGCCGCCCTCATGCCTCACTATCGGCTTACGAGCTCCTTTTGACGAGTGCCGTTCGCGCCTTGCAGGCTCACGAGGAGGTGCGGCGCATCGAAAGCCAGGTTTTCGGGTTCAACTGCGACGTAGCGTCCATCCTGACCCGTGCCGGCTTCAATGCCCTGTCCCGCTACTTCATGACGCTGCCGCTCAGCCAGGCGCCGATTGCTGAAGGGGTGCCAATTCCTCCCGGTTTTCGGATCGCCGCCTGGGAACGGGGCTATTTTCTGCCTGCCGCGGATGCCATCTATGACAGCTACCTGGAGTCGGCCGACCACGAGATGTGTTACGACTACCAGTCTCGAGACGGCTGCACCCGGTTCCTCCGTAACCTCATTGAAAATCCCGGATGCGGCAAGTTCTCGCCGGAGACCAGTCGGGTTGCGTTGGATGCGGCCGGGCGGGTGTCGGCCGTTCTCGTGACGTCCGTAATCAGTCGCGGAACGGGCATGATCCCGCAGATCTCTATCCGGAGGGAGTCACAGGGTAAGGGACTCGGTACAGCGCTTCTGGAGAGGTACTTCCGGGCCGCGCACGCCCAAGGCGTGGAAAAAGTCACCCTCTCGGTTTCGGCACAAAACCAGAGAGCCCGCCAGCTCTACTTAAGATTGGGTTTCAGAGACACCAAGGAATTCTACGCGTTCATCTGGAATAGAAGCGAAGCCTGAGAGCTGAAAAAGGACCTCAAAGACCTCAAGAACCTCACGGACGCCGCGATCCGACCTGTCCTTGGGGTCCTGAGTCTTTGAGGTCCCTTTCTTGTCACTCCCCTATCACTCGATTCCGCAGCGTCCCGATCTTCTCGATCGAGACTTCCACCACGTCCCCGGGCTTCAGGAAAACGGGGGGGTCACGAAAAACACCCACCCCGGCCGGCGTGCCGGTATAGATGAGGTCCCCGGTCTCAAGAGTAATAGTCTGAGAGATGTAGGCCACCAGAGCGTAGCTGTTGAAGACCATCTGCCGGGTATTTGACGACTGCCGGGGGTGCCCGTTTAACTCCAAACGAATGTCCAGATTATGAGGATCGCCAATCTCATCGGCCGTGACCAGGAAGGGCCCGGACGGCGCAAACGTATCGCAGGACTTGCCTCGTACCCACTGCTTGTCGGAAAACTGCAGGTCTCTAGCGCTCACATCGTTGCCAACCGTATACCCCGCAATCGCATCCGCAGCCTCCGGTTCGCTGAAGCCTTTGCCCTTTCTTCCTACCACCACGCAGAGCTCAGCCTCGACGTCGACTTTCCGGCTGATACCAGGCAGGCGGATCTCATCTTCAGGTCCGATGACCGCAGTCGGAAACTTGGCAAAGATCAGGGGCGCTTGCGGCAGCGGGGCTTTTTGCTCGGCCGCGTGGTCCCGGTAATTAAGACCAATGGCAATGATCTTGCCAGGATTCGGTATGGGGGCGGCCAGGCGTGTCCGGGAAATATCATAGACCGAGTCACCGGCTATGCCGTGGGTGAGTAGCAGATCTCGGATCTTGGCGGAAACCTCGAGAGCTGTCCGCCCGAAACTTAACCAGGACTTGAGATCCGGGACGTCGAGCAGACTGGGGACAGGGTCCAGGAGCCGGGCATCGATCAAGGCCCGGAGTGCACGGGGGACATCAGCGATGCGGCTTTCATCGATCTTGAGGCCAAAACGGATCAGTCCGTCGCCGGCGCGGAACGAGCAGAATCTCATTGATCTCCCCCAACTCGCGCCACCGTCGACCGCTGTTCGGCACGCTTTTCCAGCTTCAGAGCCTGTCCGGGGTATATCACCTGCCCACGTCTCAAGTTGTTCCAGCGGAGCAGGTCCTGGACCGAGACACCGTATCTTTGGGCGATAGTCGAAAGACTCTCTCCCTTGCGTACGATGTGGCGAGACGCCGCCCTGACTGTCGGCTGGCCTTGACGCTCCCGGGCGGCTGCCTGACGGACTTCGCCCCTCCAACCGGCTCCCGGTATAATCAGGTCCTGATTGACTCGCAGCCGGTTCAGGCTCTTCAGATGGTTCATCTGGGCGATAGCCTCGGCTGACGTTCGGAACTTGCGCGCGATCACCGCGAGAGTCTCGCCCTTCTTGACCCGGTGATGCTCGAATTGCAGCCTTTCATTCTCGGGAAGCGCGGCCAGTCTGGTCTGCACCGACTCGCCCTTGCCAACCGGAACCTTCAGCACGTACCCGTTCGGGTTCGAAGGAGTGACGCCCCACTTCAGCTCGGGATTCAGTTCTCTGAGTTGCTCGACCGTGGTACCCGTGGTTTCAGCCACTACCTTTAAGTCAACCTGAAACTCCATCGGTACGCGATCGAACTCAAGGGGAAGGTCGGGAACCACGTCAAAGCCGTAGCGTTCGGGGTTCTTGAAGATGATCAACGCGGCCAGAATCGAGGGAACGTGGTTGATCGTCTCGCGAGGCAGCAGCTTGCGCTCCGCCATCGTCCAATAGTCCATTTGACCGCGCCGCCGCACGATATTTTCGATCCGGCCGGGGCCGACATTGTAAGCGGCGAGGACCAGATGCCAGTCTTTAAAAGAGGCGTACAGGCATTTCATGTAGCGTGCGGCCGCCTGAGTCGATTTCAGGATGTCGGATCTTTCGTCGACCCACCAGTCCTGCCGCAAACCATAAAGCTGTCCGGTCCCTTTCATGAATTGCCACAGGCCAATCGCACGGGCTCGCGATCGGGCGCGAGGATTGAACAGGCTTTCGACATGCGCGACATAACCCAGATCAAGAGGGATGCCTTCCTTCTCGAATGTCTGGTGAAAGATGTCGAGGTACTTGCCGGAGCGACGCAGGCCTTCTTCCATGATCCTTCGACCACGGTTCTGATAGAAGTTCAGGAACTGGACTACCTGATCATTCAGGACCACCGGGATATCGAACTTGGTGTCAAGCAGGTCCTGAGTGACGAGCTCCCGCAAATGGGGATCCACCTCAATGGAATAGAGGTTCAGATCGGAAATCTCGTCCATCGGCGCCGGCTCTTCGTCCTCCTGGGCCTCCAGGCGGGAGGCCGCCATCAGCACCCGGAGCTCCTCGGCCTGAATCTCGGAGAGAAAGGTGTAATAGGCCTGTTCCAGCCGAGGATTCTCGAAGAAACCGAGACCACAGTTTTTCAGGTGATCCAGTGCCCGCTTGAAGGACTGCCGTCCGTCCTCGATTTTGTCCTCTCGACACAGTCGCTTCCCCTCATCAACCATTTCTCGGGACTGGATGATCAGTAAATCAACCTGTTCCTGAAGGGGAGGAGGCGGAGGAACGACGACAGGGGGTCGGACTTCGTCCGCGAGAGGAGCCTCGGCTGGACCCGAAACCGGCACGACGGCCGGTTCCGGTCTCAAGACGAGACGTGTGACTGGTTTCTTACCTGACCCACAACCTACTGCAAGGAGCGCCAGCCCGAAATACAACACCAGGCGGGCGAGTCGATGTTTTTGCTCCACGCTCACCCCGCTTGAAAAAACGCCTGGCTAGTCTAAGTACTTCTATCTTTGCCTGGCAAGACTATTTTGGGCCAGCACCTGAGCTTTCGGCAGAAGTTCAATCGCCTTTTGAACTTGCTGATCGATCTCAAGCGCGACCCGGTAACCCTCCCGGTCGCTTTCAAAGACTAAAAGGAACAGTTCCTGTTTTAGTCGATTCCGGACCAGATCTTTGCTTTCTTCGAAAACCTGCTCGGAAAAGGCGACCTTCTTTTCTTGCAGATACTGCTTAAACAGTAACAGAGTCTGGTCGGTGACGTCTAATTCGTCCTTTAGGCGCTTCTTCTCCTCGGCGGACAATTTCGGCCCGGCATACTGGTAGTTGACGTCCGATTTGACTTCTCCGCTGACTAACTTCGAAGCGAACTCATAGAAGAGATTACGGCGGTCGATGAGACGGCCCAGTTTGTCGGTTCGCTGAGTGATTTCGACGTCGGGGGCTATGCCTCCCCCTCCGTAAACGGTTCGTCCGCTGTCGGTCTGCTTTTCCTCTCGATTCTTCGCTTCGATCTTGGCGCGGGTATAGAAGTAGTCGTAGAAGCCGTTTGAGTAGTCCCGCTGAATCATGCGGTCGGCGGGCGTGTAGTATCGGCCGGTTGTCAGAGCCAGACCACGCCTTCCATCAAGCGGGTAGATGGTCTGGACGAGCGCTTTTCCAAAACTTGTCTCGCCGACAATCAGAGCGCGATCATGGTCCTGCAAAGCTCCGGCGACGATCTCACTCGCGCTCGCACTGTTCTGGTTGATGAGAACGACCATCGGGTACATGTAGCGCCGTCCTCGTGGAGCACGGTATTCGTGGGGCTCGCGGCCCTGGCGTCCCTTCGTGCTCACAATCACCTGATCCTTCGCGAGGAAACGGTCGGACACTTCAATCGCCTGGCTGAGCGCTCCGCCCGGGTTGTCGCGCAGATCAAGCACCATGCCCTTCAACGTGGACTCGTCCAGTTTCTTTAGCGCCTCATCCAACTCGTGACTGCTCGTCTCCGAGAACTTATCAAGACGGATGTAACCGATTCCCGGCCGGAGATGGAACGCGTACTTGATCGTGTAAAGCGGAATCTCATCCCGCTCGACAGCCAGATCCAAGGGCGTCGCCTCGCCGGGTCGTTCCACGGTGATGTTGACCTTCGTGCCCTTCGGGCCTTTCAGATTGGGGATCACGTCCTCGTTCACGTCCCAATCCTCAATGGACTGGCCCTCGATCTTCGAAATGATGTCGCCGGCCTTCATACCGACCTTGTAGGCCGGGGTACCCGGGGCAGGGGGCTCCACGACGATGACCCGGCCGCTGCCCGGCGATTCGGCCCGAATCGTGATCCCGAGGCCATAGTACTTGCCCTGCTGCTCTTCCTGCAGCCGGCTATAGTCGGAAGTCGCGAAGAACGAACTGTGAGGGTCGAGAGTTCTGAGCAGCCCCCGAACCGAGGATTCAACCAGGGTCTCGGACTTGACGGGGCGAACATAATTGGCCTGGATCACGGCCAGCGCTTCCGTAAACGTCTTTAAAAGGGCCTGGGTGTCTTTTTCCAGGGGAGGACCGGCACTGACTCTATCACCGAGCCAGCCGCCGAGAAGCGCTGTGATGATAATGACCGTGGTGACAAAAAAAGCCAATCTGTTTCGCATCTAATACCTCTAAATGGCCCAACGTTGAAATAGGCCAACGTCGGGACAGAATTTTCCCGCCAGCCTATACAGTATAGCATCACCGACTCAGGAAACGGGTGGGGGGATGTGGTGCCGACGGGACAGGAGGTTTTATCCACGAATTACCACGAATTACACCAATTGACGAATTGCGCGCTGCAGTCGAGCGAATGCGGTGCGCAATTCGGGTCAATTGGTGTAATTCGTGTTAATTCATGGATAAAACCTCCTGTCCTGTCGGCACCACATCCCCCCGTCACCCGCGCCGGTTGACTTGTTTCGAGGCCATAGAATACACTGAGTCCGCAAGGGAGCCGAGTAATCGATGTGGAATATTGGTTTTCCGGAACTAGTCGTCATCTTTGTTATTGCGCTGCTGGTCTTCGGACCAAGAAAGCTGCCCGAATTAGGGAAGACGCTGGGGAAGGGCTTAGCGGAATTTAAACGGGCTTCCAACGAACTTAAACGCACCTGGGAAGACGAAGTACGGGCTGAAGAAGACGAACTGAGAAAGATCCAACGCGACATTAACTCCGACTGACAGGTGCCCTCCTGCAGTGGAGTCTGTACTGGTCAACCCCAGGCCGGTCAAAAACTACTCAGACATCTCACCCGCTCTTCCCGCAGTCTTTGAAACTGATTGATGAAGGACACTACTAACCAGGGTCGAGATGAAGAAGGCTCGGCCGAGTCTCAGACTCCGGCCGATCCGCCCAGTTCCCCAGAGCATGACGCTTCCGCTGATCAGGAAGCAATTCCGGTCTCCCCCCGCGCCGAGGACGAGCCGTCGGAAGAGGTTCCAGATCCGGGTACAAAGACACCCGAAAGCAATCCCGAACCAGAGGTCAACCCCGACTATTATCCCGAACCTTCCATGAGTGACTACTACACAGCGGAAGGTATGCCGCTCGGGGAGCCTGCACAGGCAACGGAAACGGAGAGCCCTGCCGAGAGCGCCGAGACCAGCGAGGTACCGGCACCGGCACCGGCAGAGCCTCCGGCGCCCGCCCCGCCGCCGCCGCCAAGCACGCCCGTCGAGGAGGAGGGGGAGGAAGGGGAGGATGACGCCGAGGGCAGAGAACTAGGGGCGCGCATGACGTTCCTGGAACATCTCGATGAGCTCCGAAGGAGAATTCTCTACAGCATCATTGGATTGTCTGTGGGATTCGCCGTTTGTTGGGTCTTTCGGGAAGAGATCTTCCATTTCATCCGGCGCCCGATTGACGACGTCGTGAAGCAACTCGTGATGACGAAGCCGACCGAGGCGTTCACGATCTACATGAAAGTCGCTTTTATCGGCGGGATATTTGTCGCCATCCCGTTCATCCTGGTCCAGGTCTGGATGTTCATTGCCCCGGGGCTCTATAGGAAGGAGAAGCGGTTCGCGTTCCCCTTCCTCCTGAGTTCGACCGGCCTCTTTATTCTTGGCGGCGCCTTTGCCTACTACATCGTCCTCCCACCGGCGCTCAGGTTTCTAATCCTGGAGTTCGGCTCGCAGTTCACCCCGATGATCACCGCCATGGACTACTTCGACCTGGTCTTTCTGATCGTCGTCGGCATGGGGGCGGTGTTCCAACTACCGGTTCTGATCGCGTTCCTCTCGATCTTCGGCCTGGTGACTCCACGCTTCCTGTGGAAGAATTTCCGGTACGCTTTTCTGTTGATCACGATTGCGGCGGCGATCGTTTCCCCCACCACGGATCCGTTCAACCTGCTGTTGTGGACCGGCCCCATGGTGGTGCTTTACCTGATCGGGATTGTCGTTTCGTGGGTCTTTAAGCGGAGGCGTGCAAAGCGGGAAGCCGCGGAAGCGGCGGGGTAATGCGAAGGATGAAGGATGAAGGATGAAGGATGAAGCAATTGGCTCTTCATCCTTCATCCTTCATCCTTCATCCTTTCTTCATCCTTCATCCTTCATCCTTTCCTACTTGGCTGCCTGCGTCTGCTCGCTCAGATCGTAGTCCTTCTTGTAGTCCGGCGCGACGTAGATGTAGCTCTGTGACCGGAGATCCTCCAAGAACTCCTTGACCTCGGGCT
>Ga0105092_10001683_pt1 | contig 11841 bp, 10 predicted proteins | sample PPLLak2March2015_FD_87021 | JGI IMG/M metagenome (GOLD analysis project Ga0105092, IMG submission 87021) | Freshwater sediment microbial communities from Prairie Pothole Lake near Jamestown, North Dakota, USA - PPLs Lake P7 Core (1) Depth... | ecosystem: Environmental > Aquatic > Freshwater >... | reverse complement strand
GCAGGCGTAAGCAATCAGTGTAGGGCGGATTCGCCGTTCAGAATCCGCCGCTTTTCGGCCCGGTTGGCGGGCTTTCGCGGTCAGTTGGCAGTGCGCAGTCGGCAGTGCGCAGTCGTCAGTCGGCAGTGGGCAGTGCGCAGTCGTCAGTCGGCAGTGGGCAGTGGGCAGTCGTCAGTCGTCACTGGGTTTCGCACATGGCATACATCATCGATTTCACTATTGTCACCTTCGTGTTCACCACGGTGATGGGCTTCATGTTCCTGCTCACCTGGATGGAGCGGAAGCAGAGCGCCGTGATGCAGGATCGTATCGGGGCCAACCGCGCCCGGCTTTTCGGCCTGCCGCCCCTGCTCGGCCTGTGGCACAACGTCGCCGACGGCATCAAGATGGTGCTCAAGGAGGACTTCATTCCTCCCCACGGGAACCGGTTCCTGCACACGCTGGCACCGATGATCGCCCTGTTCTTTGCCCTCATCAGTTTCGCCGTGATTCCTTTTGGCGGCGTCTACGACATATGGGGCTACCGCGTCTCGCTGCAGGTCCTTGATCTTAACGTGGGTCTCCTGTACGTGTTCGCCGTGATGAGCATGGGCATCTACGGTTTCGTGCTCGCCGGTTGGGCTTCTGCCAATAATTACGCCTTGCTGGGCGGGATGCGCGCCTCCGGACAGATGATTTCGTATGAAATCACGATGGGGGCCACCGTCATCGGTCTGCTCATGTGTTACGAGACCCTGAACCTTCAGGAAATGACCCAGGCCCAGGGCGAGCTTTACGGCGGATGGTTGCCGATGTGGGGCGTAATCCTGCAGCCGCTTGGTTTCATCCTCTTCAGCACCGCCGCCATGGCTGAGACAAAGCGCGTCCCGTTCGACATTCCCGAGGGAGAATCCGAGATCGTTGGTTACTTCATGGAGTACAGCGGGATGAAATTCGGCATGTTCTGGCAGACCGATTTTCTTGAGACGGTCCTCGCCGGCTGCCTGATCGTTACCCTTTTTTTCGGGGGTTGGCAGGTTCCCTTCCTCACGTCCGACGGGTTTCACTTCCCGTGGGGAACCGACTGGGCGTTGCCTGCCATAGTCGTCATGCTGATGCAGGTTGGGGCCTTCCTTTTCAAGGTGCTGGTCGCCTGTTTTGTCCTGATGCTCATCCGCTGGACGCTGCCGCGCTTCCGGTGGGATCAGCTGATGCGGCTCGGGTGGACGATGATGCTGCCCCTCTCGATCCTCAACATAATCGTCACGGGGCTGGTCATTCTTCTGATCCGAAGCTGACCGCCTGACCGGGGAGGCAGGCACCAAATATATCGAGTGTGAAATGCCGATTAAAAAAGTCGTCGAGCTAAGTCTCTGGGAAAGAACATACGTGCCGGAAGTGATCAAGGGGATCAGCCTGACCGCCGGTCACTTCTTCCGCAACATGGCGGTGCATGTCGCGCAACTTGTGGGCCTGGCGAAGGACAGCCGCGGCTCCGAGACTTACCAGTACCCGGAAGAACGGCGGCCTCTTTCGCCGCGTCTTCGAACGCTTCATCGCCTCACCCGGCGCGAGGACGGGTCTCCGCGCTGCGTTGCCTGCATGATGTGCGAGACCGTCTGCCCTGCCCGGTGCATTTACATCGTCGCGGGCGAGCATCCGAATCCTCAGATCGAGAAGTACCCGGTTCGCTTCGACATCGACGTCGGCCTGTGTATCATGTGCGGCTATTGCGTGGAGGCCTGCCCGGAGGACGCGATCAGAATGGATACCGGGATAATCGACCTGTCGTCGTATACCAGGGAAGGGATGATGTACGACCTGAAGAAATTGCTCCAGCTGTCTCCAATGCCGGCGAAGACGGTCAAAGCCTCGACTAAGCCCGAGGACCTGGGTCTCCCTGCACCCCTTGCCACGCCCGGCGGTGAGCAAGAACATTGAGCCACGGATTACACGGATTAATCCAATTTAGTCCGTGAAATCCGTGGCAAATACCTGCAAAAATGCTCTTTTTACGGCTTCTTTGACCCTCTGCATCTCGATCGATCTACCGAGCAGAGAAGAGAACGAAACCATCGGGCAATCGACAATTCCGCAAGGATTGATAAGCTGGAAATAGCGCAGATCTGTTCCTACATTGAGGGCGAAGCCATGCATCGTCACCCATCCCCGGACGCCGATCCCGATGGAGGCTAATTTGCCCTTGTCAGTCCAGACCCCCGTGAGGCCGGCCCGCCTGCCTCCGACGACCCCGAAAACCGACGAGGCTCGGATGAGGGCTTCCTCGATCTGCCGGAGATAAAGGTGGACATCACGGCCGCGACGTCGCAAATCCACGTGAGGATAACCGACCAGTTGCCCGGGACCGTGATAAGTGACATCTCCTCCTCGATTGATCCGAACCAGGTTGACAGGATTCCCGTCCCAGTCGGCCGTTGCGAGCAGATTTGCAGCGTCGCCGCTGCGCCCGGCAGTAAACACGTGGGGATGTTCGAGAAGGTACACGGTTTCCGGCCGGGTCCCCTGTTGCACCCCCCGGACGGTGTCCTCCTGGATGCGCAGGGCGTCTTCGAAGAGGATGCAGCCGAGATCGAGGAACTCCATTGTGCTCACAATAACACGGGTTGGATCGTGTACGGCAAGGCGATCAACGGTCACCTGCGGGGGTCGAGTTAACCGTTTAACTTGTTAACCCATTTTCGTGTTGACTGATAAGCGGGAACACCCATAGAATCTGCTCCATCATTTTGAGGGTTGCGGGAGTGCCAATGGACGGTAGAGGTCTGATTAAATCGTTTAAAGAGCAGTACGGGAAAGACGCCGAGATTCTCGTCCGGGCCCCCGGCCGGGTGAATCTTATAGGCGAGCACACCGATTACAACGACGGGTTTGTTTTCCCGGCCGACATCGATCACGAGATCTGGATGGCTGCGGGACGCCGTACCGACCGAAACATCCGCGCCTTCTCGGTGAATTTTCAACAACCTTCGCTTTTCAGCCTGGACGAGCTCGTCCGCGACCCGGACGCCTCGTGGAGCGATTACATCAGGGGCGTGCTGCTGGAGTACCAGAAGCGGGGCAGCCAGCTCGACGGCATGGACCTCGTTGTGGCCGGTGATGTTCCCGTTGGAGCGGGATTGAGCAGTTCGGCGGCGATGGAAGTGGCCACCGCGGAAACCGCTCGTGTCCTGAACGACATCGCCATCGGGCGGGTGGAACTCGCGTTGTTGAGCCAGGCGGCGGAAAGGAACTTCGTCGGAGTCCAGTGCGGCATCATGGACCAGTTCGTCTCGGTGCTCGGCCGCGCCGGTACCGCGCTGCTGCTCGATTGCCGCGACCTTTCGTTCCGCAACGTGCCACTCTCGATGAGCGCGAATATAGTCATCTGTGATACCCGCAAGGAGCGCGCTCTGGAGAGGTCCGAGTACAACCGGCGTCGAGAAGAGTGCGAGGAGGCTGTCGAGGCCTTGAGCGGCGCGCTCGGGAGGATCAAAGCTCTCAGAGACGTCGTCCCCGAGCAGGTGGAGGAGAACAAGAGCCTGCTCACCGAAACGCAATACAAGCGAGCGCGCCACGTCGTCACCGAGAACGCCCGCGTCCTGCGTGGCGTTGACCTCCTCGAGACGGGAGACATCCAGGGCTTCGGCAAGTTGATGTACGAATCCCACACCAGCCTGAGAGACGATTACGAGGTTAGCTGTCCGGAGCTCGACATTCTGGTCGACCTGGCGGGCGCGCACCCGGGCACCATCGGCGCTCGCATGACGGGCGCCGGCTTTGGCGGCTGCACCGTGAATATCGTCGAGTCGGATGCCGTCGAGCATTTCAGGCAAGCGGTCGGCCGAGCCTACCAATCCCGCACCGGCATCGAGCCACTGATCTACGTATGCCAGCCGTCGGACGGCGTCAGTTTCGACTGGCTCGACTGAATGCGGAATGCGGAATTCGGAATGCGTAATTAAGGCAAGCCCAATCGCGTCGCCGGTTGGTAAGCTGTTCCCCGTGAGGCAGGGTCGATTTCTTAACACCTTCTGACCGGTGCGGACTCGCAAGATGGCGCCAACCGGGCCGAAAAGCGGCGGATTCTGAACGGCGAATCCGCCCTACAACCGCTCGGCAGGCGTAGGCAATCAGTCGTAGGGCGGATTCGCCGTTCAGAATCCGCCGCTTTTCGGCCCGGTTAGCGCTATCTTGCCAGCTGTCAGTTGTCAGTTGTCAGTGGGCAGTGGGCAGTGCGCAGTGCGCAGTGCGCAGCCGGCAGTTCTATTCCGCGTTCCGCATTCGCCAGTGCTATTCCGCATTCGGCCGGCGCGCGGTTGATTCGCGGATAATCAATCGGGTCGGGATCCTGAATTCCCGACCGTCAGGCTCTTCGGCAGTCATCATTTCAAGCAGCGCCTGGAAAGCGACCTCACCAATTCTCCGCCGGGGAACCGCGACGGTAGTCAGAGGCGGCTGGGTCACTTCGGAAAACGCAATATCGTCGAATCCGACAATCGAAAGCTCACTCGGAATCTTGATGCCGCGATCAAAAGCGCAGTGCATTGCCCCAAGAGCCATCAGGTCGTTTGCGCCGATGATTGCGGTAGGTCCGCGGCGGGCAAGCAGTTTCGAGCAGGCGAAGTACCCGCCTTTGACGCTGAAATCCGCGTCGATGACATGGGGATTGCCCGATTGCACACTCGGGAGGTTTTCCAGAAAAGCGCGCTTCCGGATCTGGGCGGACTTTACGTCGGGGTTCCCCCCGATGAATCCAATGGCCTCGTGCCCGAGCTCACGCAGGTGATCAAGCGCCTCTTGTATCCCTCCGGCGTAATCTACGACGATGTTGCTGCTGTAGGGCTTCACTTCCCCGTGGTCCAGGGAGACGTGGCAAACCTGGTGTTCCAGGAGCATCCTGTAGACGTGGGTATCGATCTCGGATGTCAGAACGGCGACGCCAGGCACCCGGAGGTCCAGCAGGCGGTTGGCGAATGTGACGGTCCGATGCGGGTCATAGCTGGTGTTCATGACCAGGGTGTCCATCTCGTTTGCCAGCGCCTGGTCCTGGAAACCGCGAATGATCTCCGGAAAGAACGGATTTTGAATGTCCGAAATGACGAGCCCGAGGATCCTGCTGCGGCCGACAGCCAAGTCCCTGGCGGCCACGCTTCGCGAGTAATTGAGCTCCCGCGCCGCCTGCATCACCCGTTCCGCGGTCTCTGACCGCACCTTCCGGTTACGATTGAGGACATTGGAGACGGTCGCGACCGACACACCTGCCTTGCGAGCTACGTCCCTGATGTTTGCCATGAACACTGCCCCCCCACTCCAGGAGCTATCGTAGTCCGTTTTCCGAGCCGGAGGCAACACTCAGGGCACCAGAACCAGCGCTCCTTCTACCCGGCCGCTCCTCAAAGAGGCAAGTGCCTCGTTTGCGTCGAGAAGCGGGACAGGCGCCACTTTCGTGCGGACATCCACGGCAGCAAGAACCCGCATGAACTCCTCACCGTCCAACCGCGTCAGGTTCGCCACCGACCGGATGGTCCTCTCCTGCCACAGCAACCGGTACGGAAAGCTCGGGATATCGCTCATGTGGATGCCGCCGCAAACCACAACGCCCCCGCTCCTGACGGCGCTCAGAGCCAGCGGGACGAGGGCCCCCACCGGGGCGAAGATGATCGCCGCATCCAGGGGAGCAGGCGGAAGCTGATCCGAGTCGCCCACCCAGACGGCTCCAAGAGCGCGGGCGAACCTCTGCGACTCCCGATCACCCGGACGGGTGAAGGCAAAAACGGTCTTCCCCTCGGCAATCGAAATCTGGGCGATGATATGAGCCGCCGCACCAAAACCGTAGAGCCCGAGACGCGAGACGTCCGGCCCCGTCATTTTGTACGACCTGTAACCGATCAGGCCGGCGCAGAGCAACGGGGCGGCTTCCAGATCCGGGAACCGGTCCGGCAACCGCAGGCAAAAAGCCTCGTCGGCGACCGCGAACTCGGCAAAGCCCCCATCCCGCGTGTAGCCCGTAAACAGCGCTCGCGGACAGAGATTCTCGCGCCCGGAAATGCAGAATTCGCAGGCGCCGCATGTCGATGCCATCCAGGGGATCCCGACGCGCTCGCCCGGACGAAACGATTCGGTCTCCGGGCCGCACTCCACCACCACGCCCACGATCTCGTGTCCGGGAATCACGGACGGTTTGGGACTCGGCAGGTCACCATCCACGACGTGCAGGTCGGTTCTGCAGACACCGCATGCCCGGACGCGGACGAGGAGCTGTTTGAAGCCGGGTTGCGGCACAGGCAGATCACGAAGCGTCAGCCGCCCCGGTTGGTCCAACACCATCGCGCGCATTGTCAGTAGGATACCGGAAGCAAGGGGCTTCGTGTTTAAATGTCTCGACTTAGCGAATGATTGGTGGTCCGCTTACTCTCGCTCACTGCCGTTCGCTCTCGTGCGCGGCTCCATTCGATCTCGCCCTCGTGTTTACCGTAATCCCATCTTAGAATTGAAATTAGGAGTACCTTCCCCATGCCAGCTGAGCCAGACAGGCAACAGAAGCTGCAAATTGCCGATGATTTGAAACACCAGCGGAGGGAGTGGACGATCCAGCGGGTCGGATGGGTGATCATGACGCTGTTCGTGCTGGCTTCGGCGATTGGTCTTCTCGGGCACGGTGGGCTGGCAAAGCAGGAGTTGAAAACCGGAAACCTGGCAATGGAGTATCAGCGTTTCGCACGGTACGAGGCCCCGGCCATGATCACGGTTAGTGTCGAAAACCCCGCTGATGACCCGGTCAGGATCTGGATGGATGCCGATTATGCACACCGGATTCGATTTGACCGCATCGTTCCGGAACCCGCGACCACCCGCCTTGGGCCCGACCGTCTGGTCTTCGAGTTTTCCACCGACCCGGGCCAGCACTCGATCAGGGTCACGTTTCATTACACGCCTGAGGCGATAGGCCCGGCCGGCGGGCGGATCGGGTTGGTGAACGGGCCCATCGGGAGTTTCTGGCAGTTCATCTATCCCTAGACGACCGGGCGCAGTCCCTTGCACGGAGACTGAAAGGAAGTCTTTATGGATTCGGTTATTCGAGCCGTTGTTATCTACTTCCTATTGCTGTTGCTGTTCAGGATTACAGGGAAAAGGTCCCTCGGGCAGGTGACCACATTCGATTTCGTGCTGTTGCTGATCATCGGGGAGGCAGTTCAGAACTCTCTCCTCGGCAATGACTATTCGATCACGAATGGCGTCATCGCGGTGACTACACTGGTTCTGCTGGACATCATCGTTTCATTGGCGAAGCAGAGATCGCATTTCGTGGCGATCTGGGTCGAAGGAACCCCTCTGATCATCGTGGACAACGGGAATCCTTTGAAGCAGAGGATGAAGAAGGCGCGGGTCGACGAAGAGGACGTCATGGAAGCGGCTCGATCACTGCGCGGACTCGAGCGGCTTGACCAGATCCGGTGGGCGGTCCTCGAGCGCAACGGCGAGATATCGATTGTCCCGAAAAGGGAGTAGTTTCGGGAGTTTCGGGGACATAATACTTAATTCCCAACCAACCAGCGCAATCTGGCGTGAGCAAAGGAATTAAGTTTTGTGTCCCCGAAACTCTTAATTCCCAACCAACCAGCGCAATCCGGCGTGAGCAAAGGAATTAAGTTTTGTGTCCCCGAAACTCGCCGAACCCCCTTTCTTACTGCCCAAGGACCTCGACCGCGTTGATCTCGGGGCTCTGCTGCTTGGTGACGAAGTCGATCTTAAGCAGGCCGTCGGCCACGGCAATGTCCTTGAATTCTTTTACGACCGCCTTGTTCAGCCCGCCGGTAGTCTTGTAGACATCCCAGTCGGTCAGCGCCTCTTTTCCCTGGATCTTCACGTCAAAAACCCTGGGACCATCGAAGGTGATGTCCGAGTAGGTCTCGGCGAAGTGCAGTCGGACCGTGTAGGTTCCATTCGGCACCTCGGCCGTGAACGCTTGCATCGAATAGCGCTCGGTCTGGTAAAGCCGGGGGTCATCGGTTCCTTCAATCTTCGTCTCGGCACCCCGATCGACGGTATCCCCGCCTTCGAACCCGTACCCCTTGCCCTTCGAATAATATTGATCGGGCTGCCAGTCGTTGCCGGCCTTATCTTTGTAAGCGCCAAGCGCGCCCGCATCGACTCGGAGGGCAAACTTCTGGCCTTGAGCGAACGACGAAACAACGACTGCGAAACAAAGGGCAAGCAGCACGACTGGGACAAGACGTTTCATACGATTCTCCTCTTCGGTTGTCAGACGCCGTCAAGACTATGCCACAAACCAACAAAAAAGTGCACGGGTGCGCGGTTAGTTTTGAGTTCCCCCAAACAGACAGACAGGAGGCTCCTTTCCCAGCCGATCCAGAAAAAGGGCCAGAAAAGCTTCGCGGTCAATCCCGACCGCAATCCTGGCAGGCGTCCCCTTCTCACCCGGACGGGCCCAGCGAAGCCGTCCGAATTCGTCGCCGTTCGTTACCGCGACGAGTTGGCCTTCCTTGAAACGATAGAGAGCCGGCTGGAGCAGTCCGGCGACAGGGTGCACGTCGTGCATACACAGGCCGTCGATGCCACGATGGGTCCGATAGAACTTGATGTATGAGGCAGTCAACTGGTATACGAGGCGAGCCTTTCCGACCGACAAGAGCCTGTCCAGGTCCGGCTCGGAAAAGCCGAACGAGGCTTTCAGGGTGACATCCAGCGGATAGAAAACCACCGGGACGCCGGAGCGGAGGACAAGGTCGAGGGCGAGAGGGTCGAAGTGCGCATTGAATTCAGCGTACTGAGTTACATTTCCGGGAACCTCAACCGCGCCTCCCATGACCAGGATTTGACTCACTTCGCGAAAACGAACAGGGTCCTTTTGGAAGGCGAGCGCAATATTGGTGAGAGGTCCGGTTACGATGACAGTCAGGCCCGGCTCCCGAGCGATCGTCTCGAGCAGGAAGTCGCAAGCCTCGAGAGGTTCGATCAAGCGCAAATACTCGTCCGTGTCGTCGACGTAGCGCTCGTAGACGCCTCCGAGCCCGTCGCGTCCGTGCACGTCCCATGGGTCACGCTCTGTTCGGCCCAACAGCGAAGCCGGTCTGCCGGCTGCCACCGGGATGGAGCCCAGTTTGGAGAACAAGTCAAAGAGGAACAGCGTGTTCAGCGCCGCCTGACGGGCCGATGTGTTGCCGCTTACCGTCGTAACGCCAAGAAGCTGGATCTCGGGCGAGTGAATGGCGAGAAGCAAAGCGAGGGCGTCGTCCACACCGGTGTCTACGTCCATGACCAGTTGAATGGGAGTAGTGCTCATGGTTCAAACCGAGTATGGAGACACATGATACTCCAAGATTTTCCGATTTTTTCCCGCGTTCGGCTTTCTGTTCGAACCCGCTTGCTTCCGCGGCAGGAATGCCGGCTGGAGAGAGAGCGCGCGCGGCTCTGACACTACTCGGCGGCCCCCCCCCACGCTCCAGAGGATTCATAGCTGAAAACCGTTTTCCTATACACAAGTTAGCGCTTACGGAACCGCAAACGCAGCGTCTTTTGCGGTTCCGTACCGCTCGACAAACCCATATCATAGGCAGGTAGCAGACCGGAGGGTCCTCGAATGAATTCAAGCAAGTATCTTCTCCGAGCGGCGATCATCCTGACCGCGATAGCGGGCATAGCCCTGGGATTGCAGTATGAATCGGGAAATCGGCAACCGGGCCCAAAACCTTCCTTTGCGTGGCCGGAAGGTAAACGGGCGGCTTTGAGCCTGAGTTTCGACGATGCCCGGCCAAGCCAGGTGGACAATGGGGTCCCGCTATTCGACCGCCACGGGGTCAAGGCGACGTTCTACTTGAACCCCTCACGGCTCAGCGAAAGGGTGGAGTCGTGGAAGAAGGCAGCCGCAAACGGGCACGAAATGGCTAACCACTCGATGGTGCACCCGTGCAGTGGGAACTTCGCCTGGTCGCGCAGCCGGGCACTGGAAGACTACACGCTCGACAAGATGCGCGCCGAGCTGCTCGAGGCCAATGGTGAAATCGAACGCCTGTTGGGAGCGCGGCCCAAAACGTTTGCATACCCGTGCGGCCAGAGTTTCGTCGGACGGGGGAGAAACCTGCAAAGCTATATTCCACTGGTCGCCGAGCTTTTCGTCGCCGGCCGCGGCTGGCTCGGAGAAAGTCCCAATGATCCAGGTTACTGCGACCTCGCCCAGCTGATGGGTATGTCGAGCGACAACCTCACGTTCGAACAGCTAAAACCCCTGGTTGACCAGGCGATTCAGAATGGCCTTTGGCTGGTGCTCGCGGGACACGACATTGCGGCCTCCAATGAGAGACAGACGACTCAGGTGTCTACGCTCGACGAGCTGTGCCGCTATGTAAAGGACCCGGCCCGCGGTGTCTGGGTTGATACGGTTGCGAATGTAGCCGGGTATGTCGCCGGAAAGAGAGCAGACAAACAGGCGGCCACCGATTCCCGGAAAGAATTGGCGCCCTACAAAGACCCGTCCAAACCGATTGACGTTCGCGTCGAGGACCTCCTTGGCCGCATGTCCCTGGAGGAAAAAATCGGCCAGATGAACATGCCTTGCGTCTACGAAGGAGGGCTCGGCAAGGATGAGCCGGCAAAGACCGAAGCATGCCGCAAGTTCGCCGAGGGCACCTGGGAACCGGGGGTCGGTCCCGGCGGCGGTTTCTTTACGCTGGCCAACACGATCCTCCACGAAGGTCCTCGCCAGCAGGCCGAATACTTCAACGAGTTGCAGCGGATCGCGGTGGAAAAAACGCGGCTGGGCATTCCCCTTCTGCAGACCGAAGAGGGGACCCACGGTCTCATGTGTTCGGGTCACACCATCTTCCCGGAGGGGTTGGCGCTCGGCAGCACCTGGGATCTCGAACTGATCCGGAAGATATACTCCACGGTGGCCCGAGAAGGCCGTGCCGTTGGTATCCACCAGCTTTTCACGCTGGTCATTGAGCCCAACCGCGATCCCAGGCTCGGACGCAACCAGGAGGGGTACAGCGAAGACCCTTACCTGTTAGCTACGTTCGCAGAGACGATCGCGCGCGCCACACAGGGCACAGACATTTCCGCCGGTGACCGCGCCGTCGCGGGCTTTTGCCACTATCCCGGCCAAAGCCAGCCGGTCAGCGGGTTGGAACGCGGCGCCATGGAGATCTCGGAAAGGACACTGCGCGAAGTCTTCCTCCCGCCATGGGTTGCCGGCATCAAGAAGGCAGGAGCACTCGGCGTGATGGCGACCTATCCGGCCATCGATGGCGTTCCCGCCCATGCTTCCGAATTCGTCCTTACCAGGATTCTGCGCGAAGAGCTGGAATTCAAAGGTCTCGTGCTGAGCGAAGGAGGCGGAGTCAGCACACTGGTCTATGAAGGACTTGCGGCCGACCAGAAGGCTGCCGGACAGCTCGCTTTGGCAGCCGGGCTCGATGTCGGGATCTCCTACGAAAAGGGATTCATGCAGCCGCTCGCCGAAAGTGTGCACGAGGGGACGGTTTCCATGGCGCTGATCGACCGGGCGGTCAGGCGCATTCTCCGGCTGAAGTTCCAGCTCGGCCTTTTCGAACGACCTTTTGTCGATGTTCCGACAGCGACGCGGGTAGCCCGAACCGCAGCCGATCAAGAACTAGCCCTCCACGCGGCGCGAGAAGGAATCGTTCTCCTCAAGAACCAGGGAAACGTCCTGCCGCTCAGAAAAGACATCAAGTCAGTCGCCGTCATCGGACCGAATGCCGACCACCCGCGAAATCAGCTGGGCGACTACACCTCGAAGACCGTTCTGCAGGACATCGTGACCATCCTCGACGGGATCAAGGCCAAGATTGCCCCGGGCGCCACAGTCACTTATGTCAAGGGCTG
>Ga0105092_10001682_pt1 | contig 11842 bp, 14 predicted proteins | sample PPLLak2March2015_FD_87021 | JGI IMG/M metagenome (GOLD analysis project Ga0105092, IMG submission 87021) | Freshwater sediment microbial communities from Prairie Pothole Lake near Jamestown, North Dakota, USA - PPLs Lake P7 Core (1) Depth... | ecosystem: Environmental > Aquatic > Freshwater >... | reverse complement strand
AGGGGTATCGTGAGAAGCTGTCAAGGGCCTGTTGCCCAAATCACTCCACATGGTCACGGTGCCATTAAAGCGATTTGGGCAACAGGCCCTTGACAACTTTGATTGGCGGCGACGGTTTCCATACCAGATCATTATAGGCATGCCGTCTGCTCACTACCTTTGCAGGGCAACGGGTTCTCGTAATGCCCGATTGGTGGGCCTAGGCCAGGTATTTGTAGGCTCGGACCAAGAGCCCGCCTTCAGTCTTGTTCTGAAATCTTACTGAGTCCATCAGCCTCTTCACGGTTCCCAGCCCGGCGCCCAGGCTCTGGCGGTCGGGGGCGAAGTTCTCGCCATCGACGAAGCGGCCGCGCGAATAACCATCCATCAGGGCTGTGCCCAGATCTTCGATGCCAGGCCCGCTGTCTTCAACTTCGATCTCGAGGCTGACCTTGGGCTCCTCACCGCTCTTCACTCCCTGGTACGCGCGGATGATGAAGATTCCCCCGCCCGCGTGGGACAGAGCGTTCGTCACCAGTTCCTTGACGGCGATGGCTAATTCCCACTGGCTGCGGCTCCCAAAACCGACCTGCGAGGCGATCCTTTTGCTTTGGATGCTGCAAAACAACGCGTCCGTGGATGCGCCAATCTCAAATCTCTTCTCGATGACCTTTACGCTCACAGGCTCGCTCCGTCTACCCGAATGACGACACAGGTCGCATCGTCGTGCGGCTTTCCCAACTCCCGAAGGATACGTTCGGCTATCTCTTTTTCCCGCAGGCCCCGGTAGTCATCGAGTCCGAATCTGGATGAAATGCCGTCAGAGAATATGACGAAAAGGTCATTTCCATGCAGCTTGTATCGAAAACTCCGGAGCCGTCGCAGAGCAGTGCCTACGATCCCGGGCATGCTGACCGGGGCAATCTTTTCCTTGCTCACACCTCGCAACTCTATGTTGCCGATGCCGACAAACTCGAGGATCTTCTGGTCCTCATTGATGTTAATCAGAGCGGCGGCGGCGCCGCGGGTCTTTGCCATCACTCTCGTCGCCTCAGACATAATCGATTCAATCGGATCCTCGGCATGGTGCCTGGCAAAGTCGCAGAAGGTCCGGGCCGCCTCATACGCGAACTCGCCGTGCCCGAGTCCGTCTGCTACGGCTACGAGAACGCCTGATGGCTTCCTCGTGACCGCCGCCACGTCGCCGCAGACATTCTCGTTCAGTTTTGCCCTTTGCGCGATTTCTACCGCAATCAAGTTAGAAACTTCCTCGCAGTAACAGTGGTCCCCTTTCCACGCTCAGTCTCAACCGAAAATTCATCCATGAGTTTCTTGGAACCGCATAACCCAATGCCGAGGCCGGAGGTCGAGTGATATTGGCCGGCCATTATCTTGTCGAGATCCTGAATGCCGGGGCCGGAATCCTCTGCCACAATCTCGATTCCGCGCCTCATGCCCTTTAGCTTTGTCAGAGTGACAGTTCCGCGCCCGGCATACCTGAAAATGTTGCGCGCCAGTTCGGAGATGACCGTCGCAATTTTGACCTCGTCAGTGAGACCAAAACCGAGACTCTTTAGAAGACGGTGTCCGACGGTCCGGGCATGGAGGATATCGGACTCTTGCTCGATTGAAACCTCTTCGCTCTCAAACTCGGACGGATAGTGACGGGCTGAGGATCCAATCACTCGCCTGACTTTCAACAGGCAGGCTTCTCGTTTCCGGGGTTCTTTTATAAAGGTATCAATGCCGTGTCGAATGCAATCGGCAAGACGTTCGGAACCATCGGAGCTGAGGTTGTGAATGTCGACCCCAGCCATGCGAATACTCAGCTGCAGAATTGACTGCGAGACGACGACTCCCGTGAAGGAATTCAGCGCCTGGAGCAGTTCTTGTTGTATGTCTGCCATCTCTGCCGACCTTTGGGAAATTGAACGACGACTTATCTCGTCCGAGCGATCGGAAAACGATCATTGGAACTGATTGGTTTCGTCGACAACAATCTCATCCCTGTCCGTTGTGTCTTCCTCAAGGAAACGAATCAGTTCGTCCTCCTCCGTCTCGAGCCCGCCAGAGATCTCGAGGCTCAACGGGTCTTCGTCGGTTATCGGGTGCTGCCCGTCAAGGAACTCGAGAGCGCTTTCGAGATCGCGGTGCGTGTGCACTCCCTCCAGGCTGACGCCCATCTCGACGAGGGTCAGGGCGATCATCGGATCTATCCCGGAGATAGCCGTCGGGACTCCCATGAGGCTTGCCACGATGCAGAGATCGTGAATAGCTCGGGAAATATAGCTATCCATGATGTCGATACCGGAGACATCTATCGCCAGGCCGGCAGGCCGTTCCTGCTCGATCCTTTGCGTGACGTCATCCTTGAGGAGTTGGACCATGCGATCGCTCATGGCAACCTGAATGGAAATGACCAGGTTCCCTTTGAGCCTGATAATGGGTATCCGCGAAGTCTCTTTCATCGATTCCGATCCTTAGTGCGCAACCGGTTCTTTAGGCCTGCTCTTTTGCATATCCTGGAGACATTCACGGAGGCCTGCCTGCAAATCGCGCAGTGTCGTGATAGATGACAGATCGACTCCTATTTCCACCAGTGTCTGGGCGACAGCCGGACGGATCCCGGTGAGGATGCACTTCGTACCCAGGAGAGCCGCCGCTTTGATTAGCTTGAGGAAATGATCCGCGGTCTTCGTATCAACGATTTCAACGCCGGTTATATCCAGGATGACGAATTTGGACTTGCGGATGACGACTTCGGCCAGCAGGCGTTCCATGATTTCCGCGGCGCGCCGGGTGTCGACAGTCCCAATGACGGGCAGAGCCAGAACATCGTTCCAGATCTGCAGGACAGGAGTGGAAAGCTCCTGGATCGCGAGGGCCTGGCGCTTGACCAGGTCCATCTGCACCTTCAGGTCTTTGATCGTGTCGTTCAGCAGCTTGCCGAAATTGGCAAGCAGCTCATCGGGCGAGGTGAGCACGTGCTCGCTCACTTGGGCATCGAGGTTCCCCTGACGGACTTCGGCGAGAGCCTGGAAGCACTCAGAGATCACCAAAGCCACGTCCATCGAGCTCGTGTGGAAGGCCTCCTCGAGTCTGCGTGCCTCGGCGAGAGCCGCCCTGCTCTGGTCAAGCTCTCGCATCATGCTCGCAACATCCGGTTCACTGTGTTGATCTGTGGTAGACATAGAGATCCCTTCAGAATGTTCAACCGCATGAGTTCAGTCAGACGGGCGAACTGAACCCGGATTAAAATTGAATCCGAACAGTCTTGGCACTGCCCACGGTGTTGACCGCCAGCAAGGTCTTCTTCATGCGATCGCACCACTTGCGCACATCGTCCTCGAAGGTCGGGCAATCGGCTTCGACGATGAGGATGTCTCCTGCCTTCATTTCCGGCAGTTTTGCAGCGATCTTCAGCACCGGCTGCGGGCAACGTAACCCTTTCGCGTCAATTGATTTTTCTGCCATTGTCGCTTCTCCTGTCACATGAACATGGTTATTGCTTAAGCATTAAGAAGGGCATCAACCTCAGCCCACAACTGCCGATCGGTAAAGTGCCGAGCATCGATGGCCCCTGAGGGGCAACCGGCTGCGCAAGTGCCGCAACTTCGGCACAACAGGTTATTGATTTCAGCCACCCGCCGGGTTTCATGGAACGTTATCGCCTGATACGGACACGTCGCCAGGCATATGCCACAACCGCTGCAGATGTCTTGGCGAACCTCGGCCGTGGCCGGTTCCACCTTGAGTTTGCGGCCGGGAATGAGGAGCGAAAGCACTTCCCCGGCGGCAGCCGCCGCGTGAGCCGTTGATTCCTGAACATCCTTAGGCCCCTGGCACGAACCTGCGAGCATAACGCCCTCGACTAAGGACCGGTGAGACTTCAGGTGCCTGTGCTCCTCGACGAAGAAGTCGTGGTCATCAACGCTGGTCCTCAGAAGCGCCCCCAGTTCCCGATTTGTCGGCGAGCCCCGTAGCGGCGGGGCGATCACCACCAGGTCGACGTTCAGTTGCGCGGTCATCCCTTCTTGCGTGTAGCGGATACCCACAGTGTTTCCTCGGTCCACGAACCGGAGGATGCGATCGGAGTCAGTCAAGCGAATTCTCTGAACCTCAGAGTGGGTGTCGACGTCGCGGGCAAACTCCCGGTAACCTTTGCCGCCGGTACAACGCTCCCAAAGGATCTCCACGACCGTGCAGTCCGGAAGCTTCTGCTGTAACTGATGACGGTATTTAGCCATGGACATGCAGCAGACTTTGGAGCAGGCAACAGAAGGTGCCTTCCCCGCCTCATCGGCACAGTAAATCAAGGCGACCGAGCGAGGCGGCTCTTCGCCGGGGAGACTGACCGTTCCCCCGGTAGGGCCCGCCGAGTTGACAAGCCGTTCAAGCATCATGCCGGTGATCACTCGTTTCGGAGCTGCTGCTCGACCGAGGAGGAGCGGCTCGGAGCCAGTGGCCAGAAGGATAGCTCCGACCTGCAGTTCGGTGATCTCGTCCGAATCGTCGAAATGGATGTTCCCGAATGGACAGGCTTCCGCGCAGGCGGTGCATTTTTCGCCCCGAAACCGAAGGCAGACGGTCTCGTCGACCAGGGAGGCGTTGGGTAACGCCCCGGTGTAAGGGATATAGACCGCGTTACGCCTGGAAAGCCCGAAATCGAACTCATTCGGGATCTCGACCGGACAAGCGGCATGACATGTCCGGCAGCCGTAGCATCCGGCAGTATCGACGTGCCGGGCCCGTCTTCGTACCTGAACGATGAAGTTCCCGAAAGAACCTTTTACTGATTCAACTTCACTGTATGTAAGCGCCTCGATCAACGGGTGGTGGAGAATTTCATCCATCAGAGGTTCGATCATGCAGGAAGAACACTCCATATTCGGAAACACTTCCCCTAGGAGCCCGACCCGTCCGCCGATTGCCGGAGTTCGTTCGACCAGGAAAACCCTCCGCCCCGCGCGTGCGAGCTGGTGCGCCGCCGTCAGACCGGCGACGCCGGCCCCCACGATGAGGACGTCGGTGCTGCATTCGACTTCGTTTTCGGGGAGGGGGTCCTGAACGCAGGCCCGGGCAACAGCGGATTTGATCAGCCGCTCTGCCTTAAATGTCGCGGCATGCCTGTCGGCGGTTACCCAGGCACACTGTTCGCGGATATTGGCAATCGCGAGCAGGTAAGGGTTCAGGCCGCCCTTGCGGCAGGCTTCCATGAAGGTCGAACCATGTTCGCGGGGGGAGCAGGCGGCTATAACGACGACGCTTTCGGGGTGGGCCGCAAGGTGATCGGTCAGCCAGGTGCGCCCCTGCTCCGAGCAAAGAGTCGAATAGCGCGTTACGGCGGCGACTCGCGGCAGAGCACCGATGCGGGCCTCGAGCGCAGGGAGATCAATCCCTTCGTTCATGATGGGACCGCACTCGCACACGTAAACACGCGCCTTCTTCCCAGCCTCGCCGTTGCTGTTCATCATCGTTCGCGCGGGTTACATTAAACCTTCCCCTAAAAGACTTATAGACGGATGTTTGTCTCCTTTTGTTCAAAACAGTTCGAGTCATGAACAAAAGCGCCCCGTATCGGCTGCAGTCTCACCGGATGGTTCGAGAAACAGGGCCCAGATCTCGAATCTGCTCGGTCATCTCCTTGGCGACCGCTACAAAACGGTTGGCTTCGGCGGCACTGATCCACTCAAGCCTTATGCGTTCGGGCGCAATTCCGTATTGAGAAACAACCCGTTTGACCATCGGAATGCGGAAAGCCGTTTTGTGATTGCCGTTAATGTAATGACAATCACCCGGGTGACATCCGCAAATCAGTACTCCGTCCATCCCGCCCCTCAGCGCTTTCAATATGAGAGAGGGATCCACCCTTCCGCTGCACATCACCCGAACGATGTGCAAGTTCGGAGGGTAGACGGAATGGGCAGAGCCGGCAGCATCCGCAGCCGAGTATGTGCACCAGTTGCAGAGAATCGCCAGGATCTTGGGCTCGAACGAGGGGTCGCCAAAACAATGACCGGAAATGGACGCTTCGTTGGAACCTCGGGCCGGATCGTTCCCGCCAGAAGCGATAGTCATTTCATCACCTGCCACATTCTCGGGGCAGGAGGAACCGAGTGTCAAGCTTGAGCATCGCTTCGTTGTGTCTTTCGCCACGTGAAAACGGAACCGCAATCATGAGAAGTCGATAAGCGCTGTCTTCGCTTGGGACCCGGTGTGACCGGCACATGCTGTCCGGGAACGCCGAGACCCGACTTGTGGACAAGTGCGGAACACCGGGGTATAAACAACCGTGCAAGACAACCAAGTCGAGGCCGCGGGTGAGTTTGGGAGCGGTACCGGCATGCGACCTGCATTTTCGCATGATGAAAAGCTGAAACGTTGGCTTGTCGGGATACTTCGTTTTGAGTTCCTCCTTATTGCCTCATCCACTCCTCCCCGATCCCTCAGGACTGCCGAGACCGGAATCGGCTAAAAGAGCCGTGTCAATCGGATAGACCGATCTGACGTTTGACCGGGAGGCAGCTGTGATAGACGTGAGCGATCCTCAAACTTACTGGCACAACTTGACGAACATCGTTGTCGGCGCGCTGATAGTAGCCTGTTGTTTCGCGCTCGGGCGCGCAATCACCAAGGAGATGCTCGCATCTCGGCGCGAGCGCGCTCGCCGCGCACTCCATAATGGTCCGTTCTTCGGTAGTACGACATCGTCCTCGCGAAATGTCTTAAGGTAAGCGGTTCCGACAATCAACGGCTGTGCAAGAATCAGCGGAAGTTGTTTACCAGATAGAGATCAGACGAGCTTTGATCAACCAAGGAATAGACGATGTGCCGGCCGTCGGGGAAGACCGAGAGAAAGGGCGCCGGAGGCCTGTCGACAAACGCGACGATTCGCCGAGTAGCTGATGACGAGTCGAGAAATGTTAAGGCGCGATCAGGGGTCCAAAAGTAATACCCTGTTGCCGTTTGGGCGAAGCCGGTCGCAAGTGCATCGGCCAGGAAGACGGCTTCCTCGCCACCTTCGACAGGCATCCGGTAAATTCCCAACTCGTTGAGTCGTTTCCCATAGAACAACGTTTTTCCATCGAGGGACTCGAGTCCGTAGAATCCGCCGTTTCGGGTCACTTGGACAGGCTCCCCGCCTTCGGCCGGCGTTTTCCATACCTGCCATGATCCCGTCCGATTGGACGTGACATATATCCACCGCCCGTCCCGGGACCAGGTGGGCATGATGTCTTCCCCGGTATCATCCGTGATACGTCGAGCTGGCCCCCCCTCGGCGGACACCACATAGATGTCGCTGTGGCCCTCCGGCCGCGCGTCGTAGGCGATCAAGCGACTGTCCGGCGACCATGCGGGAGAGCCACAACTCGGGCCGTTGTATCGCGTCAACCACAGGAATCCGGACCCATTACTGTTCGAGCTGCACACCTCGGAAAAGCCGGACCTGGCTGATCGGAAGGCGATCTTTTCCCCACTCGGAGACACCTGGCACTGATTGTCCCATTGCGTTGAACTCAGCAGTCTCGTTTGGACCGGTCCTCTTTTCGACTCTCGACTGTCCTCCAAAGACCAAATGCTGACCGTGCTTAATCCCTTTTCATAGACAATACGGCCCGCAGAACGCGAAATAACGGGGAACGTGCCGCCTTCTCCTATGAACTCCAGCCGGGTGGCGGCCTGAGGATCATCCAGGCGAATTCGCCAAAGATCAAATCTGTTTGCGGCATAGGCGAGAGAGGCAACGATCTCATTCTCGTTGTTCCCCCATGCGTGGCCGACGAAATTCCGGGATTTCACCGGCATCCGGGTAGTCAACGGCCGGGCTTCTCCCACCGACTTGAAATCGGCGTCCAGCTCGATCATGAAAAGATCGTCAGAATCAACCGCACGCTTCCGAGAAAATGTAAGAATCTTCCCATCAGGTGAAAAGACAGGATCTGAATCGCCCTCGAAGCCAACTGGCGGGGACGTCAACCTCAGCCTTTCGCCGGTATCCATCGAAACCAAAAACAATGCATTCGGATCGGAAGGGGAGTCCCTTTCCGAGATGACAAATCGCCTGCCGTCGGGCGCGCATATAAGTTTTCGTCCCGAAAGCTCAGCTTTCCAGACGTAATTGGTTTCATAGACCTTGCGTTCAACTCCCCCTACCGGCGGAACCGTGAAGACAGCCACACGGCTGTTCGCAAACCTCAAGAAGGCAATGTAACTCCCATCGGGCGACCACGAAGGTCCTGCGTCAATCGCAGGATCAGAAGTGAGTCGCAGCGGCTTCTCAGACCCCACACTCTTGACGTAGATGTCCTCGTTGTCCTCTTTTTCACCATTCCATTGAAAAGCGACCTGGTTTCCATCGGGAGAGAAGGTGGGACGGCCCTCGTACCCATGATAAGTAGTAAAGGGAATGGCCGACAGAACAGTTGCCGATTCTCGCGTCGAAGTCAGGAGCCACCAGCTCACGGCGACCAGAAAAGCCACGGCGAGAAGTGCCGCCGTGTACCAGACAATTCTTCTGGTCCGAGGCTTGCGTTTGCCGGACTCCTCGGGTGCCTGACTCACTTGCGGCCCGCCTTCTATTGCGATCTCTGAACCCTTCGAATCAAGCGATCCAACCTCTTCTTGATGCGCCTGGCCGTCGTCCCCAACGGGTGGGAGTTTGAGCTCGCTACCTCGCTCTCGATTCTCCGGGAAACTGACTGCGGCTACGAGACGATAGCCTCTTCGCGGGATGGTCTCGATATAGCGGGGACGGTGAGCGTCGTCGCCTACAGCGCGCCGCAACTGCTTGATCGAGTAGGTGAGCACCTCGTCCCCGACACAGGTGTCTGTCCAGACCGCCTCGAACAGCTTTTCCCTGGTCAGAACCTCCCCGGCGTGCTCCGCCAAATACGAGAGTACGTCCATGACCTTCGGCTCAAGCCGCCGGCTTTCCTCGCCCCTCTCGATCTTGTTAAGTTGGGGATAGACGGCCCATTCTCCAACCTGGAAACTCGCGCCAGCAGAAACCATCGCTACCTCTCGACCGAATTACCGCATCGCGCAGGCAAGGGCCCCGAGGATCGATCAAGCAACCACCGCCATGATATATGGCAGTAAGTCCGCAACTGGTTACGTGGGCTACAAGCTGCAGTGAAAACGGCCTTGTTTCCCGGAACGCCAAGCGACCCGTAGGGTAACGGCTCGTCTGGCGACGAGTCAAGCCCGACTCAAGACAGCCTGACTCAAAAGACCATGGAGAATGTTGCACTGATCCCTGAGAATAAACTCCAAAGCGGATGCTTCCGGGCGATAAGTGGGATGGGAAACGCTCCCTGATCGGGGTTAGGCGAGTGTTGCCGAACTCCGATCAGGGATCTTGGTGACTGCTCCGATGAACAAATGACGCGCTGCCTGCGAGGCCGCCACCCAGACGGTTGATAGTCAAACTGCCCCGCTGAAAGACACAGCGCTTGCGGCGATTCAGAGTCACGAGACAGAGCGGGGATTACTCGGCCTTCTGCAGGACCTCGTGGGAATGCTTCTCGGAGGTGCGCCGAACAAGGAAACCGTCTTCTCCCGACATCCAGACTTCAGAAAGGAAGCGCCGCTCGCCGGCCTTATCGAAAACCAGGGCGAATGACTCGGAGCCCTTGCGGAGCTGAGCCAGGCGAGTGACAACGGGAATGACGGCTCCCGGTCCCTTCTTGGAGGAAATCCTCAACGTTGCACTATCCCGGTCCACGCTGTAGTCCCCGGCGGGGAGGACCGTGTCGCCGACCGTAAAATCGAACGGGACCTTAACCGAGCCGAGCCTGCCGGTCTGACCCGAAACGAGGGCGACCGAGGCAACAAACAAAGCAACGAGCAAAGTGATCTTTTGTCTCATGACTTCTCCGTATAGCTGCGGGAAAGGGCCGTGTCTCGCTCGAGGCCTCGGAGCAGCCGTCCAAGGGGTCGAAGACTTCCGAAACAGTCAGCAGTGAACCGAAAACTGCTGCTTATATGCTTTATGTACCGGGGAAGTTTCACAAAACGTTAATATCGGAGGGAAATAAACACCAGCCTCGTTGGTCTTGGTCCACCCGCGCTGCCATCCCGGGAAAGTCTCTAACCGCGAAATGTTTACCAGTAACCGCTATGCCTTGCGGTTCGACTACTTTTATACTGAACTTAAACCTCCTCCTTACTCCGAAGAGTTAAAGAAGAACGGTGTCTCTGAACGAGTTATCATGGCGATGATGGAGGCAGCGAATCCACAGTTGCGACAAGGGCAGCCGGCGCGAGCCGCTGCGCCTCAAACCCCCACCGGAGTCGCACGCACCCCCGAACCTGCTACCCCTCGACCACAGCCGACATCGACACCGCCGCCTTATCTGGCAAGTTCCTCCACGTACGGCGAAGACGAGATCGAGAGGGGCATCGTCTTCGGTGGACTTGCCTATTCGAGAGGAGACCTGCATGCCAACTTCCTTGGCTGGAGTGCCGCACTTAGCACGGCTTTGACCGATCGGCTCGCCCTCAAGTCGGACTTCTCGGGAGTGTACACCACCGTAAACAACGGGCTGGTGGACTACTCTCTTTACTCCTTTGCCGTGGGCCCTGAATTTCGAGCACGCCTGGAGACAATCAATTTCTTCGCTCACTCCCTGGTCGGTCTATCGAGAAGCGGGGCGGCGCTCAATTTTCGAAACGCGGGTGACAACAACCTCGAGTTCGTCTTCGGTGGCGGCCTGGATTTCTGGCTCTCTCCGATTTTCGGCATTCGCCCCATTCAGGGCGACTACCAGCTTATCCGGGCCGGTGGCGAGTCGGTCCACATGGCGAGGCTCTCCGCCGGAGCATTGTTTCGTTTCTAAGGCTCAGCCAAGCGGATGAATGGTGAAGGGTAGCGGATTAGAGAATGGACCTCGCTTTCGATCTCCTCAAACGGCAGGTTCGAAACGTTCGATGTCCTTGAACCTATCGAGGTCCGCGTCGAAGGAGGCCACGGGGATCTTCGTTTGCGACGCGCTGGCGGCAAGGTATGCGTCAACGAGGTGCACACCGGATCTCTGAACGCGATCCAAGGCGTCCAACATTAGCTCTCTCTCAGCCAAACGGACTCCTGATCGCCTTACGAAGTCGGCGAGCGTCGTGGCGACTCTTTTTCGGGGATGCCGGTAGAAGGATTCCAGAGTGAAGGCGGTCTCGGCGAGTACCAGAGGGCAAAGCTCCAAGATGACTTCGCCAGTGCCAGCCCGTTGGATCAGCGCCGTTGCCGCAGAGAACATCTCTGGAGGGTCCCCTGTGAAGAACCGCACCAGAACATTGGAGTCCAGGTGATAGCGTGGTGTGCTCATCAGCGGGCGCCTTTGGATTCAGACACCCAGGCGGAAGTGGCCGCCGCCGTCTCGTCACGGACGCCCGGAAAACGAACGTCGGATCTCAGGGACCCAGCCAGGTCCATTACGTCAGGGACAGCGCGCACCACAGCACTCCCGTCCTTCTTCGGTTCCCAAATTAGACGTTGACGCCGCTTCCAGCGCAACTTCTCGCGAATCTCGAGAGGTACGGTGGTTTGGCCCTTGTCAGTGATCTTCGATGTAGGCATGCGTCAAGATTACCATATCTTGGTTCATTACCTTGGCGATGTCATTACCGCCGGACAAACAAGTCCCACCCGCTCATTATGGACGGGATGACGGAAACCGACGCGGGGAGAGTTTGAGTTGAGGGCATCCCGGGCGTCGCGTGTCTGCTTCGTTTCGGCAGCGCTCCGCAGGTGACCAGGTACAGGGAACTGCGCTAAGTTTTAGTGAGGAGCGGCAGTTTTTGAGCCGGTCATGGGGAAAGTCTCATAAAGTCCTGAACAGGGCCGAGGATGAGGAGCGGAAGAATTCCT
>Ga0105092_10001678_pt1 | contig 11849 bp, 12 predicted proteins | sample PPLLak2March2015_FD_87021 | JGI IMG/M metagenome (GOLD analysis project Ga0105092, IMG submission 87021) | Freshwater sediment microbial communities from Prairie Pothole Lake near Jamestown, North Dakota, USA - PPLs Lake P7 Core (1) Depth... | ecosystem: Environmental > Aquatic > Freshwater >... | reverse complement strand
GTTAGAAAAAGCCAACAGCCTTCAAAACGGGTGTTCGAATGACAGGTAAAAAAACAGGCCTGCTTTTGCATTATTGCTTTCTATGAGCATTGGTATTGCAATTCCCGGAACAATCTGAAGGCTTTTCAGATCAAATGCGTGCCGGATGCCCGGACTGACAATGGCTTGTCCATAGGAAACCTTCCCGGCTGCCTCACCCGATTCATGTATTATGTTGTATAGTACCTCCAGCATAAGGTTTGTTTTATAAGTCATAAGCCAGATGGCACTGGCACCCAGGTTCACAAAGGAGTAGTTTTGATGGTAAACCTGATTGTCAGAACCTGTTGATTCTACATTTGGCAGAATTGTATAGCCCACATTGGCATGACAGACAAGGCTGTTGGAAATTCGTTTGCTTACGGGTAAGTTAAACTGGTATGCCAAAACGCCGTTTCCAAGATCCTTTCTGGCATTTCCGGTTGGTATGACCAGTGATACGCGTGGTGCCAGGGTTAAAAAGGCATCCTTGCCGGTAAGCTGATACCGGTAATTCAGAATAACTTCATTAAGGCCAAACATGTTTTCTGAGTTCAGTGTTGAAAATCCCAGGGTGTAGCTAAACTGGTGTTTTTGACTGAATACCGGCCATTCCTGTGTGAATAAAAAGGCAAGGTCGTTGGAACTAAAGAGGGAATATCTTCCGTTACTGATGTGTTGTACCATCCGTTCTTCCTGGTTATAGGCTTCTTCAATAAAAAAGGAATTGTCTTCGATCGCTTTTGAATAACCGGAGTCAACCGGCGGTTGTGCATTAACAAAAGTGCTGATCAATATTAATGCTCCTATGCAAACAAGGCGTGTGGCTGAATGGTTCATGTATATTTCGTCAGAGTTCCCATTCATTTAAACAAATAAGTGGCAAAAAGTTCCCGCCTTGCCCGCTGAAGCCTCTGGCGAAGGCGGGCAAACCGGACGATGCCATTATCCTGTTTAAAAAAATACTAATTTTGTTGGTAACCATTCAACCACTCCGCAGTACTTAATATATAACGCTACGAAGAAAACTACATGAAGGAACTGTTCTTAAAAGGCGTGGTTGCATTCATGCTTTCAATTATTCTGGCAGCCAATGGGACTACCCAGACAATTGAAAAGAATATATATTCCACTTCTTTTGCAAAAAATCCGCCTGTCATTGACGGATTGTTGAATGATTCCTGCTGGGACCAGGTTGAGTGGGGAGAAAACTTTGTTCAGATAGAGCCCACCGAAAATATACCACCATCGCAGAAAACAGCCTTTAAGATCTTGTATGATGATAACAATCTGTATGTATTCATAAGGGCATTCGATACAGAGCCTGAAAAGATCAGCAGGATCATCTCCCGGAGGGATAATTTTGACGGCGACTGGGTTGAGTTAAATATTGACAGTTATTACGATCAGCAGACCGCCTTTTCATTTACGGCTTCATCAACAGGGGTTAAGGGCGATGAAGCGATTACGCAGGACGGAAACAACTGGGATGACAGCTGGAATCCAATATGGTTTCTGAAATCATCCATCGATGATAAGGGCTGGTGTGCAGAATTTCGTATCCCTTTAAGCCAGTTGCGGTTTGGGAAGAAAACGGAGCATATCTGGGGAATTCAGGTTTCACGCCGTCTTTACCGTTCACAGGAGAGGTCATCCTGGCAGTATATACCTAAGGGATCACCCGGATTGGTTCACCTGTTTGCCGAATTACATGGCATTGAAAATATTAAACCCAAGCGGCAGATCGAGTTAATGCCATATGTCGTGGGTCGTCTGGAACGATTTGAGGAAGAAGAAGGAAACCCTTTTTTAACAGGCAAGTCCGGTTCTTTATCAGGCGGACTGGATGGAAAAGCAGCCATAACAAACGATCTTACGCTCGATTTTACTATTAATCCTGATTTTGGACAGGTAGAAGCTGATCCTTCGGAAGTAAATCTTACCGCGTTTGAAACATATTTCTCTGAAAGACGTCCGTTTTTTGTAGAAGGCAAAAACATCTACCAGTTTCAGCCAACAAATACAATTGTCATTGGGAACATGTATTCGGATAATCTCTTTTATTCCCGTAGAATCGGACGATATCCCCATTATTATCCTGAAACCTCCGAAGGTGAATATGTAAAAATGCCGGAGGCCTCCTCAATTATTGCCGCATTAAAACTTTCCGGCAAAACCAGGAAAGGATTGTCAATCGGAATACTTGAAAGTGTGACAGCGAACGAAAATGCAACAATTGACAGTGCCGGTGTCCGACGCAAAGAAAGCGTCGAACCACTGACAAGTTATTATGTGGCACGTGTACAACAGGATTTCAATAAAGGTGAAACGGTCCTGGGTGGATTATTTACCGCGGTGAACAGGGATATAAACAATCCTGCGATGAATTTTCTGAATAATTCTGCCTACACTGGCGGTATCGATTTTCAGCACAACTGGAAGGAACGGACATGGTATTTTGCCGGCAATACTGAATTCAGTAACGTGCGGGGAAAGACCGATGCCATGATGACTGCCCAAACTGCATCTGCCAGGTATTTTCAGCGGCCTGATGCCTATCATGTGTCAGTTGATTCTTCCCTGACCACCCTTTCGGGTTTTGGAGGAACACTTAAATTGGGCAGGAACAGCAAAAAAAGGATACAGTTTGAGACCAGTCTCACCTTGCGTTCTCCGGGTCTTGAATTCAACGATATCGGTTATATGAGATACTCCGACGTTATTCATCATGGCACCTGGGTGGCCTACTACCTTCGTGATCCGTTTGCCATTTTCAATAACTTTTATCTGAATACAAATTATTGGATGTATTGGAATTTTGGGGGAGAATTGCTGTCAACGCATGCCAATATGAATTTTAATTCTGAATTCAAGAACAAATGGAGGATTAACGGATCATTTACCCGCACGGGTGAAAATCTTTCAACCACCTTGCTTAGGGGAGGTCCTTCCATTATCATGCCCGGATCATGGGATTTGAACTTATATTCCAACACGAACCAGTCAAAAAGACTGTCATTTTATGCTGCGGCATATGTCGGTTTAGGCGATGCAGGGAGCAACCATGTAAATGATTATGCATTTGGTGCAACGATTCGCCCACTGGATGCCATGAAGATATCTTTCGAACCGGATATTTTTACTCAACACAGTATACTGCAGTATGTGGAAACTACATCATTCAATGGAGAACCCAGGTATGTATTTGCCGACCTGGTTCAGAAAACAATCAATTTCACCTTTCGGATAAACTATACAATTAATCCCGAACTGACAATAGAGTATTATGGTCAGCCTTATATATCGGCCGGTGAATACACAAATTACAAACTGATCTCAGATATGCAGGCAGACCAGTTCAAGGACCGGTATGACGTTTTTGACCAGCAAAGCATCAGTACCAGTTCTGATAACACTGAAATTCGTTTCGATGAAGATCTTGACGGAACTATAGACTATACAGTAAATAATCCCAATTTTAATTTCCAGCAATTCAGGTCCAATCTGGTTATCCGATGGGAATACCTGCCCGGATCTACCATTTTTCTTGTTTGGTCCCAAAGCAGAACCAGTAATGATACCAATGGCTCCTTTTCATATGGCGAGGATATGAGGCAATTGTTTACATCACATCCGCATGATGTATTTCTGCTTAAATTCTCTTACTGGTTTTCACTGTAATTTATACGACCTCCTTTCCTTATTTGGGTAAAAAATTACGCTGATTGTAGAATTTTTTTACCTACTGCAAATAAATAACTGCAATTATAAGGCTTATTATAAGCCTGTTGTGTAACTGGACAATATTTTGAAAAGAGATATACAGTAAAATATACACACATAATTCAATGGAAAATTTTCTCTACATACTTGCAATAATATTAGTAATAGGTTGGGCTGTTGGTTTTTTCGTTTACTCGGTTGGGGCTGTGATTCATATATTGCTTGTTATTGCTGTAGTTGCAATCCTCCTTAGATTGATCCGGGGAGGCGGCACTGTTGATTAATAACTCTTAAAAAGTAAATGTTATGGGACTATATAGCAAAAACCTGGTATGCACGCATTGCATAAACATGCTTCGATCTGAATTGAATAACCTCGATCTGGAGTATAGAGATATCGGATTAGGCTTGATGGAAATAAATGAGGATAATAATATAACCAAGCAATTCAAGCTGAATAAAATCCTTAAAAATTATGGATTAAAACTAGTTCCTGATCATAAAAGTACCATGATCACCAAGATAAAAAACCTTATCAGGGAATTGGTGAATAATCCAGGCGAAGGTGAAAAGTTCGTTTTATCCGCTTATATCAGCGAAAAGCTAAATTATGACTACACCTATCTCTACAACCTGTTTTCCTCGGGGACAGGGCAGTCAATTAAATATTATTATATGACGCAAAAAGTGGAGCGCGTCAAGTATTTACTGGAGTATGAGCAATTACCGGTTACAGAAATAACATACATGTTGAATTACAGCAGTGTGGCTCATTTATCCAATCAATTTAAGAAGATAACCGGACTTACCCCTTCTGAGTTTAAAAATCTGAAAAATAAACGTTTCCTTCAACCCAAAGGCAAACCGGATTTGGTTGTTCAGTATGCCTGATGAAATGAAAGCGTGTTTGAAAGAATGATCAGGCTTGGATTTCACCTCTCAGATAATTTGAGCTGTTTTAAACTAAACGGAGAATTATATGTTATAATTTCCAAACAGCCAAAAACCTGAGAGATGAAATTCCTGCGGTCGGAACAGCGTGTCCGAAATGGCTATTTTGGTGCGTTCGCCTTATTAATTCTCATCTACTCCTTTGTGTTTTTGAGTATGCTTGAAATGGCAAAACGCTTCAATGGAATGAATCGGGGTTACAATGTGATCTGGAATCTCAAATTACTAACCTCCTTTTTAAACGAATCCGATGTAGTGTTGAAATACTATACAGCCGATAATAAACAAGTCTACCTCGATTCAATCACGGCAATTAAGCATAAAGCGGATTCAGTCTTGCTTGTATTGAACATGCTTAAATCAAATCAAAAAGAAAACAGAACCGACACGCTAAGAAAACTGGTTCAGCACAGATTTGATTTCCTTCTTACGGTTGTTCATTTTAATAATTCCCGGGATTCTGTTCCCAGATCAATTCAGTTCCTTGCCAACCAGGATGTAAACAACCGAAAGATAAGGTCATTGATCAATAATATGGAGGCTTCGGAAAAACTGGTTTTCAGCAGGGGAAAAAACAGTCTGAATAATATATCGGGCTTCTTTATAACTACCAATTTAGTAGGTTTTCTTCTATCGCTGATTTTGGGAATTTATGCTTTTAGTATTTATAACAAGGAAAACTATGCAAAACGAATTTACCGGCAACAATTAGAGGAAGGAATAGAACAGCTCAAAGCTACAAACCGTGAACTGGATGATTTACGCAGTATGGAAAAATTCACAGTCAGCGGCAGGATTTCAAGGACAATTGCGCACGAAATTCGAAATCCTTTGACGAATATCAACCTGGCATGCGAACAAATTAATGTGACAAAGGATGGAGATTCACAGGTTTTGCTTGAAATGATCAAACGAAATTCCAACCGGATTAATGATCTGATTACGGACTTACTTAACTCCACCAAATTCTCGGAACTCAAACCCAGGAAAGTATTTGTTCATACTATACTTGATGAGGCATTGCAACTTGCCGGCGATCGAATCGATCTGAACGGCATTAAAATTATCAGGGATTATGCTGTGCCAAGGGAAGTTGAGGTTGATCCTGAGAAAATGAAAATCGCATTTCTTAATATAGTTATTAATGCCATTGAGGCCATGGAACCAGGAAAAGGGATCCTTGAGATAAAAATCGTAAATCTGGCTCAGCATTGTCTTGTCATAATAAAAGATAACAGAAATAATATAGATAGAAATTCTCTTCTGCGCATTTTTGAACCTTATTTTACCTCAAAAAATGAAGGCAATGGATTGGGTCTGACACATACACAAAACATCATTCTGAATCATAAGGGTAAAATAAATGTTATAAGCACCCCGGGTTTTGGAACCACTTTCACTATTGAAGTAAATTATAATCTGGTATATCAGTCTTATGAGCAAAATGGTTATACCTGATTTCCCGGAAAGGGTCCAAGTATCTATTATTGCCTTTAAAGGAAATGAGAACGAACGAAAATGTTAACGCTTTAATCATTGATGATGATATTGATACCTGTATTTTGTTGAGCAGAATTCTGGTTGAAAATAAAATCAAATCGCTATCCGTTAATACATTGCGTGATGCGGAGAATCTTTTTGAGTCTGTCAATCCTGCCTTGATCTTTCTTGACAACAATCTCCCGGATGGATATGGATTGAATTTTCTTTCTTATATAAAAGAGAAATTTCCGCATGCCCAAATTATAATGATCACCGCGCATAGTTCGGATTTTAACAGAAAAACTGCCATGCTCAATGGAGCTGAATTTTTCATTCAAAAGCCATTTAGTTCTAATGATATAAATAACGTAATACATTCTATATCAGCGAATGATTTGGACAGTATTTATGATAAATGACCTTAGAAAATTTAAATCTATGAATAAAAGGATATTAATAATTGATGATGATATTGACATTTGTACTGTTTTAAGCCGCTTCTTAAACAATAATGGTTTTGAAGCGGATATTGCATTTACTGCTGCCGGCGGATTATCAAAATTCAGGGATGGCAACTTTGACATTGTAATTACGGATTACCGTTTAGGGGAAAAATCCGGGCAGGATGTTTTGATAGAGATTAAAAAAATCAAACCGGAAACAATCGTCATTATTATTACGGGTTATGCACATATAAAAACGGCTGTGGAGGTAATGAAATCAGGGGCGTATGATTATATATCAAAGCCGCTTATTCCTGACGAAGTGTTGAATTTGCTTTCCAGGGTTATACAGGATTCTGAGATTGTCTCTGAGGATGCCATTACCGCTAAATTACAAAAGTTGCAGGGACCCGGTTCCGGAGAAAAATACCTGACAGGACGCTCTAAAATTGCCCAACAGCTGTATAACCAGGTGGAAATGGTAGCTCCAACCAATTACAGTGTTATTTTATATGGTGAAACCGGGACAGGGAAAGAGGTGATTGCTGAAAGTATACATGCCAAGAGTAACCGTGCCAATCAACCATTTGTGGCGATTGATTGTGGAGCCATTTCGAATGAGTTGGCAGGAAGTACGCTATTTGGACACGTCAGGGGGGCTTTTACGGGAGCTGTCTTCGACAAGGAGGGACATTTTGAATCAGCAAATCGTGGAACCATTTTTCTTGATGAAGTTTCGAATTTGTCGTATGAAACACAGGCCATTCTCCTGCGGGTTATCCAGGAAAGGAAGTTTAAGAAAATAGGAGGACTGAAAGAAATGGATCTGGATATCCGCATCATCGTGGCTTCAAACGAAAACCTGCTGGAAGCTGTTCGCAATGGCAGGTTCAGGGAGGACTTGTATCATCGCTTCAATGAATTTACCTTGCATGTGCCTGCTTTGCGCAACCGGGGTGAAGACATTCCTTTATTTGCAGCCTATTTTTTAGAAAAAAGTAACCAGGAACTTAATAAAAATATTACCGGTTTTGAGAATGAAGTGATGGATATATTTTTAAAGTATTCATGGCCCGGCAATTTGCGTGAATTGAGAAATGTTGTCCGGCGTGCGGTTTTGCTCACTAAATCGGGGAGCATAAGTATGTCAGGCCTTCCATATGAAATTGTCCATCCCTTGGAATCCCATGCAGACAGTTCTGAAACCCACACATCCTCCGCAATCAGAACTGATTTTGATTTAAAGGATGCGGCGTCCAGAGCTGAATACGATACGATCATGAACGTTCTGCGGCGTGTAAATTTTAATAAAAGCAAGGCTGCAGAAATTCTGAAGATAGATCGTAAAACCCTGTACAATAAAATAAAGTCGTACGAGGATTCCTTAAAAAATGTTCAACAATAGATTTGTAGATGTTGTGCCCCAATTTGGAGAATTAATGCAACAACTTTTCAGGGCATTTTAAATCAACTCCCTGAATGTCTGGCTGATATATTTTGGTATAATTTTGCATGGTGTTATTGAATAATTTAAACTTTATATATTATGGAACATACCAAAGATTCATCAAAAGGAAGAGAGTCCTCAACCCGCAGAGGATCCGAAAAGACTGAAAACAAAGGATCCCGAACTTCTAAGAGTGACAAGGGAAAAGGATCTTCCAAGAAATAATCTCTCCCAATAAATGATGAGGCTGTCACTACGCTTAATTTGGCGTCTTTTGGGACAGCCTCATTTTTTGCTGTGATATTTTTTCCCCGGTTATTTATTTCCTAATCAAATACCCTCCACCATGAACCTAACCCTACAGATTGACCATGTAGACGCCAGAGACATAACACGCGAGGAGTTCAGGAAATCATACCTGCTGGCATCCCGGCCATTGATTCTGCATAACTTTGCCTCCCTTTTCCCGGCCGGACATTTATGGACTTTTGACTATCTGAATCAGAAAATAGGCAATCACCAGATTGGCGTTTTTGATAATTCAGTGAAGACAAATACTGCCTATGTTCAGCCCCATCTAAAGATGCCCTTTTCCACGTTCACAGGCATCATCCAGCGAGATGAAGAAACGCCTTACCGCATCTTTCTATTTAACATGTTCCGGGAATTTCCTGAACTACGGAAAGACTTTCCGACTCCGGATATCATAAAAGGACCGCTTGGCAACATTGGTTTCGCCTTTTTTGGAGGTAAGAACACAAAAGTTCGTTTTCATTATGATATCGACTGTTCCAGCGTTTTAATGACGCAAATTATTGGCCGGAAAAGAATTATTCTGATTCCTCCATTATACAATTCCCTAATATACAAAGTTCCTTATTCCTCTTTTTCATTGATTGATCCTGACGCTCCTGATTTTGAAAAATTTCCGGCATTGCGCTATGTGCAGGGTTATGATTTTATCCTGCATCCCGGAGATGCTCTGTTTATGCCAGGTTGTTACTGGCATTTCAATACTTACCTCGAAGGCGGAATGGCTGTTTCATACCGGTCCCTGGCTATCAAACCAGCCGAGATCTATAAAGGAATTATGAATACAACCGTTCGTTTAATATTCGATAAAATGATGAATAGATTACTGGGAGATCGCTGGATGAAAAGAAAAAGACGCATAGCCATCGAGAATGCAAACGAAATGATGGAACAAATCAGTAAAGAAGAAAAAGACAGAATGATACTGAATTATTAACTTATGGTAAGTTTTGTTTATACCAATTCTGACATTACATGAAGGCAATTTGGACAGGTGCAATAGGTTTTGGACTTGTAAACATTCCTGTAAAACTATTTGCAGCTATTGATTCAAGCGAACTTGAGCTGGACATGCTTGATAAAAAAGATCATGCGAATATCAGGTATTCGAGAGTGAATGAAAATACCGGAAAAGAAGTTGAATGGGAAGATATTGTGAAAGGTTATAAGTATGATGATGAATATGTAATTCTTGATGACTCAGATTTTGAGCAGGCAAATGCCAAAAAAACCAAAATGATCGACATTGAGGATTTTGTTAAGATAGAAGAAGTAGATGCAATTTATTATGATAGCCCATATTATGTTGTACCTGATTCATCCGGGGTTAAGGCATATCATTTGCTTAAGAAGGCACTGTTAAAAACAGGAAAGGTGGGTATTGCAACCTTTGTTATGCGCAGCAAGGAAAAACTCGCTTTACTAAGGGCAACCGACAAGGTGATCATACTTCATCGTCTCCATTTTAGTGAAGAAATTCGCGATGTGCAAGAATTAAATCTTACGGAAAATGCCACCTTCAAAGGGAAGGAACTGGAAATGGCTGTTTCACTGATCAATCAGCTGTCGGATACTTTTGATATTACCACCTATAAAAATACATACTCCGAAGAACTGCTGCAAATCATCCGGCAAAAAGCAAAGGGAGTAAAAAAACCAAAATCAAAATTGAAAGTCGTTCACCACAAATCCAAAGATTTAATGTCGCAGTTAAAAGCAAGTTTAGAAATGAAACAGGGGAAAGCATCCTGAGTAAAATATTCCCCCTTTTGTGGAGATTTCAATACGTGAAAAAAGTTTTGCCAAATTTTAAAGATTTAGTTTTTAGGCTATTGAATATCTGGCACAAATTTGAATTGGATTTGGGTATAGTAAATCATTAATTAAAAAAATGTATTATGGAAGCTAATGAAAAAAATATGGGTAATCGTCCGGCAAGAGAAAGCATGACAGATTCCCGCCTACACGAATTCTTTCTTGAGGAACTGAAAGATATTTATGGCGCAGAAAAACAGATTGTTAAGGCATTGCCAAAAATGCAGGATGCTGCTACTTCTCCTGAACTCGTCCAGGCTTTTGAAGAGCATTTGGATGTAACCCAAACCCAAATTACCAGACTGGAAGAGATTTTTGAAAATTTGGGGGAATCTGCTGACGCTAAAAAATGCGAGGCCATGAAAGGTATTCTTGATGAAGGCGAAAAGGTAATCGATGATACCGAAGAAGGAACAGCTACCAGGGATGTAGCACTGATTTTGGCAGCGCAGAAGGTTGAACATTATGAAATTGCGACCTATGGGTCTCTGTTACAGTTAGCTCATACAATGGGCCATACTGAAGTTGCTGATCTATTGGAAGCTACTCTGGATGAAGAAAAAGAAGCAGATCTAAAACTTACCGAAATAGCCGAGAGCAAAATTAATTACCAGGCTAGTGAAGAAGTTAATGAATAAAGTTGATTTTTTGATTTCAGGTTATATTTGTTTTGGATAATTCGCGATGCGTTTTAGGGTTGATTCAGAAAAGCCCCCCGCCCTAGGCGGGGGGCAATTCTTGTTATTTTTAACTAGTTAATTTAAAATTATTATGAAATATCTTAGGTTAATTTTAGCAGTAACCTTTATGTTAGGTTCAGTTTTTACTGCTTTGAGTCAAACAGGTGTTGATTCAGTTAAAAACTATAATAATGATGTAAATCAGAATCCAACTATGGACAATGATAATCAGAATATTAACAATCCAAATCAAAGATCTTTTAATGAATTCGATAAGGATGTTATCTCATCGGGAGAAAATTCATTTTTTGATTATCAATTGAATAAAGAAGATTCAGTTACATTATTTAAAAAGGGTGGTGCATTAATCAATACAGATACAATGTCCACCTATCCGATTAACGGACCCTCTGACCGTTCTTATGGCGGATCAAAGAAAACCCCGTAGATAAATTTCAGTTTTCATCCATTAATAATTTCACCCCCATTTACATGCAGGATCTGCCCCGTAATATAGCTTGCATCCTCGCTGGCTAAAAATACATATGCAGGAGCAATTTCCACAGGTTGAGCCGGACGCTTTAACGGGGTGTCCGTACCGAATTTGCTTACCTTGTCAGGTTCGAAAGTGGAAGGTATAAGAGGAGTCCAAACAGGTCCTGCCGCTACACCGTTCACGCGGAACCCTTTTTCTACAAGGTTAGATGAAAGGCTTCGTGTAAATGATACAATGGCACCCTTTGTAGCACTATAGTCAATCAAACCGGCACTTCCACGATATGCAGTCACAGAAGTCGTATTAATTATGCACCCACCCTTGTTTAAGTGAGGTACTACAGCTTTCGTCAGCCAAAACATTGCAAAAATATTGACAGAAAATGTTTTAACCAGCTGTTCTGTAGTAATCCCGGCGATGTCACTGGAAGGAAACTGAACAGCGGCATTATTTACCAAAACATCAATCTTAGGGAAGGACTT
>Ga0105092_10001676_pt1 | contig 11860 bp, 8 predicted proteins | sample PPLLak2March2015_FD_87021 | JGI IMG/M metagenome (GOLD analysis project Ga0105092, IMG submission 87021) | Freshwater sediment microbial communities from Prairie Pothole Lake near Jamestown, North Dakota, USA - PPLs Lake P7 Core (1) Depth... | ecosystem: Environmental > Aquatic > Freshwater >... | reverse complement strand
GGATCCCGCAGGCTGTCTCGACATTTTCGATCGCGCGGCGCATCTCACCCCGGGCGTCATCCAGCACCTTGCCGTTTTCGAGGGTGATCTGGCGGGCCAGCGCGTCGAAATGTTCTTCGAGCAGCATCTTTAGCTTGAACAGATACTGGATGCGTTGGGCTGCCGGTGTTTGCCGCCACTCGATCTGAGCCTTTGCCGCCGCCTTAGCGGCCTCATCCAGTTCGGATGGCAATGAGAGCGGCACTCGCGCGAGGACTTCGCTGGTTGCCGGGTTGCATACTTCCAAATATTGGGTTGTCGCCGAAGCGACCCACCTGCCGTTGATAAAGTTTCTTAGCTCCTCAGGCATGGTTTGGCCTCCATATTTTTAAAATTTGTTCGCAGAGCGAAAAGTCTGGATACTTCTTTTCTTCCCGAGGAGTTACTTCACATCCGGGTTGGGAAGCATAAAATCGCGGATGAGCGCCAGCAGTTCGTGGTAAGAACCGATAAACGCGCGCAGGGTGCGGACTGTGGGACCGAACGAATCGAATTCCGCGGGTGCCAATCCGTCTTCATCGAACGCACGGCGGAAGTCAGGGAACTTGCGGTAGAGCGTCTCCACCACCTCGGCCGGAACCGGGTTGTCGAAGCGCTCTTTCACCTCAACGTCCGAGGCATTGAACAACACCTGCCAATCATAGGGGATGGTCAGGACGATATCCCCACCGATCAGCTCCGACCAGTGCATGTGATGGCGGTAGGCCGCGGCCAGCAGGCGGGCGCGGTAGCCGCGCTGCTTGAAGATCGGGTAGGCCTTCTTCAGACAGGCGATCCCTGCCCAGTCCGGGTAGCCCGGGGTGACAACAATCTTGTCGCGTTTCTCCAGGATGTGCAGCCAGTCGTCCATCCGGCCGACCATCAGGGTGCATACCGGGCGCATCTCCTCAACCGGCAGGCCCTCTTTCTCTCGGCGCTCCATTCCGCGCTCGACCGCCTCGGCTACGGCGATTGCCTGGGGAACGGTAAAGGAAACCGTGGCATTGATATTGATGCCGCAGTATGTGGCTTCCTCGATGGCTCTGATGCCGGCTGCCGTAGCCGGGATTTTCACCTGGATGTTGGGCGCGAGGGTGTTGAAATGCAATGCCTGCTGAAGGATGGCCTCCGCGTTGCGGTAGAAGCTGGGATTAGTCTGGATGGAGAGGCGGCCTTTCAATCCTTTTTCGCGCTCGAACACCGGCGCGAGCAGCTCCGTGCCTTTGACGGCCATCTCTTCGATCAATTTCCATGCAATCTGCTCTTCCGTCCAGGCCGGGTTTCCGCGGATGATCTGCCCGATGCGCTCGCGCCACAGGTGCATTTCCTTTTTCAATACTCCCAGGACGATGGTCGGGTTGGTGGTTGCCCCCACAGCACCGTTCTCGATCGCATAAGTCAATTCTTCAACGGAACAGGAATCGTTCCAATAATCCGTTGGGGTAGTCGTCACCGTTTGGTGGAGGGGGCTTTTGAATTTGGTCTGTAACACGTTTCCGAACCTTTCTTGTAAAGAGCTTTTCCGGTGGAGAAATTTGTTTGTGGGGCTGCTCTACCAGGATAATGGTAGAGCAGCCCCAAGAACAGGTAATTTACTTCTTGAAATCGGCGATGTTATCCGCCGTCACAACCTCAACACCTGTGTTGACGAAAGCTTCCACGCTCTCGCCGCGCGCCACAGCCGCGGCAGTCAGAACACCCAGCTCACCGATCTTGCCAGGGAACTGCGCCACCGAACCGCTTAACTCACCTGCTTCTATGGAGGTTAATGCATCCGGGGAGGCATCAAAGCCCACGATAACCAGGGTCTTACCGGCTGCTTTGGCCGCGTTGAACGCGCCCAACGCCATCTCATCGTTGGTGGCGTAGATGGCTTTCAGATTGGGGTTGGCCGTGATCAGGTTCTCGGCCACACTCTGGCCTTTGGCCCGGTCGCTGTCGGCCGGCTGCACCGCCACCACCTTCAGCCCCGCCGCTTCCAGGGCTTCCGTGGCGCCATCCTCGCGCAGGTTGTGCACCGGGTCGCCCGCTGCACCGCGGATGATGGCTACCTCGTCCCCAGACTGCAGCTTGCCGGCGATGAACTCACCCGCCAGCTGCCCGCCCAGCTTGTTGTCGGTGCCCACAAAGGCCGATTTGGCCGTGAAAGTATCGATGTTGGTGTCGATCAAGACCACCGGGATGCCCGCGTCGACTGCCTTCTGCAGGGTCGGCTGGAGCTGGTCGGCCTGGCTGGGGGCTACCGCCAGGGCATCCACTTTGGCCGAGATCTGCGCTTCGATGATGCGGATCTGCCCTTCAATGTCGGTCTCTTCATTGGGTCCCAGGAAGGTAGCTTCGATGGTCGGATCGGTCTGGGTGGCCTGCTCGACCCCCGCGCCCACCAGCTTCCAGTAGTCGCTGGTTACGGCCTTGACCACTACTGCTATTTTCAAATTTCCAGCCTGGGCGGGGGGTTGTTCACCCGTGCTGGGGGCAGTGGGGGGGGCTGTAGTAGGAGTTGCCGCTGGTTGGCAAGCGCTCAAGATCATCGCCAACATCAATGCCAGTGCAAGAACCACGTTCACTTTCTTCAACATATTCTCCTCCAAGGGTTGTCTAGATCTGGTTGAACGACAGGTGAATAGAACACCGGACTTTCAAACTACATTCCAATGACACCTCCTGATCGAAAATTTACCGCCTGGCCCGCTGGCGCAGTACGTCGACGAAAACCGCTCCAATGATGACCAGGCCAATGGCAACCGTCTGCCATTCCGTAGGCACATTTAGTAAAACCAGCCCGTTGCGCAGCACAGCGATGAGCAGCACGCCGATGGCAGTGCCGCTGATCGTGCCGGAGCCGCCCGCGAAACTTGCCCCGCCGATGATGACCGCCGCGATTGCGTCCAGTTCATACCCGGCCCCGGCGTTTGGGAAACCGGAGTTGGTGCGTCCTGCCAGCATCAGGGCCGCGAGCCCGGCCATCAGGCCGCTCAAGCTGTACACGGTCACCAGGGTGCGGTCCACATTGATACCGGAAAGGCGCGCCGCGGCAGTGTTTCCACCTACTGCATAGATATGGCGTCCTAAGGATGTGTTTGTCAGAATAATATGAAAAATGACGTAGACGATCACCACGATGAAGAACGCGATTGGGACCGGGCCGATCGAGCCTGCCCCGAGAAAAAGCACTCCTCCTGCCCCGGCGCGGTCGAAGCCCGAAATCGGGGAGGCGCCAGTGATGATCAGCGCCAGGCCGCGGGCCACGTTCATCGTACCCAGGGTGGAAATGAAGGGGTGCGGCAGACGCAGCTTGGTAAGCAGGATGCCGTTGATCCACCCCACGAAAGTCCCGACTGCCAGGCAAGCGATCATCGCCAGAAAGGGATTAACGCCCCATTGGATGGCCAGAATTGCCATGGAACACATCGAGAGCGCCAGGATCGAACCAACCGACAGGTCAATCCCCGCGGTAATGATTGCCAGCAGCAAACCGACCGCAAGCAGGGCATTCACCGTCGCCTGGCGAGCGATGTTAGAAAGGTTGGAAGCCGTTAAGAACACATTGGATGTGGCCGAGAGAAATACTACCAGGGCCAGCAGCCCAAAAAAAGCCCCGAATCGAGCGATAAAACGGCCTACGCTCTTGCCTTTGAATATTCCTTTTGATTTTTCAGCATCATCAATTGTTATCTGTGCCATCGCTGCTCACTCCCATCGCTGCTGCCAGAATTTTTTCTTGCGTCGCTTCTTCTCGATCGAATTCTCCGGCCAGTTGGCCCTCGTGGATGACCAGGATGCGATCGCTCATGCCAAGGAGTTCCGGCATTTCAGAGGAGACCATAATGACGGCTGCCCCGTTTTCGACCAGGCTGTTCATCAAATTGTAGACTTCTACTTTTGCGCCCACATCAATCCCGCGGGTTGGCTCATCGAAAATTAACACCTTCGATTGGCTGGCAAGCCATTTGGCCAGGACCACTTTCTGCTGGTTGCCGCCGCTCAGGTTTTGCACCAACTGTTCTACGTTGGGGGTTGCGATGCGCAGCTTGCTGATAAAGTCGAGCGTCCGTTTCTTTTCAACCCGCAGTTGAAGCAGTCCGTTCTTTTTTATTTTGTCCAGGCTCGCCATGCTGATGTTGTGCGACACTGAAAGCTTCAGCACCAATCCCTGATACTTGCGGTCCTCCGGCAAAAGCCCCATTCCAGCGCGGATGGCGGAGCTTGGCGCATCGAGCTTGACTTCTTTGCCAAAGACGTACACTTTCCCATGGTCTACCGGGTCTGCTCCAAAGACGGCGCGCATCAATTCCGTCCGTCCGGCGCCCACCAGGCCAGCCAACCCCAGAATTTCACCCGTATAAGCCTTAAAGCTGATATTGTTCAGTAATCCTTTGCGCGTGATACCCTCTACCCGCAGAGCTTCCTTTCCACGCTGCGTATGCACCTTGGGATACTGCTGGTCCAGGCTGCGTCCCACCATCAGTTGGATGAGCTGGTCTTTGGTGGTTTCCTGCAATTTAACGGTGGTGATATATTCGCCATCGCGCAAGACCGTGCCCCGGTCGCAGATTTCGAACACTTCTTCCAGATGATGCGAGATAAAAATGACCGATACGCCGCGTTGTTGGAGCTTGCGAATGACTGTGTAGAGCTGCTGGATTTCAGTGTCCGTCAGGGCGCTGGTCGGCTCATCCATGATGAGCAGTTTTGCATCCAGTGAAAGCGCCTTGGCAATCTCCACCATCTGTTGGTGGGCCACCCCCAGGCCCTCGACCGGACGGGCCGGGTCCAGGTCCAGGTGCAGCTCCTGGAGCAGCGCCCGGGTGCGGCCGTGCATTTCCTTCCAATCGATCAGGTGCAGGGCTTTGTTGCGAAAATGCTCGCGGCCCAACCAGACATTCTCTGAGATGCTCAACTGCGGGACCAGGTTGAATTCCTGGTAAATGATGCCGATCCCCATATCCTGAGCATCTTTCGGTTGGCGGATTTCGACCTTTTGCCCCTCCCAGTAGATATCGCCCTTATCCCTGGCGTACGCGCCCGAAAGGATCTTCATCAGGGTGGACTTCCCCGCGCCGTTCTCACCGACCAGGGCATGCACCTCACCCTTGCGCACCTCAATGTGCACGTTGTCGAGCGCCCGAACACCGGGGAAGCTCTTGCTGATTCCCACCAATTTCAGCAGGTCACCACTGGCATTGTTACCGGAAAGAGCAGAAAATTCGCTCAAGGTCACTCTCCTTACTTGCCAGATTTATGAACGCTTACAGGAAATAACGCTCTTCAGCTCGCCTGGCCTCCCAGGCTTTACGCGCTTCCTGGACGGCAGAGTTTTCACTGACTTCGGCCACAGGCACATCCCACCAGCTGTCGTAACCGGGGACGCCCACATAGCGGTCGTTACGGATATAGATCAGCGTGGTGCGGTCAGCGGCCTGGGCAGCCCGGATTGCCTCGGCATAATCTTCACTGGTCTTACACTCGATCACGCACGCCCCCAGGCTGCGCGCGTTAGCGGCGTAGTCGATGGGCAGGTATTCCACATCTTCTCCCGCCGAATCGCTCGGGAGACTGCCGTTCTTGGGGAAGACAAAGCGCGTGCCAAACCCGTCCTGGCCCAGCGAGCGGCTCAGCGCCCCGATGCTCTTGAAACCGCCGTTATCCCAGAGGATGACGATCAGCTTGCGGCCCTCCTGGATCGAGGTAGCCAGGTCGGAAGAGAGCATCAGGTAGCTGCCGTCACCGACGATCACGTATACATCGCGCTCGGGGGCCGCCATCTTCACCCCCAGGCCGCCGGCAATCTCGTAGCCCATACACGAATTCCCATACTCCATGTGGAAGTTCTTGGGGTGGCGCGCACGCCACAGCTTGTGCAGATCGCCCGGCATGCTGCCCGCCGCATTCACCATAATGCCGTCCGGGGAGGAGAGCTCGTTCAAGATGCCGATCAATTCGCCCTGGCTGGGAAGCGGTCCGCTGCGGGAGGAGTAAATCCGCTCCACTTCGTTTTCCCAGGCGTCGTGCAGCTGCGAGGCTTCGCTCCGGTAACTATCCTCAACCCGGTATTCAGCCAACAGAGAGAGCAGCTCTTGGAGGGTGGAGCGCGCATCGCCCACCACCGCCAGGGCATGGTGCTTGTACGCATCAAACTCGGCAACGTTAATGTTGATAAAGCGCACCGCCGGGTTCTGAAAGGCAGTCTTGGAAGCGGTGGTGAAATCGCTGAACCGCGTACCGATGCCGATGACCAGGTCGGCATCCCGGGCGATCCGGTTGGCGGCCAGAGTGCCGGTAACCCCCACCCCGCCCAGTGCCAGGGGATGGTCGTAGCGCAGGCTGCCCTTCCCGGCCATGGTTTCGCCGGCCGGGATGCCGGTCCGGTCGATAAATTCCCGCAGGGTCTCGGTAGCCTCTGAATAGATCACCCCACCCCCGGCCACAATCATGGGCCGGCGGCTTTCGCGGATCCAGGCGGCTGCCGTCTTGAGCGCGTGAATATCCGGGCGATCGCGGCGCACGTGCCAGACACGCTTGCGGAAGAACTCGACCGGATAATCATAGGCCTCGGCCTGTACATCTTCGGGGAGCGCCAGGGTGACTGCCCCGGTTTCGGCAGGGCTGGTCAGCACACGCATGGCTTCCGGCAGAGCGGTCAGGAGCTGGTCGGGACGGTTGATGCGGTCCCAATAACGACTGACCGGCTTGAAGCAGTCATTTACCGAAATATCCTGGGATTGGGAAGATTCCAGCTGCTGGAGCACCGGCGCGACATTGCGGCGGGCGAAGATATCACCCGGCAGCAGCAAAACGGGCAGGCGGTTGATCGTGGCGGTTGCCGCGCCGGTGATCATATTGGTCGCCCCCGGGCCGATAGAGGTGGTGCACACCAGCGTTTGCAGCCGGTTCTTGATTTTTGCGTAGGCGCTGGCCGTGTGAACCATGGCCTGTTCGTTGCGGGCCTGGTAATAGCGGAAATCGGGCATCTGCTGCAGCGCCTGCCCGATTCCACCGACATTCCCATGCCCAAAGATCCCAAAGCAGCCGGCAAAGAAGGGCTGTTCGATGCCGTCGCGCTCCGAAAACTGCTGCTTGAGAAAACCAATCAAGGCTTGCGCCATGGTCATGCGTCGGGTTTTCTGATCAACCATATCTTTTCTCCGTCCAAAAAATTTGCCAGCCGGAAAATTATCCGCCAATTTCACTAATTACGCCAATGAACTCCAAAGATGAATCCACGAAGTACATATATGGCACGAAACTGATAATAATGCAGTCACTCGTGGTTGGCTTTGTTTACGAAAGCGGATATATGGGAACGCGCGGGTCGCGATCTCGGTAGGAGTCTTTTACCCAGGCATAGGCAGGGTCGTCAGTCGCGGACAGGCTTTGGGCTGTCCCGGCCAGAACATTGAGATAGTAGGTGGTATATCCAGGCGGGCTGGATACCGGGTGGTAGCCCTCTGGAACCAATACCACATCGTTATCGCGGGCCAGGACGGTTACGTCGAAACCTAATCCCGCCCGTTGGAGCGGCGACTCGGGGTCGGTGTAGATCCGTTGGAGCGCATATCCCTCGGGGCGGTCGATCTTGTAATAGTAAATCTCATCCAGGTCAGCTTCCTGAATGCTGCCATCCGGGGCAGTTTTGTGGATATCGTGCTTATGGGGCGGGTAACTGGACCAATTGCCGCCCGGGGTATAGACCTCGACCACTACCAGCCTTTCACAGGGGAAACCCGGGGGCATAATCTGGTTGATCTGCCGGGTGGCATGGTCGCCGCCGCGGATTTCAACCTGGATATCTTTGGGGGTAACCAGGCGAGGGGGGAAAGGGTTCTGGGTGGCAGCCGCCCGGGCAACAGCGAATTCAGCGTTGGTGAGGGCGGTGACGGTGAATGAAGTTTCGCGCGGCAGATAGAGCGCGTAAGGCAGTCCGGCGAATACATCTTTCCTCTCGCCGATCCCTTCCCAACTGCCCCGGGTAGAGCGAACATCCACCCGTCCACCCAGGACGACCAGGGCAAGCTCAAATGGGCCGGTTTCAAAGGCCCACTGCTGATCTTTTGCCAGGCGGCGAGATTGAAAACTGATGGTTTCCCAGCCTGCCTGTTCGGGACGGACATCTACAATCACGTCAGTATCGCCGGAGTACCCAGGATGGATCACAAGAGAATGGACATCATACTGCTTCATATTACCCTCTAATCGGAAATGGAGCAAATCTTCTTATAGGGAAATTCCATCGAAAGGCGCACACGTGTGCACCCCTCTCTAAAAAAAACGACACCCAACTTATCTATTCAATTTTTAAGGCCTGATGCTTCAATTGCTGGAATGTTGAATGTGCTTTTTAGCGTGAATTATGCACACGTGAACATTATAGAATATTTTCAGGTTTTGTCAAGTCTCTGTTCCTGCCATGAACCGGGTGACTTCCTCCAGCGTGGGTGTCGCATTGGCGCAGGCATGCCGGGTAACCAGGATGGCCCCACAGGCGTTCGCAAAGCGGGCCGACCGGAACCAATCCCAGCCCTGTACGTACCCAAAGATCAGGCCGCTGGCGAAGGCGTCTCCCGCGCCCAAAACATTATAGACTTCCACCGGAAACCCCGGCACATCCAGGCGGATACCCCCCGGCTGGTAGAGACTGCTCCCCTGCGCGCCTCGCTTTACAGCCAGCAGTACGGGGTTGAACTCCAGAATGGATTGGATGGCTGCATCCAGATCGCCGCTAATTTCAGGGGCCGAAATTTGCGAATAAGCGATATTCAACTGGCTTGTATCCACAAGCATGGCAGCCTTGATTTCCTCCTCGGTCCCTAAAACAATATCCACCTGGGGAAGTATCGATCGCGCTGCCAATCCAAATGCGCGCGGGTCGTGCCATTGATCGGCGCGAAAATCGATATCCATCAAAACCTTCGCGCCGGCGCTGCGAGCCTGTTCGACGGCGTAGAGTGTCGCTGACCGGCCGGGTTCCTTGCTCAAGTTAGTCCCGCCAAATTGAAAGACCCGGCAGTTTTGGATGGGAGCAGCGCGGACGTCCTCAATGCTTAGCTGGATATCGGCTGCATTTTCCCGATAATAGACCAGTGGGAAGCGGTCCGGGGGTTCGACCCCGAGCAAGACGGCGCTGCTGCGCGCTCCGGGTTTGCGGGGAATATATTTCGTCTCCACCCCTTCCTGATCCAGAAAGTGCAGGATGAAATCCCCGACCAGGTCCATCCCGAGGCCGGTCAGCAGGCAGGTACGCAGTCCCAGGCGCTGCGCGCCAACCGCGATGTTCGTTGAGGAACCGCCCACGTAAGCCGAGAAGGTCTTGATTTCAACAAACGGCGATCCGATATCATTTGAATATAGATCAATGGAAGATCGCCCCATTGTCAGTAGATCAAAAACTTTATGATCTGGCATAGGCAATCCCTGTACGGCGTGCTGATCACGCAGCAATGTTCTCGTCAGGTTATTTTGGAGGAGCAGTAGACGAGCGGACAGACAGCTCGCCCCGCAAACAGACCTTTTTAGGGATGGGCGGAGGATCCGCTGGATCGCGGTTCTGTTCCAGGATCTCCAGCATCATCCGGGCTGCCCCCGCCCCCAGATCATATTTGAATTGGTGCAGTGTGGTCAGGGGAGGGGTGAGATGAGCAGCAATCGTAATATCATCGAATCCGGTCACCGAAATATTTTGGGGGATTCGAAACCCGGCCTGGATCACAGCGCTGTAAACGCCTACGGCCATATAGTCGTTGTAACATACGATTGCGGTGGGGATCTGCGGCAGTGAAAGGAGGTATTGGGCGCCGGCATGCCCCCCCTCGGGCACACCGCCCGTGGTCAGGTAGATAAACTCATCCGGGACATCCAACCCGGCCGCCTTCATCTCCTCACGAAAACCCTTCAGACGATCGCTGTTGGTCCGCCCGCCGAGCTTATTGCCTAAAAAAGCGATCCTCTGGTGGCCCAGATCGATCAAATGGCGGGTCACCAGGCGAATACCGTATAGGTCGTCATTATAGATGAGGTACTGGTACTCACCCGCCCCCTCGTTATTGACGATGGCCATTGGCAGCCCATACGTTTGGAGCAGGTGGCTTTGCTCGGAGCTGAACTGCGGAGCTAATAATATGACCCCATCCACCCCCCGCTGGACCATCACCCGCACAACTTCCTTCTCTCTTTGTTTATCACGGTGTGTCGTAGACACAAAAAGACTATACCCCGCCGGGTGCAGGACATCGTCGACACCGTGCATGACCTCGCCCCAGAAAGGGTCGTCAATGTTACTGACTATGACGCCTAATGCCCGTGTCCGGCGCGTTTTCAGTCCACGCGCCATCGCGCTGGGTACATAGCCCATGCTGGACGCAAGCTCTTTGATCCGAGCGATGGTCTCGGAGGAGAGAGCCGGGTGATCGTGCAGGGCCCGGGAGACAGTGGTATGGGAAACCCCGGCAGCTTTTGCCAGGTCTTTGATTGTGACAGGCATCCTATCCTTCCAATGCACACGTGTTCATTGATTATATTAGTATATCCAATTGTCCATGTCAAGTATGAGATTGCAGAAGGGTGGATTTTCTCGAGCCCTTACCGCGTGGGGGGGATGGGCAGGTAAGGGTGGTTGGGGCGGTGTCTTATTTCAGGGCGGGGCCGGCGGAGTTTGGTTTATAATACAGTTATTCAATTATCTTTCAACCCGGGGGACCGGGCACAGCTTTCTTAGAGCACCCATGAAAAAACTAATCCTTCTGGCTTTGCTTGTCCTGGCAGCGGCTGCGCTGAGCGCCTGCTCGCCAGCATCCAGCCCATCGAGCAGCAACATCGACCAGGGCGCCTACGTTACGGGAAGTACGCTCAACGAAGAGCTGCCCGGCGCGAGTCCAACGTTTTTCCAACTGAATTTCGAGCGGGATGACCAGCCTTATGGGGTCTTTCTGCAGGGATTGGCCACGCGCGGCAGCCTGCGCGCTCAGCTGGTCGACCAGACCGGCAGCGTGGTGTGGCAGTCTGAACCACTGAGTGGTTCCTTCTATTTAAACACGCTCGTAACCGGCCTTAAAAGCGGCGTTTACGGGCTCCAGATGGCGTGGGACGAGCCGGTGGCGGTTCAATACAACGTCTATACCGTACCGGGTGAAGAAGTCCGCATCCCCCAGATCCAGCCGGTCGCCCTGCTGGGAGGAATCGGGATGGTCGTGGTTGCACTGGGATTTTACCTTTACGGAGCGACCCGCAAGCTGGGCTGGCGTTACATGCTCCTGGGTGGGGCCGCCTGGATGGTCACCGTGGCGCTCAAATTTGCCTGGGCCATTCCATTCAACAGCCCCATCTACGCTTACCTGACCGGCGCTCTACCCAAGCTGGCTGGAGAAAACCTCTTCAACCTGTATGTCGGTATGTTGACGGGCGTCTTTGAAGTCGGGCTGGTCTGGCTGCTGGTGCGTTACACAAAATTTGGCCGGGCAGACTGGAAGAAAGCCCTGGCGTTTGCGATAGGGTTTGGGGCACTGGAAGCGCTGCTCCTGGGAGTGATGAATCTGTTTAGCGTGGTGGCCGGTCTGGCAGCCCCAGCCGCGATCCCGGTCGGCCAGCTGGACCAGCTCGCCGTGCTGAACAACCCGCTCTACGGTCTCGCCCCGGTCTCAGAACGCTTTTTCACGATCTGGATCCACATCCTATCCAACGTGCTGGTCTTTTACGCGGCGGCGGTGCGCAAGCCGGGTTATTTCTGGCTGGCGTTCGCCTACAAAAGCCTGATCGACGCGGTCGCCGCCTGGGGACAGCTCAGCGGATTGCTGAATACGCTCGGAGTGTTGTGGGCGATCGAAGCCGTCATCCTGGTCTTCGGCGTCAT
>Ga0105092_10001675_pt1 | contig 11864 bp, 8 predicted proteins | sample PPLLak2March2015_FD_87021 | JGI IMG/M metagenome (GOLD analysis project Ga0105092, IMG submission 87021) | Freshwater sediment microbial communities from Prairie Pothole Lake near Jamestown, North Dakota, USA - PPLs Lake P7 Core (1) Depth... | ecosystem: Environmental > Aquatic > Freshwater >... | reverse complement strand
TTTGAAGCTGCCGGCCATTAACCAGCAGTTCGAAATAGCCTGTCGCCCCTCCTTTGAATACAACCTCTTCCGTGACTTTCGGGGTAAATTCGGCCTCGAATAATGCCGAAAATCCTTCGGGCTTAACACCCGGGGCAAATTCATGTTGCCCTGCTGTTGTCATTTTAAAGGGGTTGGTAATTTGAACTGTCGTTACTGCTTCGCCTTTGCGGTCGGGATTATTCCAGTAATCAGCTTTAAACCCCGGTTTTCCTTCAAATGAAAGCTGGCCGAAATAACTTTCGGTTACTTTATCCTCAACCAGGTCGCAACCTTTGTCATAGAAAATCTTGTTGTCAGGGAGTTTCGTTTTTATCCCATCGAGTATGGTGATGGTGCGAACGGGAGTACCGTTATAGTTACCCCACAGCATCACGTTGTCGTTTGCGTTGGGCCCGATAACGGCAACTTTTCCGGCCGATTCTGACAACGGCAATATGTTGTTATTGTTCTGAAGCAGCGTCATCGTTTGAAGTGCCATTTCGTATGCCAGTTTGCGGTGTTTCTCGTTATTCAAAACAGATGCAGGGATCCGGGCCCAGGGAACGATGGCATCGTCGTCAAAATCGCCGAGGTCGAAACGGCCAATCAGCACACGCATCAGGCTCCGGTCTATATCTTCTTCTCTGATTAACCCTTTTTCGACTCCTTCCGGCAATGTTTTGTAAGGATAATTCTCCCAGACACACTCCACATCGGTGCCGGCCAGAACGCCTTTCGATGCTGCGTGTACCGGTGTTGAGGAAACTTTGTGCGTTGTATAAAAGTCGGTTATGGCACCGCAATCCGACACCACAATATGCTTAAACCCCCATTCATCGCGCAAAATGCGTTGCAAAAGGCGGGTACTGCCGCAACATGGCTCATCATCCAGCCTTTGGTAGGCGCACATTACCTGGCGCACATCGGCTTCCTGCACCAATGCCTTAAAAGCGGGCAAATAGGTTTCGTGAAATTCACGTGGATCTAAGGTGTTGAGGTTTAGCTCGTGGCGGCTCCATTCGGGACCGGAATGTACGGCAAAGTGTTTTGCACAAGCGAGCAGTTTTCGGTATTTGGCATCTGCAGGGCCCTGCAATCCTTTAACCACCTGAATGCCCATGCGTGATGTAAGGTAAGGGTCTTCACCGTACGTTTCCTGTCCGCGTCCCCAGCGGGGGTCCCGAAAAATGTTCACGTTAGGTGTCCATACCGAAAGACTCAGGAACCGTTTGTTTTCATTTCCCCTTTGCAGCCATTGGTGATATTTCGCCCTGGCTTCGTCCGATACTGCATGAAAGATCCTGTAAAGCAGTTCATCGTTGAATGAAGCGGCCATACCAATGGGTTCGGGAAACACGGTGACACTATCGTTGTTGGCATATCCGTGCAATGCTTCACTCCACCAGTTGAATTTTTTAATACCCAAACGGGGAATGGCATCGCTTTGGTCGCACATCAATGTCGCCTTTTCTTCAACGGTTAACCTTGCAACCAGGTCCCTGGCACGTTCTTCGGAACTGAGATCCGGGTTTTGGAAAGGGTATTGCTGGGCCCGTATACCGATTGAAAACAATATCCCGAATATCAATAACAGGTATTTTTTGGATTCAGATAGTTGCTTCATATCACTTAATTCAATTGTTGCACCTTTTTAACCTGCTGAAACCTGTTTTTTCGGCAAATCTGCCCTTACCAGGTAAAGGTTATATTGAATAAATGTACAAAACTTTCGGTAAATGATCCCGGAATGTATTGTTGGGGGATATGTTTTTATGCCTGATGAATAGTAAGGAGCCCACTTATACACATGGATGTGGTCGATGCCAGTTATGAAATATTCACATACCCGGTAAAGTGATATTTTTCATTCGTTAAACATATTATTAATTAGAATGTTAAAGTTGTATCAAATAAAAACCCTAGTTCTGAATATGATCCACAAAATTGATTTAATAGCCATTCTATTCACAACTCTGTCTTCATGTTGCTGGGGTCAGGCAGTCGAAGTAAAAAATTCTAAAAGAGCCATCATCTGCCTTACATATGATGATGGCCTGGACACGCAGCTTCAACATGTTATACCGCAATTAGACTCACTTGACTTTAAAGCTACCTTCTTTCTTAACTCCATTCAGGGTTCATCTCAATCAGTTGAAATCGGTAAATCACCAGAAGCGGTACTTGGCTGGACTAATGCGGCCAGGAAAGGACACGAATTGGCGAACCATACGTTATTTCACCCGTGCCCTGAAAACCTGGGATGGGATAAAGCTTTGGCAATTGACAATTACACCATTGAAAAAATTGTAGGTGAAATTGTCACGGAAAATGAAATTCTGTCCCATTTGGATCCAAAAAGAAAGATACGGTCGTTTGCATTCCCATGTAATAATGTTTTTATTGAAGGTCAAGATTACTCTAAAATCATCAAAGATAAAGGCTTGGTGTCCTTTGGAAGAACAGGAGGAGATTTTAATAGTATTATCACAGATTTCAGAAATATCAACATAATGCAAGTTCCCTCATGGCACGTTTTGACGGGAACAACATTACAAGAACTCATCACATTTGCAGAAAAAGTCAGGATAAATGGAGGAATGGGCATTTATCAGTTTCATGGCGTTGGCGGACAAATATTTCAGATTTCAATTGAAAACCATAGAGCATTTCTACAGTATTTAAAGGCTCATCATGAAGATTATTGGGTAACCACATTTAGTGATGCAATGGAGTTTGTAACCCAACAAATAGTACAGAACCCAAAGTAGGAACAAAAGTATCGCTTCCAGATATAAAAAAATAGAAATAAGACCATTCATGAAAACCAGAAACGCAATCTTCCTGATTATCACATTGATAAATTTATTTTCCTTTCAACTAGTTGCTCAAAAAAGAATATACAATGAACAGATTTATAAGAATGCTGAAAAGATAGAACAAAAAGTTATTGCCTGGCGACATGATATTCATCAAAACCCGGAATTGGGAAACAGGGAGTTTCGTACTGCTGACCTCGTTGCCAGGCATCTTCAATCCCTGGGCCTTGAAGTAAAAACCAAAGTGGGTATTACGGGCGTTGTGGGCATTTTAAAAGGTGATAAACCCGGGCCTATTATAGCACTCAGAGCTGACATGGATGCCTTGCCTGTAGAGGAAAAAAACAATTTACCCTTTGCTTCCAAAGTAAAAACAATGTATAATGGAACAGAAACCAGTGTAATGCATGCTTGCGGGCATGATGCACATGTGGCTATCCTTATGGGTGTTGCTGAAATACTGGCAGGAATGAAAAAAGAATTGAAAGGAACAGTCAAATTTATTTTTCAACCAGCGGAAGAAGGGCCACCCAAAGGTGAAGAAGGTGGTGCAAAACTGATGGTAAATGAAGGCATATTAGAAAACCCAAATGTGGAGGCAATTTTTGGGTTGCATATGGATTCACAATTAGAGGTTGGTAATCTTTCGTATCGCCCTGCTGGAATGTTAGCTGGTAGTACTGGCTTTAAAATTACCGTAAAAGGCAAGCCCAGCCATGGCGGCCAGCCGTGGCTTTCTGTTGACCCGATTTTTGTTGCCGCACAAATCATTACCAGCCTTCAGCAAATCGTGAGCAGAAATGTGAAACTAACTGAGAATGCCGCAGTGGTTACAGTTGGGTCAATACACGGTGGAAACCGTACAAACATTATTCCTGAAGAAGTTGAAATGATGGGTACAATCAGAGCTTTAAGTAGCGAGGACGAGGAGTTCATTTTTAGACGTGTAAGACAGGTGGCAGAGAAAACTGCCGAAGCAGCAGGTGCAACAGCAGTGATAGAACTTCCTTACCTAACTCATAATCCTATTACGTTTAATAATGTAGCACTGACTGATAAAATATTGCCTTCCTTGCAAAAATCAGCAGGGGTAGAAAATGTTCTATTAGTTCCTGCAGTAACGAATGGAGATGATTTTTCATTTTATGCTCAAAAAATACCAGGCTTTTTCTTTCGATTAGGGGGTATGCCAAAAGGCAAAGACCCCAAAACTGCCGGACCACATCATACACCTGATTTCATTATTGATGATGCGGCCTTCAAATTAGGCGTAATTACTTTTTGTAATTTGGTATTTGATTATGAGGAATTTGCTAAGAAATGAGCCTGGGAGTAGGCAAAAATACATCCGGAATTTGAGCCCTGGGACTTTATTGCCTTAAAATCTTCTCCATTGTCTTTCCTTTTGCCAATTCATCCACCAACTTATCCAGATAACGGATCTTTTGCATGAGTTTGTCTTCGATTTCTTCGACCCGATATCCGCAAATTACACCCGTAATTTTTGAAACATTTGAATTAATTTGGGGTGCCTGGGCGAAAAAGGTCTCAAGACCACTGTTATTGTCGATATGCTGTTGCAACGTTTGCTTATTATACCCTGTCAGCCAAAAAATAATGGCGTCCACTTCTGCTTTTGTGCGTCCCTTTTTCTCTGCTTTTTGTATATATAACGGATAGACACTGGCAAAAGGGATTGAAAAAATTTTTGCTTTTTCCATTTTATATATAATTATTTATCAAATTTAACTTCCTATAGGTTGATAAAGGAATGAAATAAATTTTTGTTACATTGCCCTTTATGATATTGACATGGTGATACCTGTTAAATCAGCCCCTCCGTTTTTCAGGAACGCGTAGGTCATCCGATCTGCCTGGCAGCCAATAAACCGGATCCGTTTCAAACTCTTGTTTTTAAAGAAAGTGTTAATGAGCGTTGAATTTTGGAATGTCACCCTGGCAAATGCGCAATTTTCAAAATAACAGCCATCCAATGTACCAGCGAAAACTATATCGACAATCGCTGTATCAATAAAAGAGGTGCGGTTCCACAAAGCCTTGGCAATTGTATTTTTCTCGAAGCCACCCGATTTAACCACCACTCCGGTAAAATCGGCACCGGTGAAATCGCAGCCGTAGATATAGCTTCCTGAAAATACAGTTTCTTTCAGTAAACAGTCCTTGAATTGATTGTTGGCTAAGTTGGAATTTTGAATTTGGCTGTTGCCGAAGTCGGAACCTGAAAAGTCACACCTGTCAACATTATTGTTTTTTAGAAGAAGTCCCGACAGTTCTGAACCCATAAAAAGGCAGCGCTGCATGTTGGAGGAACTGAATTTTTCATGCAGATTTTTCAACCCGGAAAAGTCAGCGTCCACCCAGTTTCCTCGTGACATATCCCAGTTCAGCTTTTTCTTTTGGTTTCCGGATGGCAATTCCTCCGATTTACTAACAGCAGACTCAACGGGTGTTATTTCAGTGGCCGCAAATTGGAAGTTTTCTGAAAAATAGTTAAGGTCAACACCCAGAATTTCCGCAAGATGGTCTAACGTAATGATGTCCGGCAAGGATTCTCCGCGCTCCCACTTGCCGACTGCCTGTGAACTGATGAATAGACGCTGGGCGAGCTCGGCCTGGGATATGTTTATTTTCTTTCGTGCTACGGCAATTTTATTGCCAATCATTTTAGTAGTTACCATAAGTCTTTTTTTTAGTTTTTCAATGCAGCAAAGTTATCCGTACTCCTTTCCAGAATCAAAAAAAATCACAAACTTATAGTTGTAATTGCGCTATTTATTGTTGTTATTTAACAACCATTAGTAGTATTTTGTCATTTTCGTTGACATTGCCCATGCATGGACATATCCTTCGGATTAACCGGGCTATTCCGCCTTATGGCTCCCCTGCCGTTTCCTCAATGGCCGCTGCTGCCACTGCGTTTTTCCCTGTAACTGCTTTCCGGAAGAGCACGAGATAGACTGAAATGACAATGAGCACTGTGGCAATCAACATTTCCACAGTTAATGCTTCGCCGCCAAATGCCCACCCGATAATCACCGCTACAACAGGATTGATAAACGTGTGGGTGGAAATTCGTGTTGCACTCGTTATGGTCAGGAGCCATGTATACGCAGAGAATGTGATTATCGAGCCAAACAGGACGAGGTATGCCAATCCTAACCACGACCGGATTGTGACCTGGGAAAAGGTAAAAGCAGACCACTCGCCCAACATAAAACTCGCGAGAATCAACATCACACCGCCGGACAAGAGTTGCAAACCACCAGTAATCAAAGGCGAACGCGGTAACTTTGCAATGCGTGCGTAGATTGCTCCGCTTGCCCACGAACTGGCGCTGATGAGAATTCCGAATGAGCCGAGCAGGTTGGCGTTTTCAAAGTCGAGCCCTTGCGGCAGTAAGAGGACGGCAATTCCGCTTATCCCGATGAGCATCCCAAGCACGGTGCGTTTCCCGACCCTGCCTTCCCTTGTGAATAACGGCTCAAAAAGGGCGAGGATAAGTGGCTCGGAAGCGATCAGCAACGCTGCAACGCCCGACGGAACCGTTTTTTGTGACCAAGCTAACACGCCATGACCAACCAGAAAAAAGAGAAATCCAATTAGTAGCAACGACGGGAGTTCCTTCCGGGTTACATTCGCATCGCCTCGTAATCGGCCCCATGTATACAGCACAGAGCCTGCAAACAGCGACCGCATCCCCATCATCAGGAAAGGCGGTATCGTTTCTATTGCATACTTAATTGCAAGGTAGGTCGGACCCCAGTCAAAATAGACAGCAATAAACGCCGCAAGGATTTTGAGTTTGCTTTGTTGCTGATATGTCATAAAAAATATTCACTCATTTTCATTACAACAAACTGGTGTCAATCATAGTGATACCTGCAAATGTAAATTTACCTGGAATCTTAATACAGTTCTCAGTTTTTCCGGTGCAACTTTCCTGGCATCGGACAAATAGATTTCCCTGTGCATATGGTGGTCGTTCGATGTATATGATCCCATTTTTGCATTCAGTACAGATGGCCTTAAATATCCACTTTAAACTTATAATTTCCCGAGCCTACCTCCAGGTTCACGAATCCGTCTTTTTCATCCAGAAGTTTTATGCCTTCAGAAAGGTTAATTTTCTGGCCTCCCTCGGTAACCTGGTTGACGGATGTGGCAGGAATACTAACCAGGGCGGAGCTGTTGGGAGGTATTGTGATGGCCCATTTAAGACTACCGGCATCCTTTTTCCATTCGCTGCGAATTTCTCCGTACGGAGACTGATGCGATGCTTTCACATAATTCAATCCAGCCGGAAAGAATGGCTTCATGATAATTTTTTTAAAGCCCACTTCCATCTGATCCGTCTTGATACCGGCCAGGTTTTCATAATACCAGATGAGCAGGTCCCCCAGCAACATGACATGATTCCCGGAGTTCATGGCAGGGTTTGCGGTGTTGCCATTCCAGAGTTCCCAAATGGTGGTGGCATTATTTTTGGCCATATATCCCCAGCTCGGATAAGTTGTGTTGGTGGCAATGCGGTATGCCAGGTCGCCGCGGCCATATTCCGTGAGTCCCCTCATCAGGTACTGGATTCCGATTAAACCTACACTTACGTGAGAGTTGAACTCGCCTTCCGTTTTTTCAACGATGCTTTTAAAAACCTTTTCTTTATCCTTGTCGGGAGTCATCCCGGTCATCAGTGAAATCATATTCCCGGTGACGGTATTGTTTCCATACTGCCCCTTTGCGGTATCCAGGTATGCTTTATTAAATGCGGTCTTCATTTTTTCCGACATCAGGGTATACTCCTGCACATCTGCCGGATGGTTGGCGATCACAGCAAATTTGGCCATCAGCTCCAGCACGCGGTAGTAAAATGTGGTAGCCAGTATCGGTCCCAGGGTGATGCGGGCCGGATCTTTTGAGTTGATCAGTTCCGGACTTTCAGGCGGCATGCACCAGTCGCCGAAATGGTCGCGCCAGATGATATCGTCCTTCTTGAAAGTATCTTTAATATGCAGCACCCAGCTCCGCATGGATTCATAATGATTCTGGATAGGCCTTACATCGCCAAACTGTTCATACAGCATGTTGGCCACATGAATATAGGCACACGGCCAGGTAACGTTATCCACACATATATCCCAGTAGCCGGGGGTTACATCGGGTATAATCCCGCCCTCCCGCTGGGCATCGTGAATATCCTGGAGCCATTTGTCATAAAGCAATGCATTGCCAAACATGAAGCTTTCCCCGAAACAGCCGGTGGCGCGGTCGCCCAGCCAGCCCATGCGCTCATCTCGCTGCGGGCAGTCGGTTGGCATGCTCCTGTAATTGCCCCTTATGCCCCACCAGGCATTTTTATACACCTGGTTTAATGTTGAGTCGGAACATTCAAAGGAACCCGTGTTATCCATCTCGTCATAGTTGACTTTACCTGTAAAGTCGGATAGTTCGGGTTTGTAGTCAATACCCGTAATCTCCGCATAACGGAATCCCTGGTAGGTGAAGCGGGGTTCCCAGTCCACCTGTCCATCGGATGCAGGTATATAGATGTTGGTAACCAAAGCGCCACGGATATTATCCATGTACAGGTTTCCATCACTTTTGAGATTTTCGGCAAATCGCATGATGATTGGTTTGTCCTTTTTTCCATTTAGACGGATGGCCAGCCAGCCGACCATGTTTTGTCCCATGTCGAGAATGTATGTGCCTTTTGTTACTTCCTTTATGGAAACCGGTTTGATCACTTCCATGGTGACAATATTCGGATTGCGCTGTGCAATGAGTTTTCCGTCCGGAGGGCTTACCCTGCGGGCCTTTAACCATGCCTCATCGTTGTACCCGCTTTCCATCCATCCGTTGAGCTCGAGATTCGCATTATACTCTTCCCCGTCGTACTCGCTGTTTGCGATAATCGGTCCATGTGTCGTAATCTTCCAGGTTGTATCGCTCACAATAACCGCCTTTTCCCCATTCTTATATTCCACCTCGAGCTGAAGCAGCAGTTTTGGAAACCCGTAGTTCTTGATGGGAGGAACGCCCCACTTTGTATCCAGCGCCATCCGCATGGAAACAAATCTGCCGTTTCCCAGCATAACGCAAATCGTATTCGGGTTGTTTCCCCTGAGCAGATTTCCAACCTCATAAACATTGTAGTTAACATGTTTGGAATAATCGGTTGCAGTGGGCGCAAAGATGTCATTGCTTATTTTCTTCCCGTTGATGTAGCATTCATACAGACCTAAACCGGAAATATAAATCCTGGCCGATTTCACTTCATTGTTCAATTGAATTTCTTTTCTTAGATAGCGAGCTGCCAGCCTGGTTTTGACTGAGTCTTTTATCTTATCCCCTGCATTCATCATGCTGTCAATCCCAATCCACGAGGCTTTCCAGTCATTTGGCGACAGAAGGGCCATACCCCATGTATCCTGCCCGCTCGTTATGCTGTTTCCGTCATTGGTCCAAACTTTTACTTTCCAATAGTAGCTTGCGCGTGACTCAAGCGGGGCACCATCATATGGGACCAGCACGGAGTGGCTGCTTTCTACTTTTCCGCTGTTCCATACCAGTTCTTTTTCTTTCTTTAAATTGTCGGGTGACGTTGCCACCATGATCTGGTATGCAGTCTGGCTGACATTCCGTAAAGAAGAGGCTATTTGCCATGAGAAGCGGGGTTGCTGAACATCAACGCCGATGGGCTCCGTCCGCATTTCTACCCTGAGATTTTTTATGCCCTGCGGCTTTGAGCAGGCAACAAATGATAATGCGATGAACGCAAATACCATCCAATTCTTTGTTCTCATAAGCTTGAAATAGTATTTAGATGTTGGTTTTATAATCGTGCAATTTTTGATATCATTTTTTATATCTCTCCGGAATTGTAGGCGGCTCATCAGATTCAGAGAAAGGATTGATTACGCGCCAATTCAGTTTATTGATATAGAGATGTCGTAAATCAAAGGGTTGGTGTACCCATACTCTGAAGATATTATCCTGTTGCCAGGTATTCCCGGCGGAGGCATAGTCGCACATTTTCATGAAATGTGGACTTCCGGCCTCATCCAGGAGCGGAACGTTAAAGGTCATCCATATTTTGGAAGTATCCGATTTTTCTAATAGATCCACATCAATATAATCGTCCGGTGTGTTACTCAGAAATTTGTACCTGTACATAGGAGGTATCTCCACATAGGTCTGAAACGGTACCAACCGCGAGTCGAAAGCCAAAATGACCGGGCCTCGCTGAATGGCCGCATCCCCGATATTGGAAGGTGCCTTAACCACCCTGGCATGCATGTCAATTGCAAGTTCTATTTTATCCTGGTCTGACCATTGCCGGTTTACCGAAGCGTATGTTCCTGCAATTATATCGCCTTTGAATGGTTTTCCGTTTATTCTAATTTCCGTGTTTTTACTCCACTCAGGGATGCGGATATCGATGGTGAATTTCTCCTTTTCAGGCAAGCTGATCGTTGCGGTAATACTTCCACCTGCGGGGTAATCGGATTCCATATTTATAGAAGCTGATTGTCCTTCCGGTGTCATTATTTTTGCATTGATATTTCCGAACAAGTTGAGAGCCACTCCCCGGGAGGAGCTCATGACGGACCATGACGGGGTGAGCATCAATCCCTGCGGACCACTGGCCAGGCAGCAGCTCATCATCATATCCGGAGCCAAAACGCGTTTGGTTCCCCATACATCCCATTCGCCGAGTTGAAATTCCTCCGGGTAAGTTCCTATATATCCATCCGCCGATTGGGTTTCCATCAGTCCCTTTACTGCAGCATCAATTATTGCGTGAATTTCCGGATTGGGCGCATAGCTGTATCCAAGCATTGCGGAAGTATACCATCTTCCCCAGAAGTCATTTCGAAAACCCCACTTCCCATCGGATTTTTCGCGAAAGGGTTTTATCAATAAATCCACATCCTGTGCCATCACACGATTGCGGAGGCAGAGATCTATTCTGTTCCCCACAAAACCACCAATTTGCAGACTACCTGCGGGCAGGGGACAGAGGGTATCCTGCGGAAAAACAGGGACAGATGTTAAAGCTACCAGGGACAGGAGAAACAGATACTTCATGAAGGCAATACTTTGCCTAAAACTAAGTATTTTTCTTAAACGACCGTCCTCTTAGTTCCGATCAGTTTTAAAATAATTATTCAGGGAATCATTAATGATACTGTTCCAGCCTTCTTCGAAATTGCTGATTGCAAAATCAGGGTTATCCTTCGGAAAGGTACCCAGGTCTTTATGAGTGAGTTTCAGCAGGGTTTTATTTTCCTGTGGTGCCAGTTCAAATGTAAGAAATGAATTTCCAGGATACCCATCATAACGCCAGCTGTGCGATAGTTTTTTCTCCGGAATCACTTCGGTTATCTCGCAAAGGTGCAGGTATTGTTTGTCGGGACTTGGACCGCCGGTAAAGTGGAATCTAAAACCTACTTCCGGCTTGAACTCTTCCAGGTCGAAATACCAGAGTTTCATTTCATTCTTATCAGTTAACGCTTTCCAAACCTTATTGACAGGCGCATTAAGCAATATTTCCAATATGATAGGTTTATTGTCCATGATTTATGTTTTTGGTTTAAACCAATTTCTCTGTAGAAGGGTAGAAAGTATATATGGCAAAATTAACACAAACCGTTCACTTTTTCAGGTAAGCGCATGGAACATTTTGCGGAACATAATTAATGCCATAGGCATGCCGGAGCAGGGTGGTTACAATTTCTGAAATGGTAGCCTCGTCACGGTGCATCTGGGGAAGGTTTCCCATCATGGCATAGCTGATGGGGTTCACGGCCGGGATCAGCGTTTCCCATTCATATCCTTTGCCCCATATCAATCCCGGAACGGTGATCTGCAAATCGGCAGAAAGGGATAAAAGGTAATTCAGCATTTCTTTGCTGTGGTTTGAATTTTGATTCACCGTATGAAAAACGGGTGTTTGTCCGCCAAATCCGTCGACATCGGCCCCGGCCTTCGCATTAACATCGGCTCCAT
>Ga0105092_10001674_pt1 | contig 11868 bp, 11 predicted proteins | sample PPLLak2March2015_FD_87021 | JGI IMG/M metagenome (GOLD analysis project Ga0105092, IMG submission 87021) | Freshwater sediment microbial communities from Prairie Pothole Lake near Jamestown, North Dakota, USA - PPLs Lake P7 Core (1) Depth... | ecosystem: Environmental > Aquatic > Freshwater >... | reverse complement strand
TTTCGTTGATGTAGTAAAGTTTCTTTTTTGTTATGGACAGGGTGATCTGTTTCTTGGTAATAGTCTGGCTGGAATTAGCTTTCGGCAGAAAAAGCCTGATCATGTGCGGATTGGCAAATGTGGCCACGATAAGGAAGAACAGCAGCAGGAAGACCATAATGTCATTCAATGATGCTGTAGCTACTTCGGGTTTGAATTCATGTCGGTGTTTTATTTTCATGTCTTATCGGCTTATAATATTCAATACTTCGAATGTTTTTTCTTCAATACGCGAAATAAAATGGTCAATGCGCATATTCAGGATATGATATCCTGTGAAGGCTATTACGCCCACGATTAACCCCGATCCGCTGGAAATCATTTTTTCGTAAAGGCCGCCTGAAATAATACCAATGCTGATGTTATCGGTTAAAGAAATATTGTAAAAGATCTTGATAATCCCTGATATTGTTCCGATAAAGCCAAGCATGGGTGCAATTCCGGCAATGAGTCCCAGGTATCCCAGGTTTTTGCTTACCCGGGATATTTCAATGTTACTGGCTGATTCTATAGTACTCTCTATTTCATCATTCGATTTTCCAATTTTACCAATGACGTGCCTGAATATATTCGCATAGGAAGAATGGTCATTTTTCAGGGTAGCTTCGGCCGATTTATAATCTCCTGACCTCAGCAGGCTATTCATATGGTTGACCATACCCGTGTCAATGCTAAGGCTATTCCGGATATCAAGCCATTTTCTTACGATGAGATAAACCGAGACAAAAGAGAGTAGAACAATGGGAATTAAAATATACCCGCCTTTCAGAAAAAGGCTTAATACTGAAATCTGTCCAGTGTCATGTGTTGCTGACACATTCATGGCATATGCCGTTCCTGTTTCTTGCGCTAGAAGTAAAATACTGGAAATCATGGTGTAATATAAAATAAGTAAAATTCATCCGGGATCAAGCCGGGTTTGATCGGGATACAAAAATAAAGGAATTATTCAAAAACTACGATGGAAATCGATCAACTTACAGGCATGAATCTTACCGGGATGACAAACTTAACAATAACCGGTCTGCCATGCCGTACACCCGGCTTCCACTGTGGCATTTTTTCAACCGCCTTAATGGCTTCTTTGTCCAGCATAGGATGTACACCCCGTTCTACTTTAATATTATCTACATTACCCTGCCGGTTCACATCAAAACTTACAATGACTACTCCGTTGAGTTTTTGTTTGATTGCCTGAAGCGGGTAAGTCACCGTCAATTCAATATACCGCCGGACAGCATCGGTTCCGCCGGGAAATTCAGGAAACTTATCCAATCCTGATCCCCCTCCGCCTTCTTCACCGGTACCCAGCAAATAACCCCCGAAAACAGTACTGTCCGCTGATAGCCCGGTTCCGCCGGATTCAGTAGTCTGTGGTTCTTCTTCTTCTTCTTTTTGAATAAATGAATCCGGGGTGGGATCGGCAGTTACTTTAAAGTCGTGCAACACATCCCTGGGTTGCTTTTCGGGCTCTGCCACCTTTTCCTGCGGACTTTTTTGCTGTTCAATAAATGCTGCCATATCGGCCGGATCCATTACAGAGCCCTGAACGCTCTTCATGCCCGGATTGGGAGTAGAATAAAGGTAGACCGTTTCATCTCCTCCCGTATTCAGAAAAAGAAAATAGCCCAGAATGAAAAGTGAAAAACTGCTTATCGAAATAATAAAACTAATGGCCAGCCTCGAGAAATAGTTTTTCCGCAGCTTGTATGAGCCATATTCCTTGTTTCTTTTTTCAAATAGTATGTCATCAAGTAACTGCATCTAGCATGTAAAATTTTTATGCGCATTCAAGCAGCGCTTCGCCAGAGGGTAAAAATACATATTGCGTGCCAAATTAGGTACAAAATACAGGTATAAATTAAGAAGGGCGGAAAAACCGCCCTTCTAATAATCCTAACTTTTGAGTAATTAACCTAAAACACCTCTTTAACCTAAAAAACACTTGGGGGAAGAACTATCTTAAAACCTGGTGGTTTTTATGTCCCTTAATGCATGATGTGAAGGTATTATATATCTTGGTTAACAAAACCCAACAACTGTTAAAGTTTGTTAAAAAGCTCTTTTGCAAAAGGTTATAAAGTTATCTTTGTTTTACATGAATAAAAAGGTTATCTGGATTGTATCGGTTTGCATGGGACTAGCCATGGCAGCCTTAATACTCGTGCAGGCCTTCTGGCTCAAAAATGCATGGCTCGTAAAAGAGAAACAGTTCGATCAGTTAATTTCCCGGTCAATGATTGATATTGAGCGTCAGGTTGAACGTCGCGAAGCCACCGATCTTATAATACGCGAAAACGAACGTTTAGCCAGGGATACCGGTTTATTTTTGCTGACCGTGCCAGGGACTATCGGTGCTCCAGCCAATCCGTCCGGTAATTCAAAATCCAATAAGAACATGAGGATTGACCCGGACAAGAAACAAGAGATGGCTGACTGGATCAAAAACCGGCGTGAACTTGTCAACCGGGTAATTGCCGGTATGTTTCTCAAAGCACCCGAAATTGAAAAACGCATAAGTCCCCAGGTTCTTGAAGGAATCATTCATGATGTAATCAAGGAGAATGGGATCGATCTTCATTATGAATATGCTGTCATTCGTTTTAACAACGAAATCGCATATTGCTCTAAAAATTATGATCCTGCCGAAGAGGCAGAATATTATAAGGTACAATTGTTTCCTGAGGATGTATTTGCCAATGCCAATTTCCTGTCAATTTATTTTCCGGATAAACAAAACTTTCTTTTCCGGTCACTCAGTTACCTTGCCTTCAGTTCTCTTCTGCTCACCCTGGCCATTGTCGCCAGTTTTGCAGTTACCATCGTAGTAATGTTCAGGCAAAAACGGCTTTCAGAAATCCGGAACGATTTTGTAAGCAATATGACGCATGAATTGAAGACGCCCATTTCTACCATTTCCCTGGCATCTCAAATGCTGGGAGATAAAAGTATACCTGCGGAAATCAAAAATACGGAACGGATTTCAAAGATTATTGCGGAAGAATGCCGGAGACTTGGAAGCCAGGTTGAGAAAGTTTTACAGACTGCCGTATTTGACAAGGGCAAATTAAGGCTCAGGCTGGTTGAAGTAGATATGCATGAAATTATTTCCAGTGTAATTGAGAATTTTTCTATCCAGGTAAGAAACCGCAATGGTAAAATTTCTGCATCGTTGAAGGCAGAAAATTGCGTTCTTCATATCGACCAGGTTCATATTACCAATGTACTGTCAAACCTGCTCGACAATGCGATAAAATACTGCAACCGGGATCCCGAAATACGAATTGAAACAGCGGATAAAGGAGAATTTTTTCTAATTTTAATCACTGACAATGGCATTGGCATAGGTAAAGCAGATCAGAAACGTGTATTTGAAAAATTTTATCGAGTACCCACCGGGAATGTCCATACAGTGAAGGGCTTCGGCCTGGGGCTCAGTTATGTGAAAATGATCATTGAGGAACACCATGGGTATGTGGACCTTGAAAGTGAATTATATGCAGGAAGTACATTTAAAATATATTTACCGCTGAGAGAATATGGAGAACATACAAAAGATAAGAATTCTGCTGGCTGAGGATGACGAAAATCTCGGCACGTTGCTGCGTGAATATCTCATCGTAAAATCATACGATGCAGATTGGTTTGTTAACGGAGAGAAGGCCTACAAAAGCTTTATAAAGGGTAGGTATGACCTGTGCATCCTTGATGTAATGATGCCTGTGAAGGATGGGTATACATTGGCCCGTGAGATCAGGATGACCAATGCTGATATTCCCATCATCTTTCTTACGGCGAAATCCCTTAAGGAAGATATCATTGAAGGTTTTAAAGCCGGAGCGGATGATTATATCAGCAAACCTTTCAGCATGGAGGAATTGTTGTTCCGGGTTGAAGCCGTATTAAGGCGCACAAAAAAAGATGCTGCCGGAATTCCGCAATCAGAATATCACATTGGAAGTTACCTGTTCTATCCCAATACCCAATTGCTGAAGAACGGTGATTCAGAGCAAAAACTGACCACCAAGGAATCGGACCTGTTAAAATTACTGTGTGCCAATAAAAATGCTGTGCTCGATCGTAATTTCGCCCTGAAGACCATCTGGGTAGACGATAATTATTTCAATGCACGGAGCATGGATGTGTATATTGCCAAGTTAAGGAAGTACCTGAAAGACGATCCGCAGGTGCAGATTATAAATGTACATGGCAAGGGATTCAAACTTATAGCCGGATAATGCAGCAGTGACAATGCCCAAGGGTCAGATAATGTAGAGATGGGTTTCAACCCCATCTCTACACCTCCCATACAATGAAAACGTATAAAAAAAAACAGGGCCGCAGTCTGCGGCCCTGTTTTTTTTACATTGGTAATCAGATATTACATCATACCGCCCATTCCGCCTGGGCCGCCACCCATTTGGGGAGGACCTTCCTTTTCAGGTTTCTCGGCAACAACACATTCGGTAGACAGGAACATTCCTGCAATGGATGCAGCGTTTTCAAGTGCAACGCGTGCTACCTTGGTAGGATCAATTACACCTGCCTGGTATAAGGATTCGTATCTGTTTTCCTGTGCATTGTATCCGAAGTCGTCTTTACCTTCCTTGATGCGTTGCACAACTACAGAACCTTCAATACCTGCATTTTCAACGATCTGGCGCAAAGGTTCTTCCAGAGCCCTTTTAACGATAGCAATACCCGTAGTCTGGTCTTCATTTTCGCCTTTCAGCTTTTCAATGGATTTGATAGCCCTGATATAAGCCACACCACCACCGGGAATGATACCTTCTTCTACAGCAGCGCGGGTTGCACTCAGTGCATCTTCAACGCGGGCTTTCTTTTCTTTCATTTCAACTTCGGAAGCAGCACCTACATAAAGAACTGCAACGCCACCTGCCAGTTTGGCAAGTCTTTCCTGAAGTTTTTCCTTGTCATAGTCAGATGTGGTGGTTTCAATCTGTGCCTTGATCTGTTTGATCCTGCCTTCGATTGTTTTCTTGTCACCAGCGCCATTTACAATGGTTGTATTTTCCTTGTCAATAACTACTTTCTCGCATTTACCCAACATATCGATCTTTGCGCCTTCGAGTGTAAGTCCTTTTTCTTCGGAAATGACAACACCACCGGTCAGGATCGCGATATCCTCGAGCATTTCTTTCCTTCTGTCACCAAAGCCGGGAGCCTTTACAGCAGCAATTTTCAGTGAACCCCTCAGCTTGTTTACAACAAGTGTGGCAAGTGCTTCGCCGTCTATATCTTCGGCAATGATCAACAAAGGACGACCTTGCTGAGCGATAGGCTCAAGTATTGGAAGCAGGTCCTTCATGGTAGAGATCTTCTTGTCGGATAAAAGGATTACCGCATTTTCAAGTACTGATTCCATTTTGTCCGGATCGGTGATGAAGTATGCGGAAATATATCCACGGTCGAACTGCATACCTTCAACCACATCTACATGTGTTTCTGTTCCTTTAGCTTCTTCTACGGTGATTACCCCTTCTTTTTTCACCTTGCCCATAGCCTCGGCGATTAATTTGCCAATGCTGTGGTCATTGTTGGCAGAAATGGCTGCAACCTGTTCGATTTTCTCTATGTCTTCTCCAATGCTGCGGGATTGTTTTTTCAGATCAGTAACCACTACTTTTACAGCCTGGTCGATGCCCCTTTTCAAATCCATCGGGTTAGCACCTGCAGTTACATTCTTCAATCCAACAGTTACAATTGACTGGGCCAGAACAGTAGCCGTGGTGGTACCGTCTCCGGCATCATCATTGGTTTTTGAAGCTACTTCCTTCACCAGTTGAGCACCTATATTCTCGAATACATCTTCCAATTCAATTTCTTTTGCCACGGTTACACCATCTTTTGTAACCATCGGAGCACCGTACTTCTTGTCGAGAATGACATTTCGTCCCTTGGGTCCCAGTGTTACTTTAACAGCATTGGCAAGCTGATCAACACCCTTTTTAAGCAGATCGCGTGCTTCAATATTAAATTTAATTTCTTTTGATGCCATTTTTATTTATGTTTAAGTTAGATATTACTCAATGTAAAGAATGTCTGATTGATTCATCAGTAAATAGTCATTACCGTCAATGGTCAGTTCTGTCCCGGAATATTTGCCGTAAAGAACGGTATTACCCACCTTTACAATTACGGGTTCATCTTTTTTTGCTTCGCCAACTTTCACTACTTCTCCGCGCTGTGGTTTTTCTTTTGCCGAATCAGGGATAATAATTCCGCTTGCTGTTTTTTCCTCTGCCGGAAAGGGTTTGACTAAGACCTTACCTGCATTGACTTGTCCTTTAATATTTGCCATTTCTGTTATTTAATTTAGGGTTAAACATCTGATTTTATTTCGAATTGCATTAACGAATATTGTGCCAAAGGCATAATACAAAAAAAAGTGTCAGTAATTATGACATACTGACACGCTTTCATGAAAATAGGCGTAAGAATTCCCTTACTTCGTTTCCGGGGCCGCCTGATTCTCATCAGGGGTTGTTTGACCATTCTGCTCATTAGCCGGCTGTTCAGCAGGTGCTGTAGGATAAGCAGGAAGCCTTTCGGGATCGATGGCCGTATTTTCTATCTGATCCTGGATTTTCGATTGCCTTTGCATACTTGTGTTTCGTGGAACCACCGTGGCCAGAATACTCAAGACCAGCAAGGCTCCGGCAAAACCCCATGTAGCTTTTTCAACAAAATCAGCCGTACGTTTTACTCCCATGAACTGGTTTGAAGAGGAAAAACTCGAAGCCAATCCGCCTCCTTTTGGGTTTTGAACTAGTATAATCAGGATGAGAAGTATACACACGAATAAGATGATGCCTGTAATAAGTCCGTACATAATTAATTGATTTACCGTTTATTTGTTAACTTTTTGATTTCTTCAATCTGCCCAGCAAAATAACCACTTTTTTCCGGATATTTCAAAATTAATTTTTCATAGGCAAATATAGCCTTGCTATAATAGCCCTGCTTGATGTAAATCCTGGCCAGTGTATCTGTAAAAATACCATCATGTTCCTTCACACTATCTTCGGATATGTCCACATGGGGCATGTTTTCCTTGGGAGGTGCAAGACGGGGACTTGCCTTGATGAATTTGTCAATCAGATTTTTTTCATTGGCAACAGGCTTCTTCTCCCCCGGACCGTCCGGATTTTTATCGGGTTTGTCCACAATCGACAGCCAGTCTGTAAAACTGTGTAGCGTTGCCTCAATCACCTCACCGGGAACATCCGTATCCAGGTCGAGGGTCAGCAGATCGTCAGGTACAATACCCGTGTCAGGTGTAAGCGATGCATTTCCATACGTCTTCTCAATGTCCAGTCCGGTTTCCGGCATCAACTCCTCCTGGTCCGGATCAACCAGTTCCAGTTCATGTAACTGCCATGACAGCAGATTGGATATGTTCTGCCGGAGGTTTCTTTTTTCGGGAACGGGGATTTCTTCTTTGGCAGGGGGTTCATCCTGCAATTCGGCAGCAGATTCCAGGGTCAGGATCTCACCGGATTCCGGCAGGGGTTCATCTTCCGGACCAGCAGAAGGAACGGTTTCCCCGATTTCCGGGACCACCTCGGTAACTGATTCAATTACATCAACCGGGGTGGCGGTTTCCGGTTCTGCCATCAATATTTCATTCTCCGCATCGGGCTCAATACCTGAATCCTCCAGGGGGTGTATGAGCTCATATAAAATCCTGCGGTCCGCAACATGGGGTGCCGTTATTTCAATTTCACGCTGGTATTCCTCCTCGTTGAGCAGGTATAAATTTCTGATCAGCAATAACCGGGCTGTAGTGAAATATGGATATTGGTCCCTGATCTGCCGGAGCTTCTCCAGGGATTCCCGGTCCATTTTTCCCGGATGATGGATATAAGAAAGTAATTGTCTCTTTTGCATAATCGCGAATTCTACCAATTGGCGAAAGCTTTGTTAAAAACGTCCTCGATCAGGAGGTCAAGCAAATCATCTATATAGGATGTCTTGGCGGTTTCAAAATCAATGTTCGCATCATAATCCTCATAACGCGAAAAACTGCTTTCAAAATCCATTTCGGGTTTGACCTCACAGATAAATTTCACTTTGAGTGTAATGGTGAACCTGTTTTGGGCTGCCTCATCCCCCGAAACGATTGCGGTTGGGGTGACACCAAATCCTGTGATCGCGCCTTCAAAATCTATATCCCCGGTTCCGTTAATTATCAGTAGCTGTGTATTGGTCTGAATAAAATCTTTCAGTTTGTCGGTGATCTGCTGGTTTAAACCGGCCTCCTGGCTGCGGGTGAGGTTTTCAAAGATCTGAACGGAAACCGTTTTGGCCTCCAGTGGTATGGATGCGCCAGTTGTGGAATACTTCATGGTGAAACATGAACTGAACGATAATACTGAAGCCAACAGGAGTGTGAATACCGCGATCCTGAATATTCCCTGATTTAACCGCATAAACTACTCAATATTAAATTCCTTTATTTTACGGTACAATGTTCTTTCAGATATGCCCAGCTCGGTGGCGGCATGCTTCCGTTTACCCTTATGACGGTCCAGTGCCTTGCGGATCATTTCAATTTCTTTGTCCGCAAGGGATAAAGATTCTTCCGTAATCTCCTGAGTATCCTGTATGTCATCGCCCGGATCGCGATGTATATCGTACTTTCTTACCGGTTTATCATCGGCAATGATGGGTTCCACATCATGCACAAACTTCGGCATTACATGGGAGGAGGATGTATGCATCTCACTTTCTTCGGCGTTCTTGTGCATATTTTCATGCACATATTTCTTCAATTCATTCATATCGCTCCGCATGTCGAAAAGGATCTTGTACAGGATCTCCCTTTCGGAGGCAAAGGTCTTTTGATCCACGGCATCCAATACAGCCGGAAGCTTGGACTCAAAATAATCTGGAAGGTAGCTTCGCATTACCTCTGGTGTAATAAGCCTTTTTTCTTCAATGATTGATATTTGCTCGGCAATATTTTTAAGTTGCCGTATATTTCCCGGCCACCGGTAGTTCGCAAGCATTTCCACTGCCTCCTCGGTAAGGGATATGGCCGGCATCCGGTTCCGGTCAGCGAAATCGACGGCAAATTTCCGGAACAACAGCGGGATATCTTCCTTTCTGTGGCGGAGAGGCGGTACTTCGATGGGAACACTGCAAAGGCGGTAAAAAAGGTCTTCACGGAATTTACCATGCTGAATGGCCCGTCCCACATCTACATTGGTAGCTGCAATTACCCACACATTCGACCGGATGACTTTTGATGAACCCACGCGGATAAATTCACCGGTTTCGAGCACGCGCAATAATCTCACCTGGGTTGACAAAGGTAGTTCAGCTACTTCGTCAAGGAAGATCGTTCCTCCATCCGCTACTTCGAAATATCCTTTCCGGCTTTCATAGGCACCTGTAAAGGAACCTTTTTCGTGTCCGAAAAGTTCCGAATCAATTGTCCCTTCTGGGATGGCACCGCAGTTCACAGCAATGTAAGTGCCGTGTTTCCGGGTACTGAACTGATGGATGATCTGTGGCAGCACCTCTTTTCCCACACCGCTTTCACCCGTAATGAGTACAGAAAGATCTGTCGGAGCTACCTGCACAGCTATATCAATGGCACGGGCCAGCGCATCGGAATTACCGATGATGCCGAATCGCTGTTTTATTTTCAGAAGTTCATTTTTATCCATATTCAAAACCCGGCCGGGATTAAAAACTATGACAAAATTACAATATTAATAGTTTTTTAGTAATTTGCTCTGTCAAAAATTCATGTTTCCCATGCCCACACAAAAAAAATACATAGGAATCATCCCTGCACGATATGCCTCCACGCGTTTCCCCGGCAAGCCGCTGGCTATAATTCAAGGCAAGCCTATGATACTGAGAGTATATGAACAGGCAACCAAAGTGTTGGATACGGTATATGTGGCCACAGATGATGAGCGGATCTTCAGGGCGGTACACGAATTTGGCGGAAAGGCCATAATGACTTCACCGGAACATTCGAGCGGCACCGATCGCTGTGCGGAGGCTATCAAGTTAGTGGAAAAGGAATTGGGCGAACAATTTGACGTGGTCTTGAATATCCAGGGCGACGAGCCTTTTATTGAACCCCGGCAGATCACGTTGCTGATGGAATGTTTTGAACAGCCGCAAACTCAAATTGCCACACTCGTTAAGGTAACTTCTCTTGCGGAGGATATCTTTAATCCCAACAGGCCCAAGGTTGTGTTGGGATTAAACCAGGAAGCCCTTTATTTCAGTCGTTCTCCAATTCCTTATGTATGCAGTAAGGAGAAAGAAGATTGGCCCATGGCTGCTGAGTTTTACCTGCACATTGGCCTGTATGCATTCCGGAAGGACGTATTGCTTGAAATAACCCGTTTACCGCAATCCTTCCTTGAAAAAGCGGAATCGCTGGAACAATTACGCTGGCTTGAGAATGGATTTCACATTGCAGTTAGAACAACAACCTACGATAGCTTTGGCATCGATACACCTGAAGATTTGGCCCGGCTGTAGAGGTTTTTTCATAACGCACAAAACCGGGAGAACTAACATCCTTTGAGACAGCCTCAGATTTTCAGGCCCTCCTGAAACCTATACATCCCGGAACAATTCAAATTATTGTGTGTTGTACATTTTGAATTCAAAGGGTTTCAGCAAATGTTTTTAAATTGATTATAATTTATTGTATCTTTATTTATCTGGCTTCATATTTTTTATTTTTGAAAAGCCGGATGCATGCATAAAAGCAGAATCAATTTCTGTCTTCGATTTCAGATGAACTTCAAATATATATGTATGGGTTTTACTTTCAACCTTAGTTCCTCCATTAGTAAAATTAGAAGAATTGTCTTCCTGTCGGTCATTTTTTTATTTTCGGTTTCACTCTTCCGTTCATTTGGCGCCGAACAGGAGGAAACCATTATTGTGCAGGGGACTGATACAATCTTTCATCTTAGCCATAATGATATTAAAGCGGGAGAAAGGCTGTTCTATGGATTGAAACGCGAACAGGCGGGGCAGGCATCCTGTGTCTCCTGCCATAATATCAAGCCAGTGGAGGAGATGAACTGGAGTCCTTCGGCTTTTGAAATTGCTTCTTCTTTCGAATCCAAAACTGTGGATGATCTCAAGGCAGTTTTATTTACACCGGGAGGAAAAAGGCTGCCCCAGGCACATGCCGGGTACACTACCCTTACACTGAATGAATTGGCCCAGATCAAAGGGTATTTGCACGAATACCATGAAGGGGGCGGCTATAAACCGAAACCCATAATTAATCAAATACTCCTGTTCGCGGGACTTGTTGCTATTTTTCTCCTGGCCTTGCTCGACCTGGTGTGGTTTCGGGTTATCCGGTACAGGCCGATACACCTTGCAGTATTGCTTGCCTCAGCTGTATTTATCACCAAAGTAATTGTTGAAGAGTCTATTGCCGTTGGCAGGTCAAAAGACTATATGCCTGATCAACCCATTAAGTTTTCACATATGGTGCATGCCGGTCAGAATAAAATCGATTGTCAGTTCTGCCACAACAGCGTTGAATTTGGAACTTCAGCCGGCATACCCTCCATGAATGTTTGTCTCAACTGCCATATGGTGGTCCGTGAAGGCACCCGGTCAGGCAGATTTGAAATTAACAAGATTTTTGCTGCGGTGGATAGTAAGAAACCAGTGCAGTGGATAAGGGTATATAAATTGCCCGATCATGTATTTTTCAGTCATGCCCAGCATGTGGGCGTAGGCAAACTGGACTGCCAGACATGTCATGGTACAGTGGAACAAATGGACTGTATTAAACAAATACCTGATTTG
>Ga0105092_10001673_pt1 | contig 11872 bp, 9 predicted proteins | sample PPLLak2March2015_FD_87021 | JGI IMG/M metagenome (GOLD analysis project Ga0105092, IMG submission 87021) | Freshwater sediment microbial communities from Prairie Pothole Lake near Jamestown, North Dakota, USA - PPLs Lake P7 Core (1) Depth... | ecosystem: Environmental > Aquatic > Freshwater >... | reverse complement strand
GTCGGATAAGGTTTCTTGGGAATCCACTTGATATAGCCGTTGTAGGAGTCTTCGAGGACCTCGGGATCGTTGGTCCGCATATATTTGGCGAAAACCATTTGCGCTTCTTTCTTGTTGGCGTAGACAAAGTAAATCGCCTCGACAAACCCTTTGAGCGCGTTTTTCACCGTATCGCGATTGCTCGCAATATAGGATCGCGATGTCGCAAATCCGTTGCCTTGAACCTCGACCCCCAGATCGGCGACGTGGAATAGTTCTATGAAGCCGGCCTTGCGGGCCGGCGCGGCCGCCGAGGAAGTGAAGAATGTCGCGTCGATCCTGCCCGCCGTCATCGCCCCGAACCGTTCAGCGTCGGGCCCCGCGGGAACCAATGCGACGTCTTTATTGACCTCGAGATTCAGGTGCTTGAACAGTATATTGGCGGCGTGATGCGTCGCCGCCCCGAAGCCGCTGATGCCGAACGTCTTGCCTTTAAGATCTTCAAGCCTGTTGATGCCTTTGCGGGCGAAAACAATCTGATCGTACATCGTCTCTACCGCGGCAACCAGCACGAGATTATATCCTTGTAAACTGGCCTGAACGACCGTGCCGATATTGACGATCGGCGGATCTCCCGCGACCAGTGCCTGGGTCGCCATTTGCCCGCCACGCAGAAAAATCGGTTCCACTTCCAGGCCGTATTTGTTGAACAGTTTCATTTCCTTGGCCACCCAAACATTGGACTGGCGAAAGCTCAACGATGGATAACCGATGCGGATCTTCTTGACGGCTTGGGCGCTGGCGACGCTCGACTCGATGCCAAGGAACAAGATGCCCAGGAGCAAAACTTTTGGGATTAGAGTCATATTTTGTTACCTGCCTCCTACAGTTACAGAGATAATCTTTGATCGAGCTATTTCCCCAATTGCTTGAGCGCTTCTTCGATAATCGAGTTGTCGACGTAGTCGCTGGCGGGGGGCACTTTTTTGCCTTGATAGGTTCCTTCCTTGGCTCTGAGGTCCATTGTCTTGTCGAACGAAATTTTGCTGACCGATCCGTCTCTGGGGAAGGGCTGAAAGTCCTGCACCAAGTACTTGTAATCTTCTTCGGCGCTTTCCCGGGGCGATTTCAGGACCTTCATGTGCAGGGCCAAAGCTTCTTCTTTGTTTTTCGGATCGTAGAGCCAACGGGTCGCCTCGATCATCGATTTTTGATAGCGCACGATTTCGGCACGGTGCGCTTTGAGGTAGTTCGCATGGGCAAAATCCGTGGTGAAAAGAATCGGGCCCAAGTACTCGTGAAAATTGGCCAGCTTGCGGAAATTGTCCTTGGCGGCGCGGAACGTGAACGGAGGGCCCATGAAAGTGGCATGGACCGAGCCGCCTTTGAGGGCGGCGTAGCGCTCGGGGGACGTGCCGACGACCAACAACTTATAATCGTTCTCATTGAGCTTGTAGGCCTTCTCTAGAACCTCGTGCACCATCAACGTGGTGCCGCCCGTGAGCGTGCTGACACCCAGGGTCTTGCCTTTTAGATCGGCGCCAGTCTTGATCTCTTGCCGGGCATAGATGTCGTAGGGGATCTTCTCCATGTTGGCGGCGATGATCTTGACTTTAGCGCCCTTCTCGATGGCGCCGATGACGTAGTCGGGATTGATGCGGCCGATGGGGACGGTCTCGCTGAGCACCGCGCGCACGACGTTGGTGGCGCCGCGGATAATGATCACTTCTACTTGCAGGCCGTTTTTTTCGAACATTTTTTTGTGTTCGGCGACGTAGAGGGGCCAGCTCGACGAGGTGTTGCCGCTTTGGGTGAAGCGCATCTTTGACAGCCCGCCGTCCGCCGCCGAAACCGCGGCGGCGCATCCTAGCACCAACAGCCCGCCGATCAGCGGGGTTAACCCGCTCTTGAGTTTTGCCATGCCATCATCCTTTCGTTGGGTTGACTACATTTGCGAAAAGCCGCCCGAGGCGTTGACTTCTTCTTCGATTTGCTTCCACACGACGTTTTCCAGTTCCAAAAAACGCGGGTCGGAGCGCATCTCCATGCGACGCGGACGCCCGAGAGGAACCTGAAACTCCGAGCGAATGGTGCCGGGCCGGTGGCTGAACACAACGACCCGGTCGGAAAGCAGAATCGCTTCGGCGATCATGTGAGTGACGAAGATCACGGTCTTCTTGGTTTCCGACCAGATTCTCAGAAGCTCGAGCTGCATGAAATTGCGGGTCTGGGCATCCAGGGCGGCGAAGGGTTCGTCCATCAAGAGGATTCTTGGATTCACCGCCAAGGCGCGCGCGAGATTGACGCGCTCCTGCATGCCGCCGGAAAGCTCGTGCGGATAGTGATTCTCGAAGCCGGAAAGGCCGACGAGATCCAAGTACCTGCGGGCGATCTGTTCCGCCTCTTTGGCATTCTGTCCGCGCCCCTCCAGGCCCAAAAGAACGTTTTTGAGACCCGTACGCCAGGGTAACAACGACGCGCCTTGAAAGACAAAACCCATCACCAATTCGTGGTCCATTTCCGTGGCCGATCTGCCGTCGATAAAAATCTCTCCGCTGGTCCGTGGCAGCAGCCCGTTGATGACCCGGAGCATCGTCGTTTTGCCGCAGCCGCTAGGTCCCACCACGCTGACGAATTCTCCATCGCGCAGCGACAGGTTGACGTTCCTGAAAATGGTGAAGGGCTCGCGATCCTTGCGCGCAATTTCCTTGTGCAAGTTTCTCAGCTCCAAGACCGGCCCGGCCATCGTCATCCTCCCTGCGGCTCTTTTCTCCACGGCGTGACGTAGGCTTCAACACGCCGCACCAGCTCGAACCCCAGAATTCCCAGCACGGCGAAAGCCGCGACCCCGACGAACAGGGTCGGCACGTTCAGGGTTTGGCCAGCGAAGAAAACCAGATAGCCCAATCCTTCGGTGGCGCCGAACCACTCGGCGATCGCCACGCCGGTCAGGCCGCGGCCGATCGCCAGGCGGATGCCGGCGAGAATGAAGGGCACGGAAGCCGGCAGCAAAATCTTGAGAAACAGCGCCCAGGGACGCAGGCGAAAAGAGCGGGCCAGCTCGACGTAATCCCGATTCACCGCGCGCATCCCGAAGTAAGAGTTGATCAGGATCGGAAAAACGCAACCCAGAAACACGATGGCGACTTTGGCCCCGCCGCCGATACCGAACCAGAGCAGCAAGACCGGCGCGAAGGCGATACGCGGCGTGGTATAGAGCGTCGTCATCCACGGGTTGACGTAATCTCGCACCAGCGGGCTCAGCGCCATAACAAAGCCGAGCGGTACGCCAACGACAATCGCGAGAGCGAAACCGTAAAAGAAAATCCATGAGCTGGCAAATAAGTGTGGATAGAGCTCGCCGTTGACGAAGAGCATTTCGTAGGCGGTTTGCACGACCACGACGGGCGACACCAGCAGAGTGGCGTCGTTGATGGCGTAAACGGCGAGAAAATGCCAGATCAGGAGTCCGGCGGCAAGCGAGCCGGCTTTGAGCAAAGTTGAAAAAAGTTTACCGGTTCGTTCATCGATGGAAAAACATGGGGACTCGCTGGAAGCTACTCGGTGGACCATTCCGCGCTCTGGCGCCAGGGCGCGATTCTGCGTTCGAAGCGCTTGATCAAATTGAAACTGATCAAGCCCATGGCGGCAAGCAGTAAAACCGTGACAAAGAGTTTTGGGCTGTCCCACGTCTCCGAAGAATCACGCAGCAGGTATCCCAAGCCCGCGTTGGCCGCCATCAGCTCCGCAACGATCACTCCCAAGAGCGCCCTGCCAACGCCGAGCCGCATGCCCGTGATAATGTAAGGGATCGCTCCCGGGACACGGATCTTATAGGTCGTTTCCCAGCCGCTCAGGCGCAACGACTTGGCCAGCTCCAGCCACACTGGGTCGAGATTTTTGATGCCGGCGGCGGTGTTGAGAATAATTGCCACCGCGGTGATTTTGAAGACGACGATTACCTTCGAAACCATGCCGATGCCGAACCAGATGATAATCAGGGGTACGATGGCGATGATCGGAATCGAGTAAAGGGTGGCAATCCAAGGGTCCATGATTTCATCGAACCATTTGTACATTCCCATCAAATAACCGAGGATGACGCCGACGATGCACGCCGTAGAGAAGCCGTAGGCGAATTCCAACAAGGTTGCGCCCAAATGCTTGTTGAGTTCACCGCTGACCGTCAGCTTCCAAAACGAGCGGGCGACGCTGCTGGGCGGGGGGATCAAAAGCTCGTTTTCGAGAAGCAGCCGCGTCAAGATTTCCCAAATTGCGAGGCCGGCCAGTACGGAGATGGAGCCGCGCACGAGGTCTTTTCTAAGCTGCAGGCGTGGAAACTCCCAGCGGCGGCGCGATCGCAACAGGACAGAGTTTAGTGTTTCCAAGATTAATCCTGATCCATTTCACTTGTACAGCTCGGGATCTGCCCCCTTATCGCCGCGCATGTTAATCCTGGGATAGACGGAGAAGCCGCCGCCGGGCCTGCCGTGAACCATAAAATCGATCGGGACAAAACCTTCGAGCAAGGGAATGGGCAGCTTGACCCCGGCATAGGGGCTTTTGGAATCGCTGCCGACGGCGATCTGGCTGCCCCACAGGCCTGCCGGCAACGCGCCCGTCATACTGAATCGACTGGCAGAAATGCTTCCCTGAATCGGCGGCAAGGTGTATTTGCTTCCCGGGTTGTGCTCGTTCTCGCTCAGTAGCTCGTGATCCAAAACGCGCGGAAAGGAAGGGGGCCTGCCATCGGCCTCCCGTATGAACGAAAAGGTCGTGTCTTGATGGTCCTGCTTTTTCTCTCCGGCTGGGCTCTGGACGCCCTGCGTAATCGCGGCGGGGATATTTTTGATGCCGCCGATGCTATCTTTGGATCGCTGGTCAACGTCGGCCAACGCTACCGAGTGGTTTTTTTGGCGCAGGGTTGAGAAAAATCGCTCGGCTGTCCGCCTGGGTAGCGAATAGCTTTGACTGCGGATGCCCCAGGGACTCTGGTAATAGATCAGCAGCTCGTTGTCCTCCAAGAGATTGACGCCCCGATCGGCCAACTCCATATTTCTCGGGTTGCCATCGAAAAGCGAAGCCTTTAGACCGAGCCCCGCAGGACCGTAGAGTTCGGGATTCTCCATGAGAAATTGCTTGCTCATTCGTAGCCCTTGATTATCGTTCTTGACGAGTTCCGCGAGCCTTTTAGTGGCTTCCGCGGCGGCCGGGCTCTCGGGATATTCGTCAATGATGGTCGTCCAGTAGTATTCCTTGGTGCCCCGGCCTTTGCTTTTTGCCGCGGCATTGAGCATGGCGTTTGCCGCCTTTTCTTTCAGCGCAGCGAGCTTCTCGCTGGACGCACCGGCGAGCTTGTGGAAGTGGACCGCTTTTTCGAACATACCCCGCTCCTCGTAAGCATCGGCGAGGGCCGTGTATACCTCGGACGCATCTCCCGATTGCGGATGGGTGCGGATATAAGCCATGCCTGCGTCGATCACCGGTTGGGCGGAGATCGGATTATTGGAAAGAACCGTGAACAGGTTGTTGCCTATCATCATGGCGTTGATCGCCCCGAGAGTCGCTGCTGCTCCGGGCCCCGCGGCGGCCATCGCTCCGGCGGCATAGAGTAAGTTTTTCTTGAGCAAGTCTTCGCCGAGCAAAACATACTTCACGGATTCCAGGCGTCGCTCATGGCGGGCGTCTCGAAAACTGCCGAGCAAGTTGTATTCAGGACTCTGCAACAGCGCGGCCGCGCGCTTTTGCAACTCAGGACTCTTTGATGATCGCGCAAGCTGGTCGAGGATTTTCTTGGCCGCTTCATGTTGTCCTTTGAGTTCCAGCGCCACGGCTTCGGTATCTAGCGACGCATCCTCGAGCGGTTTTCCGGAGTGCTTCTTTGCAAGATCGACCGCTTGACGCTCGATGAGAGAGGGATCACGCAGGCTGAGCGCGCTCAGAAGCTCTCGCACCTCGCGCTCCTGGTCACTGGGAAAGGCCCCCTCTGGTCCGGAGCCAAGCCCTTTTGTTCGAGCCTCTTGTTGTTCCTGGTGGAGCGCGGTGGCTTTTTGCAACGCTCTCTCGGCGCTTTGCGATTGGGGATCGATGAAAGACGCCATCTCGTAGTAGAAGAGGGCTCTATCTAGCTCGCCTTTGCCCAGAGCTTCATTGCCCCTGGCCAGCTGTTTTTTAACTAGAATGTTTTTCTTTTTTCCCTCGATGCCTTCCACCTGTGTAATGATTTCAGAGTTCCGCGGATCGTTAGGAAAACGTTTGAGATGCTCCAAGTGTCGCGCCAGCGCGCGGCGCTCTTCGATCGACATGTCGCGGTCGGCCAGGGCATAGATTTGGGTGATGACGGTTTCCGCCGCCGCGCCTATGTAGTTGCCCGAAGCGACCCCGGCCAGATCCACCGAACCCAACATTCGATTGAATACGCCGCCCCATTGGTTGGTGGAGCTTTGCCGCATCAATTGATCCGCCTGGTTCAGGTCATCGTGGTTAATGATCGCTTGGAGATATCTTTTTCGCTCCGGCGTCGAAGCGTTCTTCAGGGATTCTTCCTGGGCGGCAAGATAGCGCTGTCGATCCTGAATGGTATTGTTCAGCAGGTCTTGCGCCCGTTCGGTCAAGCCCGTGGACGTGCCGTATTCTTTCTGGAGCCGGCTGTCTTCTTCCTTAAGAAACTGTAGGTGGTCCTTGAGCGATTCCTTCTGGGTCAACGCATCGATCAGGAGTTCGCGAGACCTTTTGTCTACAGCATCAGGGAAGAACTGCGGCGGCGGCGCTGTTGCTTGGTCGAAGGGGTCGTAATCGGGCATGGGGTTGAGAATCTTGTCGATCAGCTGCTCGCGGCCTTGGGCATGGCTCGGCTCCGGGCAAATGGGAGCGCTCACCAGGACGAGCAGCAGCCAGGATAGGATGATCGATTTTAACGTCATCGGTTCAGCCTCGTTGTTTTCTCGAGCAACCCGCGCATGGCTTCAATCCTGCCCTGGGCCTCGATCTTTTCTAAGATTCCATCCACCTGGGCGACTTCATTGTAGAGCCGGAGAGCCGACTTGGCGAATTGATCGAACATCTTGGGATCAAAGCTTAAACCTTCCGGATCGTACTGGGCCGCGTACTCTTTTGCAAGCAGCTCATAGAAGTCGCCAAAGTCGATCAAGAAGCGATAAATATTTTTGCTTGGCCGGTGTTTAGCGGCCAGTTGCGTATAGCCCAAAATCACCAGTTGGTTGCCCTCTTTGAGCCGGTAGCGGTTGGCCTCGACGAAGGCGACCTTAGCGCGATCGATACGTTCTTCCTCCACACGGGCGAGAAACTCGTAGGCAGTGCCTTGATATTTGTTGATCAGGAAGTTCCAGGCGGCGACCTTCTCATCGAGGCCCTTGATATATTCAAAGGGATCATCGCCCGGCAACTCTCGGTCCAAGATCTGCAGGAACGCATCGAGCACCTCGGCATTCTTGGCGGCTTCTTTGCCTAAACGGCCTTCGGTTTCGGCTACCTTGCGGTACAAGGCGGCGGCCTGATCGTATTCGCGAAGACGTTCCAGCGCCGACGCCTTATTGAATTGCACGATGTCGGTGAATTTCCCGGGGTTCTTTTTTTGGTAGTCGTCGAGTCGCACCAAGGTCGCTTTCATAATATTGACGCCGGTTACGTCTTTGGGAATTGGAAACCGGTAGGTGTCCTCTCGGGCCAGTCGCTGAAAGTCTTTGACGATGTCCAGGAGGTCGCCGGCCGGGACATAGCGAATTTCGGGGGTAACGGTTCGGGAAGAGCAACCTGTCGCTGAAAAGATGGCAACAATAATTGCGAGGCGGATCAAGGCCTCCAGTAACGGCAAATTGTGTTTTCGGTCCGCCGACCACCGGCTATAAAGGGCGATTTCAATCTTCAACCGTGAATCGTTCAGCCTCTCATTGGGGGATGTTCTATTCAATGTTGATAGACTAGCTGGGCGCGGCGGAGGTTTGCTGCAACACACGGATGTGTTGGAAGGATCGGATAAATGAGCCTAATTTCCTGCATAGTCTCCGAAATTTCAGGGCAAAGTCAAGGATAATTTTAACCGTCCTGGAGGCCATTGCTCTAGACTAGCGAACCGTCGCGGAAAAGTTCCACAGGAAAGCCCGATTCTCCAATGTTCTGGTAATTTTTTCTGATTGCCTTTGTCACTCTGAGCAAGTTACACTTATACAAAGTAGAAAGCTTGGAAATGGAGTTGCCGATGCTGCCCATGATTCAGCGAATTCACAGGGGAGTTAAGCCTGTCTTCGTTTTGATCGTGTTGGGTGTGGCGCTCGCCCTAGTCGGCTGTGGAACCGTCGCTCCTGAAAGTCCCGAGCCGGCTCCACCTCCACCTCCGCCGGTCATTCCGGCCCCGCAGCCACCCCCCCCCCCCCCCCCCCCCCCCGGCGTTGTCCGGCCCCCGCCGCGGGCTTTTTTTATGGGGTTTACCTTATGGCCGGCTGATCTCACCGACGAGGGGTTTCGCACGGCGCAGGAATTTGCCCACGCACACGGCGATATCCTTTCGGTTATGTTCATTGGCGGGATTCCCTGGCCCGAAGCGCTTGACGGCAAGCCATTTTCGAAAGACGTTCAGGATAACCTGAATTATCGCCCCCCGGCTGGAAAGAAGCTATTTCTATCGGTCTCGCCCCTGGATAAGGACCGGCGCGCTCTTGCCCCTTATTGGGGGGATAAGGAGAATCTCCCGCTGCCCAAACCGTGGGAGAAGGAGCCGCTCAATAGTCCTCGGGTAAAGAAGGCCTATTTGAATTTTCTGCTGCGAACGATCAAGGCCATGCGGCCGGATTACCTGGCGATCGGTGTCGAAGCGAACGTTTTGCTCACCCGCGAGCCCGCCAAGTGGCGGCAATTCAAGGATCTGTACCGCGACACCTATACAGCCGTGAAAAAGGCTCATCCGACGTTGCCGGTTTTTTTCACGACCGAAGTTCTGCAGTATAAGAGGCTTACCAATGAATCGCGGGGGACGGATCAGGAACGCGAGGTCGCCGACCTGATGAAACGCAGCGACCTCTTTGCTATGAGCATCTATCCGCATATGAGCGCCGAATTGCCGCGGCCGATTCCGGGGAATTTCTTCGACTTTGCCAATCGATTCAAAAAACCGATCGCCGTCTCGGAGAGCGGCATGACGTCACGCAGCGTAACCATGAGATCGTATGGGTTGACTCTCAGCGGTTCCGATGCCGATCAGCAGCAATTCACAGAATTGCTGCTGCGAACCGCCGCCCGGGACAAATACGAGTTTGTGATTAATTTCGCCACGACGGACTCGGAGCGACTGGTGACGAGACTACGCCCGCCCCAGGATGACTTGGCTCGCCTTTGGGCTTTTACCGGAATGCAGACCAGCGACCAACGACCCAAACCGGCCCAGGCTTTATGGGACGCTTACCTGAAGGCAAGGATCGTGCGGGTTTGGTGAGCCACGACGCAAAGCGAGTTCAAATCGTTTCAGTCGTTCAAACCGTTCAAACCGTTCTTAGCCCAGGTTGGCTTATTGCTATCCGGTTTTGATCAACGAATAGAATAAGACCAACTCGCCACTCTTGCCGGCCGCAAAGTCGTGGGGGATCCTTTTGGGGATGTGGCAGATCATTCCGGGGCGCAATGGAATACGGCGGCCGTTGACGCGCAACCGCCCGCGACCCTTGAGAACGTGGCAGACAACGTCTTTGTCGGCATGAATAATCTGCTTGGTGTCCGAGCTAGCGTTCGGATGGAAGGCGATTAAACCACTAGTGAAGGTTTTCTCTTCAAAGCAGCTCCGGTAGCTAATCTCATCGTTCAGCTTGGGAAGCCGCTTGAGAATGCTCTGGAGGTTAATGACTTTCATAGCTGCTGCTAACGTGCAGTGTGCGTCCCCCTCCTTCATCCTCCCCCGCGTCGCGACGCGGGGGAGGAAAGAGGTGGGGGCTTGAACGATTTGAACCGATCACTCGGTGGTTCAAGCCGTTCAAGCAGTTCCAGACGTTCAAGTCGTTTCGGTGACCGCCGCGACGATCTCTTTGATCGCCTGTTCGGCTTTGTCGTTGGGCACGCGGCAGGAGCCGACGACTTTGTGGCCTCCGCCCCCGTAGTTCTGCAGCAATTCGCCGACGTTGATCTTGGACGTCGGATTGAAAATGTTATAGCCGACCGAGATCGAGGTCGTGTTGGGTCTTTGTGTGTCGTCTGTGACCTTGACCTGAATATTACCTTCCGGAAACAAGGTAAAGATCAGGAACCGATTGCCATCCGGGAGCTCGATGCCCCGCAGGTCAACGTAGATGACATTGCCTTTCAGGGTCGCGCGCTGGCGGAGGATCTGGCCCAGTTTCTCTTGGTCGTCGAGGACCTGCTGGCAGCGGCGCTTGACTTCAGAGTCGTTGAGTATGTTTTCCAAAGATTCGTCACGCAGCAGCCGGATGACGCGCAACCAGTAGGGCTCGTCGCCGGCGTTTCGGCCATCGGTGGTCATCGAGATCAAGACGTATCCTTGGGGTTTCAAGACATCGTCCCGCGTGAGTTTCCCGGCATCGATCCTGTCGGCTTCCTCGAGCAAATATCTGATTCGCTCGGAATTCAAGAACGCCAACCGCGCCGGTCCGTCGGCATCATTGGTGACCGACGTCTCGGTGTAGTACTCGCAGACGACCCGCGCGGCGCTGGGTGCGAGTCGAAAACCGCCCTTGCCTGGCATGATAGGTCGGTCGAAGCGCGGTGTTGTATTGGTGATGTGATGGTCGAACCAAAGCGTACAGTTTGGATGGTAGGGGAGGTTGGCGATGATATCGCCGTGGCGCACTTCCACCATTCCGTCCTGCATGAACTTGGGCTCCACGAACAGATAGGAGTCGATCTTCTCGAACTTTGTGATAAGCGCGCCGCAGACCAGGCCATCGAAATCGGCGCGCGTGACTAATCTCATGATCGAATGACCTCCTCGACGGGGGGGGTCAACGGCAAGTTGAAAGCGGTGGCGACCCCTTCATGGGTAATCTTCCCGTCATAGGTATTTAGTCCCTTGGCCAGCGCCTTGTTTCTGGCGAGCGCCTGCGGAAAGCCGCGATTTGCGAGCTCCAGGCCGTAGGAAAGCGTCGAGTTGGTCAGCGCATAGGTCGAGGTGTGAGGCACGCTGGCCGGCATGTTCGTCACGCAGTAATGAACAACGTCTTCTTCCAGGTAGATGGGTTGGAGATGCGTGGTGGGGCGTGAAGTCTCCGCACAACCCCCCTGATCGATGGAAATATCGACGAATGCCGAACCGGGCTTCATCCGTTGCACCAAAGAGCGGGAAATAAGCTTGGGCGCTTTGGCGCCGGGAATGAGCACCGAGCCGATGACCAGATCCGCATCGACGACTTCTTCTTCAACGTTCGCGCGGTTCGACATAAGGGTCGTCACGTGACTGCCGAGGATATCGTGCACGTAGCGAAGCTTGGTCGGATTGATGTCCAGAATGCTGACGTAGGCGCCCATGCCCGCTGCGACCTGGCAGGCGGCGGTGCCGGCTATACCGGCGCCGAGAATAACCACTTTACCCGGCCGGACGCCGGACGCGCCGCCGAGAAGGATGCCGCGCCCGCCGTTTTCCGCTTGAAGGCACCAGGCGCCGACCTGAATTGAGAGCCGGCCGGCGATTTCACTCATCGGCGTTAACAAGGGCAACGAGCCATCGTCGAGCTGTATGGTCTCATACGCAATCGCCGTGACTTTTCTACTGAGCAATTCGCGGGTCACGGTTTCGTCGGCGGCAAGGTGGAGATAGGTGAAAAGGATCAGTCCTTTGCGCAGCAGTGGAAATTCAGATAGCTGAGGCTCCTTGACCTTCATGATCAGGTCAGCCTGCTGCCAAACCGCTTGCGCCGAATCGATCAAGGTCGCTCCC
>Ga0105092_10001672_pt1 | contig 11875 bp, 10 predicted proteins | sample PPLLak2March2015_FD_87021 | JGI IMG/M metagenome (GOLD analysis project Ga0105092, IMG submission 87021) | Freshwater sediment microbial communities from Prairie Pothole Lake near Jamestown, North Dakota, USA - PPLs Lake P7 Core (1) Depth... | ecosystem: Environmental > Aquatic > Freshwater >... | reverse complement strand
GATCCCCCGAGTTTTCGGTAGATTTTCCGGATTTTGCTTTTGAAGCAGCGCTCCGATCTTGTTTCGAAAACAGAATTGCTCGAATCAAAGGTTCTGCCACCGATCACCTGGCAGTAATCGGTTGAGTGATTTTCGGCGACAGGAACGCTGCCGGTTCTCGCTATGGCTTTCTCAGCCGATGAACAGAGACGCAAGGGCCTCGTCTCCGGCGACTCCTCGAAAAGTAAGTAGCTCCAAATAGTCGTGGACAATAACGCAGTGGCGGTGATCAGACGGATCGAGGTTCGACCGGAAGAAGCTGAGAACGCTCGGCGCATCCTTGGCTAGGATCTCGGCGTTCGCAACTTCATACCCCGCGTGACTGTGGTTCTTGATAAGGTTGAGGACCGAGTCACGGAGAGAGGGTAAGGAACCGAGGGAAAAGACCCGTTGCCAGAGAGTCCGCCGGAATTCGAACAGTGCCGGTGATACAGGCACATCGAACCTCGTCAAGACGAGGCTCTCACCCTTCATCTCGTTAGTCTGGAAATGGGTGTGGAGCAACGGTTCCGCGACAGCAAGGAAGAGCCGGGAGAACGAGACTTCTTCACCATACCTGAATAAACTTAGTATCCCGACCAGCCACGGCGCCTCTTTGTCCGGACTTGCACTGAATTGAGTGCTCTCCACTGGCTGTGGGTCGATCGGGAGACGGTGAATCTCCTCCTTGACATATACGAGCACTTTTGTCTGTTGTGCAAACCAGAACACCTCCATCAGTTGCCTCAGAACGTCTTGATCGCCGCGTTGCTGAAGCAAGCGCCAAACACGGTCGACTGTGGGCCGGATGTCGTCCGTGATCTTCCGCGCGTCAAACGCATCCAAGACAGGATTTAGGGCATCGACTACCCGTTGTCGGAACCTCGGGAAGAAGTGCTCCAGGATAATCCCGAAGTCGACAGCCTTCTCCCTGAAGGCCGAGAGGTAGAAAAGGTAGGTTGAAAGGACTTGGTCCGAGATTTTGACAATTTCGTTCTCATACATGTCGACCATTTCCAGTTCGTGCAGGCGCCGTGCCCCCTGCCACAACTCGTCAGGAGTTAGGTCGAATGCATCACAAATGGCTCCGACAAGTTCCGAATTGGAGCGATCAACCGTTTGGAAGAAGGATATGATTCCAGCCACCTGTAGTAGTTTGGCGTCTCTCAGGTCTCGAAGGTCATCCGTGATGGACCCAAAGTACTGTTCATAGAGGTTAGAGACGTCCGCTATGCTGGCCAGCGTGTTCTCGTGTACGGCCAAACGCGCAGCCATGACCGCCAAACGAGGGCTGCCCTTGGCGATGTCACTGATCCGCTCGAGATAGAGTGAGTTCTTGATCTCGTACTCCTCGCACACGAGTTCTTTGATTTGTTCATCCTTCAGAGCGGGGAGCTTGACCAATACTGGCTCACCTAAAGGACGCGATGCTTGAACAACAGCGCCCAACGCATAGTCCCGGACAGTCGCAATGATCTTGATCTTTCGCTCCTCGGTTTGGTCAAGCAGAAGGTGCAGGGCGTAAGTGAACCCCTCAGCCGATTCGCATCATCCACCATGAGAAGGTTCTTACCGGGCCGCTTAAACCGCACTTGGAGGTCCTCGTGAATATTCGCCCCTCGGTTGTCGAATTCTTCCGGGGAAACAATTTGGCCGGTGTCGACCTGAATCCCTAGGAAGTCCCTGGCCAGACCGGGGTACTTGTGGTACAAATCCTGAGCAATCGGGCCAAGGCCCAAGACGCTCGGTCGGACGCCCTTGCTCACACAGAGGTCTTCCAGTTTTTTCTGCTCCTTAGGTTTCAGGACCGAGTTGTGACACAGCACAATCTCTCGAATCTGCCCAACTGGAATACCTGTTTTAGCTTCATCAAAGCACTTATTGAGGTCACCTCCGAATTTGTTGGCGAGCCCCTCTTGCTTGAGTTGAGTCTTCCGCGAAGATAAACATGCCGTCCGGTTGTGTGATGTAGGTGTCCGGTGTCCCCGGCCTTACCTTGTCTGGCCCGATCACGCGGCCGAGCGGATTGACTCCCTCGTAACCTTTCAAGTGAAGGTATGAGTCACAGTCGTCGTGATCTTGCAGATTTCCTTCCGTGTCGACTCTTCCATTTGCGGTCCTATCGACTAATCGTCACAGCGAAGAAAGCCGACGAATTCATCTAACACTCGCTGTTCTTCTTTGGTTAGCTTGGAAAACGACTCCGATTCGGCAGCGAATCGCGCAGCCTGCTCGCGGAGATCGCTTGGCACGTCACGAACGGCGCCCGCAAGAACTCCCAGTTTTCGTTGAGGCACTTCGAAAAACTGACTAAGACGATGCAGAGTTAGGGGCGACGGTCGATAGGCCGGGTTTTGCTCCAGAGCAATCACTTCTTTCCGGTCAATTCCGGTCTTCTCGGCTAGTTGACCAATCGTTAGCCCGCGAGACCGACGAAGCATCTGAATAAACTTGGGAAAAGTTGCCCGAATCTCCTGCAATTCCGGCTCCCTGGCGGTCATTTCGACTGTGAGTTTCTGATTCAGGGCCGTCGCTATCCGTTCTAGAACAGAGAGCGACCGGCCTTCGTAATCGGCATCTTCAAGCCGACTGATTACTGATTGTGTAGTCCCGATTAGATCAGCGAGCTGTTGCTGCGATAGTCCCGCGGCAGTTCTCATGTCGAAAATCAGCCTAGCAACTTCGGCATTGACACGTTCTTCCTGAAGGGCTGCCTTCCGCTCGGGATCGTCCTTCACGTAGCGACCGTGAAGGATGCTCACTGCATCGCGGGTCTTGTCCTTCTTGGTCATAGTCTTTTACTCCTCATAGGTATGCCGCAGAGGGTTCTGTGAGAAACGAGTTCTGTTCCTGATCGCTCGGTCGATTTCGGCCGGCGGCACTACATCTTCTTTCGAACAGCCGTGGCTAAGAACCGCTTGACCCTGATGAAAGAAGTAAAGGATCCGGTACTGAACGTTTCCGGATCGAATCCGCAACTCGTGAATGTCATCACGCAAAAGATCCGCCTCCGGCCGCCGTAACTCATGGCCAAGTTCTGCCAGGCGTTCTATTCGAACGATGCATTTGTCGCGTACCTTAGTCTCCAGACCATCCATCCAGTCCAGTAACGGAGCCGAACCGTCATCCGCAGCGAAGATCAAAACCTGTGTCGGCGGCATCGATTTCCTCTGAGACGATTATCGCAAAATTGAGATAGGGCACGTCAACGCATTTTTGCGATAATTATATTGGAAAGAACACTGGTCGTGTCCCGACCGAGGTAATTCAGGTGCCCGCGAACCGGCGTACTGTTCCGATTGTGTCCCGACAGGAGAATCTGGAGTCGAATAAAGGAGCGGGCTAAGTTGTTGATTCCATTGGTGCCGGAGGGGGGAGTCGAACCCCCACGAGGTGGTTAACCTCGCCAGATTTTGAGTCTGGTGCGTCTGCCAGTTCCGCCACTCCGGCTTAAGGGAAGGTGCGGTAAAGGCGAAAGTATAGCATAGGGGTCAGCGAGGGAGTAGTTGCCTTGGCAAACCCGAAGGAGCCGGGAGCGTAAGGCGCGAAGCGCGAGGCAGGACTGGCCTTATACGTGTCTCTGAAGCGCCCCGGAGGAGTGGCAAGCTCTCTTTCAAAGTGCGGAGGCCGTGCCGCCGCTTTGTGTTCGCCGGCCATGCCGGCGGCCCTGAAGCGCATCAACCGGAAAAAGGCCGCCGGCATGGCCGGCGAACACAAAGCTGCGGCACGGCCTCCGCACTCCGAAAGAATTTCAAGCGCCTGTTTGGTCGTCGGGTTCCGGCGTCGTCAGCGTGTCGTAGAACTGGACGAATTTGTCGCGCTCCGGAGAGTCGCGGAAGGCGATCGCCACGCGCGGGTGCTCGTTCAGCATCCCGGTGATCATGTAAGGCACGATATAGCCCCACTCGATCTCCTGACGCAACGGCAGGAACCGCTCCTGGATCAACTGCAGAACGGGACGCAGCTTGTACTTGGGGTTCTGCAGGAAGCTGAGCAGCAGCTCCAGGCAGCAATTCCCCGGGCCCCGCCCGATCCCGTACACGGAGGCATCGAGCATGTTGCAGCCGTCGATGATCCCCTGGATCGTGTTCCCAAACGCCAGTTGCCGGTTGTTGTGCGTGTGGATCCCGATGGTCTTCCCCGGCAGCGCTTCCCGGTATTTCTTGACCAGAAAGGTGACGTCTTCGCAATACATCGCGCCGTACGAATCGACGACGTAGACGATGGGTATGTTTGTCTTGCTGAGGTCGTTGAGCGCCTCGTCAATCTCCCGCTCCAGGTTGGTCGAGACAGCCATGATGTTCACGGTCGTCTCGTAACCCTTGTCGCCAATCATGTCGCACAGCGCAATCGCCTTGTCGATGTCTTTGATGTAGCAAGCGACGCGGATCATCGAAAACGGCGAGTCCTTTTGCGGAAGAATGTCCTTCTCCTCGACTCTCCCGATATCGACCATGCAGGCCAACTTGGTCTGGGAATCGATACCGTCGACGATCTTCTTGATCTCCCCATCGTCGCAAAACCGCCATTTCCCGAACTTCTTCGGGTCGAACTGATCCTTGGAGGCCTTGTATCCGATCTCCATGTAATCTACACCGGCACAACTCAGGCCGGCATAGATCGCTCTCACAAATTCGTCGTCAAACCGCCACTGGTTGATCAGCCCACCGTCTCTGATCGAGCAATCCAACACCTTGATTTGAGGCCGAAACATTTCTTCCTCCTTGGAACAGACTCGCGGGACTCGGAACTTCGCCCGCCGGCGCGGGGTGCATCGTAGCAGAACAACGTTACGGTGGAAAGAAGCGATTGAGGATGAAGCGATTAAGGGTGAAGCGATTCAGGGTGGCTAAGTTTCGGGCGGTGTCCGGAGCAGACCCAGCCGGATAAGGTCCGACCGTAACTGGGCCTCATCCTGGAACAGAATTCCTTTGATACCGAGTTGCTCGGCAGCCTGTATATTGACCGGGAGGTCATCGATGAAGAACGTCTCACCCGCCGTGCAGCTCGCGCAAGCCAGGGCGGCTCGATAAATGGCGGGATCAGGCTTCATCGCTCCAACGCGGAAAGACAGGACATAGTCATCAAATTCGTGAATCAGCGGAAAAACGGTCTCGAGATATTCCCAGTGCATCTCGTTGGTATTCGACAGGGCAACAACCCGGTAGCTCTGCTTCAGTTCCCTGAAGAGCGCGGCTGAGATGCATTTGCCGTCGGGGCTGTTAAGTGCAAACATGTCGCCCCAACCACGCTTGAAATCGTCCAGACTGACCTTCATCTCGAGCAACCGGCAGGTCATTTCGTAGAAAGTCTCGGTCGGTATCTTCCCGCTTTCGTACAGAAGCACGGCCTGGTGACCGGACAGGCGTTTGGAGATTTCTTCGCCCGGCAGTTGGGTATACTGCATCACGCGTCGAAGAGCGGCGGGGTAATCGAGCGCGACCAGCACCTGCCCTACGTCTACAAGCAGAGTCTTTATCCGAGTCGTCATCGTGAAAAATCTATTTTGACACAGCTCGCCAACCGACGGCTGACAACTGACGGCTGACAAAAACCGAGAAACGGCCCTGGGAGCGCAGGCATCGCCTGCTCGTGCTGCCAGTACAACCGATGTTGCTGACCGCATGAGCAGGCAGGATGCCTGCGCTCCCAGAAGTCGGTGTCTCAGTTGCTGACGAACAGGTACTCCTTCATCCCATTGCGCAAGAGGTAGGAGTTGTACACGCGGAATGAGGGCATCATGTGCCGCAGGTCGACATCATGGTAACGGGGACAGGGACGCAGCACGCTGCTGACATTGCGGCACTCGATGCTGTTCTCGTCCAGAATCCGGTACTCAGCCGGCCGGTCGGGCATGTTCTTGCTCGTCGCTATCAACGCGAACATGACCGTGCCCGAGTGGCAAAATCGCGTCAGATGGCGCATCAGGTAGAGGAACTCCTGGCGATCCAGGTAGTTCAGGAGGTCCCAGGCAAACAGGATATCGAAGCGTGTATTTCCCTCATACGGCAGAAGGTACTTAAACACCGCCTCGAAGTCGACCGCGTCGCTGCCCGACACATAATCGAAGGAGCTCAGAGTGCGATAGAGATCCTCTACCCGAATGCGGCATGAAAACCGCGACAGGAATTCGATGTTGTGACCGACCGCGGGCCCAAGCTCCAGGATGTGGTAGATGCGATCTTTGCGCAGCTGCCTGAAGAGAGTGCTGAGCGCCAGTGAAGGCTGAACCTCCGGCTGACTGCTGGCACCGGCTTCCTCCTTGGCACTTGGACCCGACGACCGCCGAAGCCATTTCATTATGTTCTTGGAGCCGCCGCGTTAGGCTTGAAAGGCATGCCTGCCTTTTTGAATTCCTCTTCTTTCTTCTGCTCAACGTGAGGCTCTACCTGGGTCTTCCTCAGTAACTCGCCTTCCGGCTTGTTCTCACGGACAACGGCAGGGGCCGGCTTCTCGGCCTGGCGTGAATCCATGTCGATGCTGCCCTTGAACTTCGATCCGTCCTCCAGCGTGACCCGCGGCGCGGTGATGTTTCCGTGCAACACTCCGGACGAGCGGATGACAATCTTCTCTTCGCCGAAGATGTTGCCGAAGACTTCGCCTTCGACGCTGATGATCTTGCCCCAGATGTCAGCTTTCACGCGCCCGTTCTTGCCGACGGTCACGTTATGCTGCCGGAGCTCGATTCGCCCCTCAACCTGGCCTTGAACCACCAAATCCTCCTCGCCGGAAATGTCTCCTTTTATTAAGATCGAGGACCCTATGATTGCGCGCTCGCGTAGTTGTTCAACCGGGCTGGGATTATGGATGGGCACGCTCGGCTGGTGGGCCGGCTCAGGCTGAGGGTATTGCGTTTCGTTTTTCTTCCACATTGTTCTTCTCTCCCATCATTAAAGTAAGTTTTCTTTCTATATTCACTCCTACCAGATGTCAACCCATTTCCAAAGTGACCTCGACCACCGTTTTACTGACATTCACGCGCGACCGGGTAATATCTTTTCAGATTTTCAAAAAATGGGCTCCGTTCGTAGAACCACCTCAAGCGCTGCCCGGCGTTCCGGCTGAATTCGGGTTCTGCGGCCAGCTTCTTTTCGAACTCGGCTTTGAGCGCAGGGTTCTCGCTCAACATCTTTTCCGCGAGGGGCTCAAGCACGTATCCCTCGGCGTATTCGTGTTCCTGCAGCACCGCCAGGAAAAATCCCCATTGGAAGAAAGACTCCGGAGAGTCGGGTTCGAGCAACAGGATGGCAAGATCGCCCAAAGGCTGATCGGTCGAGACGCGAACCGATCCGGCCGGGTAGGAAACTGTCCGCCGTTGAAGACTCGTGGTTGCCCGCACCATCGCGTGCCCCTCGTAAGCCGTCTTTCCCAGCTCGTAGCCGGTTACTCGCCAGCTCTCGACGTCGACGTCGAGCGGTTCCGAGAAACGCTCCATGGTAAGACCGTGAAGCTCAAGCCGCTGGATAATGTCTGACCAGGCGACCGGAATCCAGTAGGCAGCCGGCCGCCTGACGAGCGAGACCGGCTTGGCCGAGTCGAAGTACGGGATATTCAAATCCTGTTTCTGTCCGGTCCATTCAACTTTCTTCGTGCCCGAGATCGGAGAGTCAGTCAGGCGCGAGGCGATGCCGCGAAACGGGATCAGCCGGTCAGAGACGTGCACCGATTCCCAGCTCACAGGGATTTCCGGGGGTCTGCGGGTAATATCGGTCCTGATCGCCTCTCGGAGCTTGTCCCCCCGGCCGGGGAGCAGACGCATCAGGCTCTCGAGGAAAACGTAAGTGCCAAGAACCCGCTGCCGGTAGGGTTTGAGCGAATGGTTCTCGACAAGCACTGTCGGGACGTGGCAGACGTCGCCGTAGCCGTTCGAAAAGCGAAGGCTGGCCGGCCCCGCCTCGATTCCTTTTGACACATCGCTGTTGTCGACCGCAAAGACCAAAGGCCCGGGAATGTGTCCCATCCGCTCCAAATCGAGATTCACTTGCGGTCGCATCTCGCTCTCCAGCCACTGGGCAATGGCGGGGGAATAGGCGTTCTTCAGGTTATAGCCGAACGTGACGTCGTATTGATAATCGACGCCGTCCGTCACATGGACGTCGACGTACAAATCCGGGCGCCAATGTGCGATGACCTGGACTACCGCCCTAATTTCGGGCGTATCCAGCTTTCCATAGTCGCGGTTCAGGTTCAGGAATTGCCCATTGGTTCGCCAGCCCATCTCCACGGGACCCTTCTGATTGATCCGGTTATAGATCGACGAGCGCTCATGCCCGTCCACGTTCAGAATCGGGATAAGAAGCAGGTTGACCCCGTCAAGGAGCCCTTTTTTTGTGCCTCGAACAGTGAGATCGCGAAGGAGCATCAGGCCGGCGTCCTTGCCATCGATTTCACCCGAGTGGATCCCGCCTTGAACGAGCAGCAGCGGTTTCGCTGAGCGTCGGGTCTCAGCGAAACCTGTCTCTTGGGAAGCAACAACCATCCAGATGTCTCGGCCTTCCGGGCTTTTTCCGATGGAAACCAGGGTGATTTCCGGAGAGGCTGCATCCAGTCGGCCGAGCCACGCAACCGTTGCTGCATAGTCCGGGGTGTGGGACAGACCACTCTGTTCGGAAGGAGTCACCCATGGATCGGTTGACGGGACGATCAAAGCCTCACTCGCTCCGTGCCATGGAATATCGGGCGGCAGCGCGGAAGGATAGCTCGGGGGGGCCGGCTGTGCAAGAAGTGACACCGACGAGAAGAAGAGACCAAGGAGAAAACGCCCGTATTGCATCGCGTGATTCTAGCCTAAAGCAGGGGCGAAGGGGCGAAGGGGCGCGCCCCTTTGCGCGCGCTTTGCCCTGCTTTAATTTCTTGCTTACCCGAAAATCTTCGGATAGGCTCTGCAATTCAATTGACGCTCAGTGGTCGCGCTGTTAAATTATACGCACTGAGACGATAAGGTCAGAAAGACGGGGGAGGTTTGGTGAGCTGGCTGACCTGTCTGGATTTCTATAAGAATGCCGGCACTCTGTGCGCACGCTTCTCATTCGATTTTGCGCTGAAGAGCTCGCTGTTCCTGCTCGTAGTGTTCTTCCTCTATCAGTCGGTCCGGCGTTTGCCATCCGCTTTTCGCCATTTCCTCCTGAGCCTCGCGTTCTTTTGCCTTTCGCTATTGCCCTTTTGCCTGATTTGCGGTCCGGAATGGCGGTTTCCCGTCTTGTCCGCACCTGTTTTGCCGAGGACCGGGGGCCAAAGCACTTCTGCGATTTGGCTGTTCCTCCTGCTCGGGATCTGGCTCATCGGCTTTGCCGTCGTCATGTTGCGACTGGTTGTCGGTGTTTGGATCACAGGGCGACTCAAGCGCGAATCCCTGCCGCTTGATGACCCCGACTGGGCCTGCGACCTCGAGAGATCAAGCCGTAGGCTGGGGCTTCGAGGAAATGTCCGCGTACTCGTTAATCACCGGCTCGGGGCGGCGATCTGTGCCGGACTCATCAAGCCCTGCGTGATCGTTCCGGCCGAAGCACTGGAGTGGTCCGACGAACAGAGGCAGACGATCCTGCACCACGAGCTTGGCCATATCAAACGGCGGGATAACCTGACGAATCTATTCTCGCTCGCTGTCTGTGCCTTTTACTGGTTCAATCCGCTCGCCTGGTGGGCAGCAGCAAGACTCCGAGTCTGCCGGGAAGACGCCTGCGACGACCTGGTTCTCAATTGCGGTACCAAGCCCTCCCGATACGTGTCCTATCTGCTCCAGGCGACTGCGACTCCTCCCTCACGGTTTATCTCCGTAACCCTGTCCCAGATCTCAGTTCTGAAGAAGCGCGTCCTGACGATTCTCGACCCGCGCGTCAACCGCCGGGCAATTGGGCCGGCGCAGATCGTCGCATGCTCCTTCCTCGCAGCAGTCGCTCTCATGTCGTTAGCCGCCCTTCAGCCTTGGATCGTTCCGAGCTTGAGCGGTGGACTCGGGGAAGAATTCGGACTCATGGAATTGCCCGGCTCGCGCTTTGCCTCGCAACTGCTCTCGCCTCTGGGCGAATTCGAGGGGCGCGGTCAGGTGCAGGCAAGACGAAATTCCCGGCTAGTGGCTCTGCCGCCCGGTTTCGTTCCGGCGTACGGCCCACCGGTTTTCGCCGACCGTTACCCGACACAGGTGACAACCATCAGCGCTACCGGGAATGCGGCAGCTCCCGGGGCGACTGTCCAACACCGGAGTTCCCCAGCGCTCGCATCGCCAAACGACGCTTCCTGGGCTCCCGACTACCAGCCTATTGGCGCGATCGCTCTTGGAAGTGTCGTCGGTGGCGGCACTCAGCCGCCGACTGACCAGTCACCTGCTCAACCGGATACGCCACCGGCAGACACTTCAGCCGATCTTTCGGTAAGCCGGCTGGATCTCGGGACCCTGGGCGGAACATTGAGCCAGGCGAGCGATATCAACGAAGCCGGGCGAGTGGTCGGGGCAAGCACAGACGGGCTCGGGAAAAGCCACCCGTTCGTCTGGACCAAGACAGAAGGCATGTCGCACCTCCCTTGTCCTTCAGGCGACTGCCAAGCTATCGGGATAAACAATTCGGGGCAGGTTCTCGTTGTCGCATCCGGTCAGGCTGCGAGTTCTTCCAGCTACCTCTGGTCGCCTGACACTCTGATGACAGAGATCGGCACCCTTGGAGGGAAATCGACGCGGGCGCTCCACCTCAACGATCGCGGCGAGATCGCAGGCACCAGCGAGACTTCATTTGGGCTGGAGAACACCTTTTTCTGGAGCCGAGAGACCGGGATGGTGAATCTCGGCGGCGCCAAACCCGTGGCTCTGAACGAGAAGGGACAGGTGGTCGGCTGGGCCTCCTCGTACGCCTTTTTCTGGGATCCTGCGACCGGAAACTTCAAGCGGATCGGGGAACTGAATGTGAAGGCGCAACCGTTCGACATGAACAACCGGGGCGAGGTCGTCGGATATGCCCAGATCGGCAAGAACAGCCAACCGAAGGCCTTTTACTGGAACGCCGTCGACGGGATGACGGAGCTCGAATTCCCAGGTGCGCCTGCTCTCAGTTGCGCCTTCCGGATCAACGATGCCGGGGAAGTGCTCGCCATTACGAGAGACTCAGCAAACCGCGAGCGTACCTTTTCCTGGCGGCCGGGACAGCAGGCCCGAGAGCAGACCTTGCCGGATCTTCTGATCCCGCAGCTCGACTGGCAGCTGATGTCTTCTTCCACTTCGTCCATCGCGCTGATCGGTTCCAACCTGCCCAGCTCTAAGCTTGCGGACGAACTTGCGAAAGTCGATTTCGGCGCCCGTGAAGAGCCGAACGCGCTCGCTCAGCCGGTCAAAATGAACGGAAGAGGCCAGATCGCCGGGAACCTTGTGCGTCCGGCCGTTAGCGAGGTTGAAGCGGTCGTCTGGGAAATTCGACTTCCGAAAGTCGAAGGAAGTATTCGAGACGTCCTCAAAGAGCTGGCGGCGAACACTCCGACCTTCAGCTTGAGAGCGGAGCTCGAAGCGGCTCTGCACGCACTGGCTGACAATGACTACCAAGGCGCTGCCTCAAGCCTCGCAACCTTCCTGGAAGTCCTGCCCGCCTTAGATTCCTCGATTCCCGAATCGAAGCGAACCCGCTGGGCCAGCTCGATGCAGGAAAACCTGGATCGCATCAGTCACTTTACCGTTTTGAAGTAGGCCGAAGCGCCGGGGCTTAGCTGACGGGACTGACCGACTGCCCGCTGCCCACTGACCAACTGCCCACTGACCAACTCACCGACTGATCCCCTGACCCACAGATCCCCTGACCCACAGATCCCCTGACCCACAGATCCGCTGACCCACAGATCTGCTGACCCACAGATCTGCTGACCGACAGATCTGCTG
>Ga0105092_10001671_pt1 | contig 11875 bp, 7 predicted proteins | sample PPLLak2March2015_FD_87021 | JGI IMG/M metagenome (GOLD analysis project Ga0105092, IMG submission 87021) | Freshwater sediment microbial communities from Prairie Pothole Lake near Jamestown, North Dakota, USA - PPLs Lake P7 Core (1) Depth... | ecosystem: Environmental > Aquatic > Freshwater >... | reverse complement strand
TCCCAGATATCGAGGTCGATGTGCCCGATGAGCGGATCCTGTATGTCCTGGATCTTTGCGGGGAATTGAGCGAGAAATCAGCAGTCAATAGTCGGTAGTAGTCGAATGATAACTGACTGCTGCCGACGGACGACTGACTACTGGCAATTGACCACTGACTGATGACCGACGACTGACGATTATTGACCACTGACTCGAGGGTGAAACCGAATATGCAACCCATTCACTTCTATCTTCCCCGCAAACTTGAGTTCGGCTGTGGCGTGATTCACGCGTGCGGAAACGATCTTGCGGCAGCCGGTTATAAGAGGGTCTTCATACTGACCGCCCATGCGACCCTCCAACTGACGCGCTCACTCCGGGAGCGTTTGGGGGAGGGCAATACCTGCGTCTATGCGGAAATCGACAGGGAGCCGACCATCGCCGATTTTCGCCGCGCGCTGGAGGCGGCTCGCGCTTTCGCCCCGGACGCAGTAGTGGGACTTGGAGGCGGCAGTGTGCTCGACGTCGCCAAGCTGGTCGCCGCCTTTTTTCGCAACACGCAAGACGTCACCGAGACGTTTGGCCTGGACCTTCTTGGATCCCGATCAACATTTTTGGCCTGCCTGCCGACTTCGGCGGGTACGGGGAGTGAGGTTTCCCCAAACGCGATCCTCCTGGACGAAAGCGATCAGCTCAAGAAGGCCGTCGTCAGTCGGTTCCTGGTCCCCGACGCCGCTTACGTCGACCCGCTTTTGACTGTCTCGGCGCCCGCCGGGGTGACCGCTGCGACAGGCATGGACGCTCTCACACACTGTGTGGAGGCGTACACGAACAAGTTTGCCCACCCGATGGTGGACATTTATGCGCTCGAAGGAATTCGCCTGATCGGCGCCAGCCTGGAACGGGCGGTCGCGAACGGGTCAGACATCGAGGCACGCGAGAAACTCGCGCTCGGAAGCCTCTACGGAGGGATGTGCCTTGGGCCGGTGAACACCGCTGCTGTTCATGCGCTGGCGTATCCTCTGGGTGGCGACTTCCACCTGGCGCACGGGCTCTCGAACGCTCTCCTTCTGCCCTCCGTGATGCGTTTCAATTTAACTTGCGCGCCTGAACGATACGCCGAAGTCGCCCGGGCGCTAGGAGCGCCAGCGCGGGCGAGCGTTGCGGAGACCGCACTGGAAGGAGTGAATTTGGTCGGCGAGCTGGCGCGGCGTTGTGGGCTCCCAAGAACGCTCCGGGAGGCAGGAATCCCCCGGGACGCGATCGGACGCATGGCCGCGGGGGCGATGAAGGTGACCAGGCTGTTGAAGAACAACCCGAGGCAATTGAGCCTCGCCGACGCCGAGTCGATCTACAAGGAGGCCTATGAGTAGCAGGCCCGTGATCGGCGTGACGATGGGAGACCCGGCGGGAATAGGTCCGGAGCTCTGCCTTCGTGTGACGAGAGATCAGCAGATTCTTGAGGTATGCTCGCCTGTGGTTTTCGGGGACGCGGGAGTCCTCGAACGAGTGGCTCAGGTCCTTGGTTGGCCCGGGGCCGAGCGTGTGGTCAGCCTGGCGGAGTGGGAGACCGGGGGCGTGTCAGTTGACCTGCCAAGTGTCGTGGACTGCGCACTGCTAGAGGCTGCCGCGATTGAAAAAGGGCGAGTGCAGCCAGCCTGCGGGCGGGCGGCCTATGGATACATCGAGGCGGCGATTCGATCGGCGCTGGATGGGCAGCTCGCAGCCGTAGTCACGGCGCCGATCAACAAGGAAGCGTTGAAAGCGGGAGGTATCAACTACCCGGGCCATACGGAGATTTTCCAAGCCCTTACCGGTTCCGGGGGTGTCTGTATGATGCTGACATCAGACGAGATAACCGTCAGCATGGTGACGACACACATCGGCCTGATGCAGGTCGGGGACCATCTCAGTCCCAACCGGATAGCGGAAGTCATCCGTCTGACCGCGGAGGCGCTGGGCCGAATGCGGGGCCGGCCGGCCCGGTTAGCGGTCTGCGGCCTTAACCCGCATGCAGGGGAGCACGGGCTGTTTGGCCGGGGCGAGGAAGAGCGAGTGATTGTCCCGGGAATTGAGCAGGCCAACGCCAGCGGTATAGACGTCCATGGCCCGTTTCCGCCTGACACGATCTTTGTCCCCGTCTATCGCCGCCGTTATGACGCGGTGGTCTGCATGTACCATGACCAGGGGCATATCCCGTTCAAGATGCTGGCCTTCGACACCGGCGTCAATATCACGCTCGGCAGTAGGGTCATTCGAACATCGGTCGACCACGGGACCGCCTTCGACATCGCCTGGACGGGAAAAGCCGACCCGAGAAGCCTGATCCAGGCCATGCGCTGGGCGGTCCGACTCGCAGGGGGGTAACCGGTAGAGGTGCCAAGCGGCCTGAAGCGTGGTTTGTCAGAGCCGCGCCCAGCGTCTTTTCAGCGGAGTAAGCGGGTTCAGCGTCGCAATTGCTGAGGAGAATCCGCTTACTCCGCTGAAAAGCGCTGCGTGCGCGGCTCCGAAAGGCTCTGTCTGGCGCCAACGTGAGAAAGCCAGCTTAGCCACGAGGTGTACACCCAATGGAGAGAGTACTGGCGGACGATTTCTCAGGAGCGGCGGAAGTAGCCGGGGTCGGCTTCCGGTATGGTCTTCAAGCGGCGGTTCAACTCAATGCCGCGTCCCCGCCTTCCTGTGCTCTGGCTGTGGTCGACCTTGACTCGCGGTCAAAGTCTGGCGCCGAGGCGGTCAGTCTGGTGGAGTCGGTCGTCGGTCTGGATAACTGGGTCTTCAAGAAAATCGACTCAGTCCTGCGCGGGAACGTCCTCGCCGAGATCCAACCGTTCCTGGACTCCGGCCGCTACTCGCGCGCCTTGGTCGTCCCTTTTAACCCCGCCCTCGGACGGACAATACGGGACGGCGTCTACAGGATTAACGGCCTTCCGATCAGCCAGACACTCTTTCGTGACGATCCGGAGTATCCAGCCCTGACTTCCGACGTATCGGCCATGATCTACCGGGGTGGAGGCGCGGCCCGGGTATGTCGGCTCTCGGACGCCTTGCCCGACAATGGGATCGTGATTGGGGAGGGGGAGACGTTCGAGGATCTCCGAGCCTGGGCTGCACGAGTCGATGAGGACACACTCCCTGTCGGTGGGGCGCCATTCTTCGCGGCCTTGCTCGCGAGCCGGGGAAGAGTCTCGGGCGGGCGTCGGTGTGCAAAAGCGGGTCCAAGAGTCTTGGTTGTCTCGGGAACCACATCGCGAGTCGTGGACTGGCGCAACGCGCGGGAAGGCGGCGATGTAAGCGTGCTGCCTATGCCCGCGGCTGTGTTTGAACGGGGCTCGCATGAGTCTGCGATAGACTGGGCAGACGAGGTTGCGCAGGCTGTCGATGAGACAGGTTTCGCGGTGGCCTCGATTGGCCCTGAACGCTTGGTGGACCGGTCCCAATCGGGGCGATTGGTGGGACATCTGGCCGAAGTGGCTTCTTCCGTCCTGGCCCGATCCACCGTGGACCAGCTTTGGCTCGAAGGAGGGGCAACCGCCTCGGCGGTGGTCCGCCGTATGGCCTGGACGTCCCTGGACGTTGTCGGCGAACTGGCGCCGGGCGTGATTCAATTGCGGCCAGCCTCGGGCGGCCCGCTCATCGCCGTGAAACCCGGCAGTTACCCATGGGGGGGTGCAAAGGAATCCGGAACAGTTTAGACCAGACGACCGAAGATTGACCCCAAGCGTCGTCAAGCCGACGCAGTGGATTGTCCTCCATGCCTGCTCAGACCGTCTCCGAAACGGATGAGCTTTTAAGTTGACATGCCAATGTAGGAATGTAATATTTCACATTTCAAACCGTAATTGAAGAGAAATGAACACCTCAATTCGCAGACGCGAGTTTGTTCAGACCGCGGCAGGCGCTATGGCGGCAATTGCTTCTTCCCGACAGGCATGCCCGTCCCGAGCAGACCCACCCGGCTGTGGAGCGATCGACTGCCAGAGTCACCTGTTCGTTCCCGAGATCCTCGGCCTCCTGGAGAAGCGTAAGGAGGATCCGGTCGTGTATCGGAAAGGGGACGAGCGCTATGTTCGGATGGGTGACTGGCACCGGCGGGTGCTTCCAAAACACACCGATGTCCAGGCGAAGATCGCTGACATGGACGAGGCCGGGATTGCCGGGACCGCCCTCAGCATATCCTGCTCTATACGAACCTTGCGGGCAGGTTCCCGGACGAGCCCGACTTCAAACCGCTATTTGCCCGTGCGGCTGATCTCAATCTCCCGATCCTTCTCCATCCCGCCAAACCCGTGACGACAGAGTCAAAAATCTTGTTCGGCAATGCCCGCAAGCTTTTCGGAGTTTGAACAAATGACACGGCGCCCGCAATCAGTCACCCGATACCTCTTGCTACTCCTTCTGATTCTGAGCGAGGTGATCGTCCTGGTCTCCTCTCAACAGCTTCCCTCCGTTTCCGACTGTGCGAGCGAGCCGGTCAAATACGTCGGGGAACGTCAGCCAGACAAGCGGTTCTATGACGGCGGCCTGCCGCACGCTGTGGGAGTTCACCACTTTCAGGTTCTCCGGGCGAATCGCGGACACCCTTCCGAGGACGGAGAGATTGGCTGGACTTACAACCATCAGCCTTTCCTCGCGTACTGGAACGGCAGGTTTTACTTGCAGTACCTGAGCAATCTCTTTCAGGAGCACACTCCGCCCGGGCGTACATTACTGACCACGTCGGAAAATGGACGCGACTGGGCCACCCCCATGGTGGTCTTCCCGGAATACGCGCTGCCGGAGATCAAGACCGAGGACAGCGTAATCCCGGCCGGCACGAAAGCCGTCATGCATCAGCGAATGGGCTTTTACGTGGCGCCGAACGGCCGACTGCTGACCCTCGCTTTCTACGGCTACTGCGCCACTCCCCGGAACTCGCCCAATGCCGGCAACGGGTTGGGGCGGGTGGTCCGCGAAATCAGAAAAGACGGCGGTTTCGGCCCGATTTACTTCATTCGCTACAACCGGCATGCCGGCTTTAACGAGTCGAACACCTCGTACCCCTACTACAAGACCAGCCGGGATGAAGGCTTTGTGAAAGCCTGCGACGCTCTCTTGTCCGACAAGCTCGTCACTTTGCAGTGGTGGGAAGAGGACCGCGGCAAGGACGGTTTCTTTGCCCTTGATCCCGGCGCCGCAGAAAACGCCGCCTATTTCTCGGCAAGTATCACGACTTCCAAAGGGGCCGGCAAGGCCCTCTGCTACTATCACCGTCCGGACGGCGTCGTTGTCGGGTTATGGAAGAACCAGTATTCGGCCCTCAGCGCCGATAACGGGCAGTCGTGGACAAAGATCGCCCTCAGCAAGACACTGTGGACCTGTGGCGCAAAGGTCTGGGCGCAGCGAACGGATGACGCCCGCTACGCGCTGGTCCACAATCAGTCAGCGACCCGTCGAAACCGGTTCCCGATGGTGGTCATGACCAGTTCGGATGGCCATATCTTCGACGACATGCTTTGCGCAAGGGGCGAGGTACCGCCGAAGCGCTACCAGGGCATCCACAAGAATACGGGCCCCCAGTACTACCGCGGTATTGTCGAGGGCAACGGTGACCCTTCCGGCGACGAGATGTGGGTTACCTACAGCGTGAACAAAGAAGACATTTGGGTGGCCAAGATGCGAGTCCCGATCAAGGGCGAGGTAACCGAGCCGGTGAACGACAATTTCGAGCATGGCGGCCGGGCGCTGGATCTGTGGAATATCCTGAGCTCGAAGTGGGCGCCTGTAGCAGTCGTGGCGGAACAGGGGGCGAAGAACGACTGCCTCGAGTTGCTGGACGAAGAGCCGTATGACTATGCGCTTGCAGAACGCCTCTTCCCCAGGAACCGAACGGTCAGGATCCAGTTCCGCTTCAACGCTGCCCAGGTCGCCCAGGGCCACGCGCTCGAGGTGGAGGTGCAGGATCAGCAGGGGATGAGACCGTTACGTTTGCGCGTCGACAGGAACTGGCTGGGGATGGACCACAAGCAGGTCGACGTTTCGCCTGTGGCGATTCAAAACGGCAGGTGGCACATGATCGAGTTGAAAGTGGATTGCGCCAAGCGGAGCTACGACCTTCTCCTCGATCAGGCGCCGGTACGCCAGGGAATTCCATTTGCCGAGGCAGCGGAATCGGTGGAGAGAATCGTGTTCCGGACCGGCCCCTACCGGGGGTTTGTCCCTCCGGAAATCGTCGAAGCCGGGATGCCCAATCCGGCTGGACTGGAAACCGAGGATCTGCCAGGTGCAGATGCCAAATCACCGACGTGCCGCTACCTCATAGACGATCTGAGAGTGCAATAATGAGCCCCACTGTCCCGAAAGTCGCCCTAGTGGCTGTTGCGATCCTCTCCCTGACTGCAGCCGCTCAGCAGTCCTCCCAGTACGGCCAGTATGCGCCTGAGGATGCCTATAGCGAAAATCCGCGATTCGCTTACTACGGGAGCGAAAACCCTTGGGACAGGCGGTTCTTCACCCAGGAGCAAGCCGACAAGGACTACAAGTGGCGCGGGCAGCGTCAGCTGCTCGAAATCCTGGCCGGCCGTCCGGAAAAAGCAGTGGAGTTTTGCGAGAGGCGCCTTGCCCAGGATCCGCGCGACCCGGAGGTCTTCTTCATGTTGGCCGTCGCCAGGACGCAGATGAAGCAGCTCGACGAGGCCGCGACTGCTGCTCGGGAGGCGCTGGCGAACGGCTTGCCGTTTGAACGCTTCCTGGCCGGCCCGCGTGACCTGTTGCGGCCGCTTCTCCAAACGCCCGAGTTTCAGAAGATGGCGATGCAGCACCCGGGACTGATCCACGGCCCCTTGCTTGGCGACGTCACTGATTCCGGCGCCCGTTTCTGGGTTCGAACCTGGCGGGAAACACCGGTAACCGTGCGAGTTCTACAGTATGACCAGAAGACGGCGGAAGCCGGAGCGAAAACCGAAGCCAAACGGGACTATACCGCCGCAATCGAAATCAAGGGACTACAGCCGGCCACGCGGTACCGATACGATGTGCTGATCGGCGGCCGGTCGGTCTTTCAGCTCTCTGGTCTGCCATCCTTCGAGACCTTCCCAGCTACGGCTAAGTCCAGCCGCTTTCGCGTGGCATTTGGCGGGTGCGCAGGTTACACTCCCGTTCACGAACGGATGTGGAACACCGTGCTGTCGCGCGAGCCGGCGGCGTTTCTGACCTTAGGGGACAATATTTATACCGACATGCCCGAGATGCCGGGCGCGTTTCATGATTACAGCTACTATTGCCGTCAGTCGCGCCCCGAATTTCGCCAGCTCGCAGGCTCTACCCCGATCTACGCCATCTGGGACGACCACGACTGCGCGATCGATGACGTGTGGATGGGGCCTTACGTCCACAAGCCAGCATGGAAGAAGCCGACCTGGGAGCTCTTTCGCAGAAACTGGAACAATCCAGGCTACGGCAATAAGGATTGGCCTGGATGCTGGTTCAGCTTCTCCATCGCCGATGTGGACTTCATCATGCTGGACTGCCGTTTCTACCGCACGAACCCGTTCCAGGAGTCGCGCACCATGCTTGGTCCCGTCCAGAAGGCCTGGGTCTTGCAGCGGCTTCAGCAATCACCGGCGACCTTCAAGTTCATCGTGAGCTCGGTTCCCTGGGCGTCAGGGGCGAAGCCGGGGGCGAAAGATACGTGGGACGGCTTCCCTGATGAGAGAGAGGAAATCTTTTCCTTTATCGAAAGGCACCGCATCGAGGGAGTGATCCTGCTTTCCGCAGACCGGCACCGGTCGGATGCTTGGAAGATTGACCGGCCGGGCGCCTATCCCCTCTACGACCTGATGAGCTCGAGGCTCACCAACATTCACACTCACGAGTTGGTGCCCGGTGCCCTGTTCGGTTACAACGAGAAGTGCTCGTTCGGTCTGTTGTCGTTCGATACCACCGCCTCCGATCCCGTCGTGACTTACCAGATCGTGAACATTGACGGCGAGGTTGTGCATAGCCTGACGCTGAAGAGGAGCCAGTTGGGGTTTTGAGTGAGCTCCCTGAATGGGACGGTCCTAATATGGAGTGGGGCGGCGGAATACAAGGCAGAATGTCGAATATCGAATGTCGAAGGCCTTCGTCCCTTCGGGACTCTGTTGGTTGCCCCCAAGAATGGCTGGCCGCCGACTTGGCGCTCTGGTTCCAAGATCCGCATAAAGTGCAGGACCAGAAGGACTCCTGAGAAAGCATCGGAGTTCATCTGTCGCCGCAGTCCATATAAAGAGCCCTTTGCCCCCGAAATTCGCGTCACTCCACCATCCTGCCCCTGTCGAACCGCTTCTCGCTCACGAGCTTTCCGGTTGGGTCCCAGACTCGGGCGATGCCTTTGGCGTGAAAGTTCTCCCAGGTTGTTTCGGATTTCTTCTGCCCGTTTGACCAATATTCTGTTCTGGCCGTTCCCGCCTCGGGATCATGGACGCAGGACCAGGCGACGCTGCCCTCCGCCGCCCAAGCCGTTTCCTTCCCGACCTTTCGGCCCAGCTCATACGTCACTTCGTACCGCTTCGCGCCTTCCGGGGAGAACCAGGTCTCCGGCCCGTGGAGGAGGAAACGCCCGTCGTCCGCACGGCCGCCGCTCCAGCGTGTTTTGACCTGCCCGTTTGCATGCTTTTCTTCAAAGGTCTTCACATCGCGAATTTCCCGGGCGTTCGACCGCATCAGTTCCTTGTCGGCGCGCTCGCCCGTCTGGTCGTTCAGGATCCACGCCTCGTTGAGCTCGAAGTGGAGGCAGGGGTTGTTCATTGTCGTGATCAGGTGGATCAAGCCGTTGGCCGCCTGCCGGGCGACCGAATAACCGAGGGTCGGTCCTTTCATCCTTTCCGCCCGCTCGATGTCTTCGTGCAGCTGGGCCCCGATGAGCTTCTTGAACCGCCATGTCTTGCCTTCGTCCTCCGAAAGTGCGACGTAGGAGCCCAACTGGTTGATCCCCGCGGGCTGTGACCCGTCGTTGTGCAGGACGTAGTCGCCGGCAAAGAACAGCCGGCCACTCTGGAGCCGGATGAGGGTGGGACGTTGATTGGTCCCGAGGGGCGGGAAGGGGCTCTTGCTCACTTCCCATGTCCCGCCGCCATCCCGCGAAATCGCCTGGGGCATGAATCCGTCAATATCGCTGTTCTTCCCGCCGATTCCGAGAATAGAACCGTCCTTGAGCACCGCGTAGGTGGTGTGGCGGCCGGCGCTGCGGCCGACCGTGTCGTACCAGGTCTTCCCGCCGTCCCGGCTGGCCCACAGAACCGACCGGCCCCCGGATCCGTCGCTCGCAACGTAAATCGTGCCGTTGGCATCCCGGAAGGCGCTGTTGATCGGCTGTTTCGTGTGATCTCCAATTGGCCCGACGAATTTCGGATACTGGATTTCGCTCCAGCTCGCTCCGCTGTCGTTCGAGGAGATCCACTGGAACGGGAACGCGCCCGCCTCCATCTTGGGATGCCCCCAGAAGAGGTGAACGGCCTTGTCGTCCGTCCAGAGCAGGGGAGAGGCGTCGTTGACTCCGACGACGTCGACGAATCGCGAAGGGAAGTCCCATTCTTCGGCGCCGAAGCGCAGGCGGTTGGCGATCAGCGAGACCCCGGGCTCATACTCGTGATAGGAGGTGTAGATGACGAGTAGTAGGTCTCCGTTTGGCAGAACTTCGAACCCCGGACTGTGATTGTGACCACGGAAGGAAGGGTGCAGGCCGGCGGCGTCGATGCCGACCGGGGCAGTATTCTCGAGCGGCGTCGGGAGCATGTAACGCTTCCGGTAATAGGGCTTCGCGGGGTCGGGTCCTTGGGACACGGGTGTTCCGATGTGTTTCACGAACTGCTGGACCAGCGGGATCTCCGAGGCGGAAGGCGCGGTTGCCGGCAAGGGGCCCTGGACGATGCGGAAGCCGATGCCGTGCTCCCCAGGGAGATTCTGTGCCTTTGCTTTCGCACGGACGGATTCCTCCTGGGCGGCGGTGTGAGTGAGGGCGGACGCCGAAACGAGCTCTCGCATTCGGTCCCCCCAACTCCAGTACAACCGGATGTAGCTCTCGCCTCGTTCCTTGAAGTAGGTCAGCTCGATTGGGTACTTGCGGTCCTTGATCATTTGAATTGCGCCCGTGCGCGCCAGCCCGCGTCCCCAGCCGTCGATGACGGTTGTTGAGCCTATGCGGAGTCTCAGGCCGTTGTCCGCGTCGGCGTGGAACGTCACCTTGCCGCTCGCGGGCGCCTGGATCTCGCCCAGCCATAGCGCGGACCAGTTTCCGCCGCCACGAGGATCGTTGTTCCAGTTGTTGTCGATCCTCTCGATGCTGATCGGGTCCTGCGGGTTGGTCAGGTCGATGTTGTCAAACCAGAGGCCCACCAAGCCCGTTCTGGGGGCGGCTGAGTCTCTGGACGAGGTGGACAAATCCGGCGCGCGGTAAACGCCAAACGCCGGGCCAACCGCCAGCCGGCTATGGGGCGTGTAGAAGTCGATCCTGGGGACGTTGCGTTCTTCCAGGTCGAGCGCGCCACCCCTGACGACTTTCACCAGGCCGGCCGCCGGCCCGACCGGGTCCGTCTGGGGAGCGAATGAGTATTCGCCAAACCAGTCCCCGCACCATTCCCGGGGGCTGGTGAGCAGGTTCTTGACGCCCAGGGGATTGGCTTGTCCAAGGACGGGCTTGGGAGCGCCCGCCTGCCACCCGGCTTGAGCCACGTATTCCCACTCGGCCTCGGTCGGAAGCCGGTAGGGTCTGCCTTCCTTCTGGCTCAGCCACTCGCAGAAGGCAGCGGCCTCGTACCAGCTGACACCGGCCACATACGGCTCGTGGCGGGAGGTGCCGCGAAAGTCGCGTCGGAACTCACGAAAGGCCTCCGTTGTCACCTCGGTCTCGGAGATGTAGAAAGGGCTGCTGATCGAGACCTGATGGATAGGCTGGTCGGTCCAATGGTCGCGGTCGACTTGTCTTCCCATGACGAATTTGCCGGGTTCCACGCGGAGCATCAGGAAGCCGACAGAGTTCTTGAAGCTCCGGCCGGCGTCTCCACCGGCGAACGTGAGAACGAGACAGGTGAAAAAGACTCCTAACAGCATTACCGTAGCGATCCTTCTCATAAGTTGTTCCCTGTTGGTAGGCGACGTGTATCAAGTGTCCAGAATCATGCGTGTCCCTCTCCCTTTTCCTTGTTGTGCACGCGGACGGGGCCTGATAATATCACATGTGAAATGTTACATCGTCACAAACTCGAGCTTCGAGTTCCGCATTATAGGGTGAAGTCAATTGTCCCGCGGGCCGGAAGATTCTGGCTCGCTCTTCCCGCCTGCGCGGCCGCGCTGCTGGGCCTGCTAATCTGGGCGGGCGCCGGGCGCCTGGTATCGAAGGCCGCCAGTGAGACTCCGGGAGGACCAGGCGAGCCGGTGCGCTATATAGGTCCCGATCAGGCCGACATGACGCACGAGGGTGGCCTGAGACTCGCGGTCGGAGTGAAAAGCTACCAGGTTTTTCGGGCCAACAAGGCCCATCCGGAACAGGCTGACGGCTTCGGTTGGCTTTACAACCATGCCCCCATGCTCGCCTACTGGCAGGGTCGTTTCTACCTGGAATACCTGAGCGGGCCGGTTCACGAAAACAAAGAGCGCATCCACACCCTGCTCACCTGGTCCTCGGACGGTCGCAATTGGGAAAAACCTGTAGTGATTTTTCCGGTCCAGAAGCTTCCGGACGGCACTCCTCTGCTCATGCACCAGCGAATGGGATTCTACGTCGCTCCGAACGGACGGCTGCTTGTTCTGGGTTTTTACGGAAAGGCCCCGCATCCCAACGACGGGAGCGGAATCGGCCGCGTTGTGCGCGAAGTGCTGCCGGGGAACAGCTTCGGCCCGATTTATTTCCTCCGCTATAACACCCATAACGGTTGGGGTG
>Ga0105092_10001669_pt1 | contig 11882 bp, 8 predicted proteins | sample PPLLak2March2015_FD_87021 | JGI IMG/M metagenome (GOLD analysis project Ga0105092, IMG submission 87021) | Freshwater sediment microbial communities from Prairie Pothole Lake near Jamestown, North Dakota, USA - PPLs Lake P7 Core (1) Depth... | ecosystem: Environmental > Aquatic > Freshwater >... | reverse complement strand
CCTGATCTATTCTCCGGATGTCCCGCCGGTGGTCAAATTGGCCGCCCATCAGGAGGCCAATTTCAACCTGCGACAGGTTGGTACGTTGGGCGGGACGCTGGTTTCAGCCACCGGGCGCTCACCCCTGGCGGCGGTCTTGCTGGCCATGGACGCGCATATGACCTGGCTGCCGGGCGAGATCGAGATCAACCTGGGTGACTGGCTGCCCATGCGCGCACAACGAAAGCCGGGCAGATTGATCACGTCCATTCGCATTCCACTGCAAGCCCGGGCGGCTTATCACCAGGTAGGGCGAACCCCAGATGATTGGCCCCTGGTTTGCGCATCCCTGGCGGTCTGGCCATCCGGGCGGAGGCGGTTGGTCATTGGAGGTGTGGGCGAGGCTCCTTTATTGGCCATGGATGGAGCCGATAGCGTGGGCGTTGAACCCGCAGCCAGGAATTCGTATAGTTATAAAGAGGATCAGTGGGCCAGTGCGGAATACCGCCAGGAGATGGCAGCCGTTCTGGCATTGCGCTGCGCGAAAGAGGTGGAGGGTCTATGATGATCACCCTTCAAATTAATGGTTCCGTCCTACCGGTTGAGGTCTCCCCAGGGACGACCTTGCTCGAAGTTTTGCGCGCCAATGGTTTTTTCGGGGTCAAGAACGGCGGGTGCGCTAAAGGAGAATGCGGCGCCTGCGCTGTGCTTCTGGATGGGCGCCCGGTAAATTCCTGCCTGATATCGGCAGCTCAAGCCGAAGGCCACCCGATCCAGACCATTGAGGTGGTGGGCGAGCATCCCGACCAGGGTTGGCGGAAAACAGAAGGGTTGGATCCCATCCAGCAAGCGTTTGTCGAGAGTGGGGCGATCCAGTGCGGATACTGCACCCCCGCCCAGGTGCTGGCTGCCCGATCCCTGCTGTCTCGCGAACCAAACCCGAGCGAGGATCAGGTCCGCGAGGCTCTCTCCGGGGTCTTGTGCCGCTGCACCGGGTATCTCAAACCCGTCCAGGCCGTGTTGAGAGCGGCGGCCGTGCTGCGCGGTGAAGCGATCGAGCCAATCGATGGCGCGATCCCCGCGCCGCCGGAATGGTTGGGCAGCCCTCCTGCCGGGGGCGACGTGGCCGGCGAACCAAAGAGCGACGTCCAACCTCAACTGGTGACCCGCACCAACGTCATGCCGCGGATTACCGTTACCCCCCAATCGAAGCTGATGAACCGGGTTGGCCGGCCAGAACAAAAAGTGGACGCGGTCAAGCTTGTTCAAGGCAAGCCGGCCTACACAGCCGATATCGAGATGCGCGGGATGTTGGTTGCCAGGGTGTTGTTCAGCCCAGTAGCGCACGCGCGCATCAAACGCATCGATGTTAGCAAAGCGCGCGCCCTGGAAGGTGTGGCGGCCGTCCTGACATACCAGGATATCCCACGGGTAATCTATTCTACGGCAGGACAGTCTGACCCGATCCCGGGTCCATTGGATATGTTCTCGCTGGATCACAAAGTGCGTTATGTGGGAGACCGGGTAGCTTTTGTGGCGGCGGAAACAGAAGCGATAGCCGAGCAGGCCCTGAAGCTGATCGAAGTCGACTACGAAGAGCTGCCTGCTCTGTTTGACTCGCAGCAAGCCATGCAGCCGGGAGCCCCGATCGTGCACGATGAGCCGGAGTATATCAACTTCGCCGATTCAGATCCCACACGCAACCTGGCGGCCGAGATCCGCATTGATATTGGAGATGTCGAAAAAGGCTTTGCAGAAGCGGATTTAATCTTCGAAGCCGATTATGAAGTCCCCAAAGTCCAGCAGGCGCACATCGAACCCCACGTGGTGGTTACCTATTGGGATGAGGATGACCGCCTGGTCATCCGGACCAGCACCCAGGTCCCATTCCATGTCCGCCGCATCCTGGCCCCTGTCCTGGGGCTGCCGGTCAAAAGGATCCGGGTGATCAAGCCGCGCATTGGGGGCGGCTTTGGCGGCAAGCAGGAGGTGATGATCGAAGATGTCGCTGCCCACCTCACGATCGCTACCCGGCGGCCGGTGCGTTATGAATACAACCGCGAAGAGGAATTTGTCGCCGCCCGGTCGCGCCACCCGATGAAGATCCATATGAAAACCGGCGTCAAGCGCGACGGTACTCTGACCGCCAATGAAATGTACTGCGTGTCAGATACGGGCGCTTACGGGTGTCACGCGCTGACCGTTACGGGAAATACGGGACACAAGGCCATGGCCCTGTACGTGGGGGATGAAGCTTACCGCCAATCGCCCAACATCCGCTTCTACGCGGATATCGTGTATACCAATCTTCCGCCGGCCGGCGCCTTCCGCGGATATGGTGTACCCCAGGGGTATTGGGCTGTTGAACGCCATATGGAAAAGATTGCCCGCGAGCTGGGACTGGATCCCCTGCTCTTCCGTCTCAAGAATGCCCTGCGGGCCGGCGAGCTGCATCCCTTCAGCATGGCCTGGAGTGAAGGCCGCGAACCTCGCCCGGAAACCGTCCACACGGTTGGATTGGAAGAGTGCGTCAGCCAGGGAAAAGCCGCCATCGGTTGGGATCAAAAATTTGCCAATCCGGAGTGGCACCAAATTCCAGGCAAACCCCATCTGCGCAAGGGGATCGGTGTGGCGATGGTGATGCAAGGCACGGCCATCCCCTACCTGGATATGGGTGGGGCCAGCATCAAAATGAATGACGATGGCTCCTTCAACCTCCTGGTGGGCGCCACCGATCTGGGGACCGGGTCGGACACCGTTCTCGGACAGATGGCAGCCGAGGTTCTGGGGGTGCCCTTGGAAGATATGATCGTTTACTCATCCGACACCGACTTCACCCCCTTTGATAAAGGCGCGTATGCTTCCAGCACCACGTATATTTCCGGAGCCGCGGTGGCGCGAGCGGCCCAATTAGTCGCCGAGAGGATCCGCGTGCGAGCTGTCCGGATCCTCCACGAGCGCACAGGGGCTGAACCTCTCCAGCCGGAACAGATCATCCTGGAAGACCGCAAAGCCATCGCACCGGATGGCAGTTTTGTGACCCTGGTGGAAATCGGCCATGATTCACTCCATCATAACGATCAGGAACAGATCATGGCGGTCGCTTCATACAAATCTCCGGTTTCTCCACCTCCCTTTGCCGCCCAATTTGCCGAAGTGACGGTGGATGTGGAGACCGGCCAGGTGACGGTCGATCAACTGGTCATGGCGGTCGATTCAGGGGTAATCGTCAACCCGATCACCGCTTCAGGGCAGATCGAAGGGGGGATGACCCAGGCGCTTGGTTATGCGGTTTGCGAAGAAATGCGGTATGATGATAAAGGTCGAGCGCGCGAACGCGACCTGGTAGATTACCATATCTTCCGGGCTGACGAAATGCCAGAGTTGCAAACCCTCTTTATTGAAACTTACGAACCCTCTCATCCTTTTGGGGTCAAAGCAGTGGCGGAGATCCCCATGGATGGGGTTGCTCCCGCAGTAGGGAACGCTATCCTGGACGCCTGTGGAGCACAGGTAGACATTATTCCAACGACACCCGAGCGAGTCTGGCGAGCGCTCAAAAAAGGAACCGAATGGCAAGCTCGATCTATGTAATCGGCCATGTGAACCCGGATACTGACTCGATCGCATCGGCGATGGGGTATGCCTGGCTGCTGCGCGAGCGGGATGGCCTGGATACAGTGGCTGCCCGCGCGGGGGCGGTGAACCCCCAAACCGGCTGGGTGCTGAAGAAACTAAACCTGGAACCGCCCGTTTTACTGACCGATGCTTCCCCACGTTTCAAGTCCGTTGCCCGCCGGTTGGATACGACCACCCCGGAGAAACCTTTGCGCGAAGCCTGGTCGATTGCCACGCGCACTGGGGGGGTCGCTCCGGTGCTAAACCAGGATGGAACGCCGTTTGGCCTGCTAACCGGCCGGAGCCTGTTTGAATTTCTGAACCACGTTGTTGGCCCGCACCCCCGCCGCCAGGAAATGAAGATCAGTGAAATTCTGGATATGGACTGCAAACATGCGGCCGATATCAAAGTGGCCAAGTTCACTGCGGGAACGCGCATCCGCGATATGCTCAACCGGATCTTGCGCGAAGAGGGGGATGATTTTTGGGTGATCGATGATGAAGGCCGTTACGTTGGGATCTGCCGCCAACGCGATCTGTTAAACCCACCTCGACTGAGGATGGTGTTGGTGGATCACAACGAACCTCATCAGGCGGTTGGATCCCTGGAAGAAGCGGAATTGATCGAAATCCTGGATCACCACCGCCTGGGGACTATCTCCACTCATATCCCCATCAAGTTTACGGTGGATATCGTTGGCAGCACCAGCACACTGGTCTCTGAGCGGATCGAAAGCGCCGGGTTGAGCGCCCCACCCACGCTGGCCGGGATGCTTTTAGCGGGCTTGCTTTCGGATACGCTGACATTGAGCTCACCGACGACTACGGACCGCGACCGGGATGCCGCCGAACGGTTGGCGCGTTGGGCATTTATCTGGGGTACACCTCTGGAAGGCGAGACCATCAAGGGATACGGCCAAAAGGTTCTCTCAGCGGGAGTAGGCCTGGATACCCGCGAACCTAAAGATGTTGTCAGCGGTGATATGAAGGTGTATAAAGCGGGAGGAATGGAATTTGCCATTTCACAGGCGGAGGTCAGTGATATCGTGCAGCTTTCCGAAAACCTTGAGCCGCTCAAAAAAGCCCTTACCGATCTCCGCGATTCAAAAGGCCTGGATTTTGCCATGTTAATGGTTACGGATGTGGTGGGTGGATCTAGCCGCCTCGTAATGGCGGATACGCCACCCATCTTGAATAATCTGCCCTATCCTCCCCAACCGGATGGAACCTTACAGGCAGATGGGGTTGTTTCTCGTAAAAAACAGCTCCTGCCAGTCGTTCTTGGTTTACTTGAGGGATAATTCATGGATATATACAAAGCAGTAGTCGATCTTGAAAACTCCGGAGAAATGGGAGTTTTATGTACGATCATCGATAGCAAAGGCTCTACACCGCGCCACGAAGGCAGCAAAATGCTTGTCTATGAAGACGGTCGTTTTATCGGCACGGTAGGCGGGGGTGAGGTGGAAAACCGGGTGATGGATGAAGCGCGTTCGGCGATCAAAGATGGGCGATCGAGGGTACTCAAATACAGTATGGTAGATCCCAAGCAAGGCGATCCTGGCGTGTGTGGTGGGACGGTAGAAGTTTTTTTGGAGCCGATTCTGCCCAAACCAAAATTGGTAGTCATCGGCGGGGGGCATGTTGGGAAAGCGGTAGCCCACCTGGCCAAATGGCTCGGTTTTCGGGTTGCGGTCAATGATGACCGGGTGGAATTCTGCACCCCCGAGGCTAACCCGGACGCGGATGAATTTTACCCGGTGCCTATGGCGGAGCTGCCCAACTATTTAAAGATCAATTCCCAGACTTACCTGGTATTGACCACGCGGGGAATGGTGGTTGACGTGCCGGGTTTGCCACCACTCCTGGATACGCCTGCGGCGTATATCGGGGTGATTGGCTCGAAACGCCGCTGGTCGATGGCCCGCAAGGGGATGTTGGAGGCCGGCGTGCCTGAAGAAAAACTGGCGAAGGTTTATTCGCCGATCGGCTTGGAGCTCAACGCAGAAACTCCCGAAGAGATAGCGGTCAGCATACTGGCGGAAATCATCATGCTGCGCAACCGGGGCACGGGAAAACCAATGAAGGCAGAGGACAGGAGGTCGTTAGAAAATGTGGCATGATTACTTCCATGCGTCCTCCATCGACGAGGTCATGGATATTCTGGCGGAGCGACAGGAGCGCGCCCGGATCGTTGCCGGGGCGACTGACCTGATCCTCGAGATGGAGCGCGGCGTGCGTAAGGGGATCGATACATTGATCGATGTTACCCGCATCCCCGATCTGGATCAGATTTGCCTGGATGAAGATGGCGTGATCCACCTGGGACCCATGGTCACGCACAACTGCGTGGTCGGGTCGAAGCTGCTGCGTGAGACGGCTTTCCCGCTGGTTCAAGCAGCCTGGGAAGTTGGGTCTCCGCAGATCCGCAACCGCGGGACGATTGCCGGGAACCTGATCACGGCCTCGCCTGCCAACGATACGATCACGCCATTGATGGCGCTGGGAGCATCGGTCGTACTGCAATCCAGGCGGGGAGAACGGATCGTCCCTCTGGACCAGTTTTACACCGGGGTGCGGCGCACGGTCATGGCGCCGGATGAAGTGATGGTGGACATCCGCTTTCCAGCATTGACGGCAGGTCAACAGGGCAGCTTTGTAAAGTTCGCTTTGCGGCGAGCCCAGGCCATCTCCCTGGTCAACGTCGCGGTCGTGCTTTCGATCCAGGATGGATTGGTTACCCGCGCGGCAGTTACCCTGGGCGCAGTGGCCCCCACCATCCTGCATGCGCGCGATGCAGAACATTATCTGGTGGGTAAGGCCCTGGAAGATGAAGGGATCGAAAAGGCTGCATGGTTGGCAGTGGCTGCCGCTCACCCGATCAGCGATGTGCGTGGTTCTGCAGCCTACCGCAAGACAATGGTGCGGGTTACCACCCGCCGCTGCCTGTCTGCCATCGCAAGGGGAAGCGAGCGGGTAGGATTTCCATCCAACCCGGTGCTCCTGATGGGACAGCAGTCCAATGGCCGGCGCGCTCAAAACCAGGCCGGTCATCACGACCCCGACCGGCCAATCGTGACGCAGATTAATGGCCAAACCTATACCTTTCAAACCGGTCATCAGAAATCCCTGCTGCATTTGCTGCGTGAAGAAGGACTGCTGACCGGGTCGAAAGAAGGCTGTGCGGAAGGGGAATGCGGCGCCTGTACGGTATTCCTTGACGGTCACGCCGTGATGAGCTGCCTGGTGCCTGCCCCGCGTGCGCACGGCGCGGAGATCATCACCGTGGAGGGGTTAGCTGTGGATGGCGAGCTGCACCCCGTTCAAAAAGCGTTTGTTGAGACCGGAGCGGTCCAATGCGGATACTGCACACCGGGGTTTATCATGGCGGCTGCCAAACTTCTCGAGGAGCGCCCAACGCCAACTCAGGATGAGATCCGGCAGGCGCTCACCGGCAACCTTTGCCGCTGCACCGGGTATTACAAAATCATCGAGGCGGTAGAACAAGCCAGTAGGAGGTAGCAATGGGTAAATATGGCAGTTATAATCGCGATTCGTCGTTCCAGGAGCGGGCGCAGCGCAATCAGGTCCATCCTGTATGGCGCGGATTGGGTTTTGTGTGGATGATCGGCGCCCCAATCTTCTCCTACTTCATCAGCCTGGCGCTGATCCAGGAGAACTCGCGCCAGGGTTGGATTGGTATCCCGGCCGAGTACTTTGCGGCAGGTGCGGATCCTTTACTGTACGTCAAAATCGGGCTGACGGTGATGATCACCCTGCTCCTCTACGCGCTGTTCTCCTTTCTGGGTGTGATATTTTTTCAGGTAGGTGGGCACGAACGGTATGGTCCGTTGGATGTGCCGCCCCTGCGAAGAAAATATCGCAAGCGCTCGTAAAAATACACGGATTTACCCCCATCCGTCTCCTGGGAGCGACCGCAAGCCCTGGGCTTCCGCAAACTGAATCATTCGATTTTGTGTCTTGTCTAGTCTGATTGACACGACCCAACCTGGAGGATTGTATGTCCATTGTTGGTCAATCCGTTTCACGGGTAGATGCTGCCGGAAAAGTAACCGGCGAGGCGCTCTACCCCGGTGATTACAACCTGGCGAACCAGTGTTATATGAAGATCCTGTTTGCCAGGCGCCCGCATGCCATAATCCGCCGGTTAGATGTCAGCCAGGCGGAAGCGCTGCCGGGCGTCCTGGCAGTTTTTACCGCAAAGGATATACCGGTCAATGAGTATGGCTTGATCATGCCAGACCAACCGGTTTTGTGCGGTCCCGGTTCGAGCAAAGCTTACGCCGACCGGGTCCGGTTTATTGGCGATCAAATTGCCCTGGTTGTCGCGGAGAGTGAAGAGATTGCGGCGAGTGCGGCCCAGTTGATCCAGGTGGATTTCGAAGACCTGCCCGTGCTGACCGATCCGCTCGAAGCCATGCGGGATGAGACGAACCTGCTACATCCAGACCGCGGTTCGAATGTTTTTTGTCATTACCGCATCCGCAAAGGGGACACCAGCGCGGCGCTCGCCCAGGCTGACGTCGTCGTCGAAGGGGAGTACCGCACCCCGGCCCAGGAACATGCTTACCTCCAGCCGGAGGCCGGGGTCGCATACCTGGACGAAAACGAGGTGTTGACATTGATCGTGGGTGGGCAGTGGACCCATGAAGACCAGGAACAGATCTGCCACTCATTAAACCTTCCCGAGGAAAAAGTGCGCGTGATCTATCCGGCTATTGGCGGGGCGTTTGGCGGCCGGGAAGATATGTCTGTACAAATCGTTTTGTGCCTGGCAGCCTGGCGCCTGCACCAGCGCGGGATCAACCGCCCGGTGAAAATTATTTGGAGCCGGGAAGAGTCGATGATCGGCCATCATAAACGGCATCCCTATATCTTGCGCACGCGCTGGGGAGCCACGCGGGAAGGAAAAATTACTGCCGTTGAAGTGGAAGTGATTGCTGACGGTGGGGCGTATGCCTATACATCGACCAAGGTGTTGGGGAATGCCACTTTGATGTGCTCTGGGCCGTACGAGATCCCGAATGTAAAAGTTGACTCTTAGGCCGTATACACGAACAACATCCCGAATGGCGCGTTCCGCGGTTTTGGGGGACCCCAGGGGGCTTTCGCGGCTGAATGCCAGGTCAATAAGCTGGCCGAAGCCCTTGGGATCGACCCGGTGGAAATCCGCCTGCGGAACGTGCTGCGCGAGGGGGCGCTGCTCTCGGTAGGCACGCCGCTGCCGAAGGGTGTCAGCCTGCCCGAAGTGGTCGCGGAATGCGCCAGGGCGGGTGGGTGGACGGAACAGGGCGAAACCTGGTCATACCCGGGAAGTTTTGGAATGGAAGTCCCCGGAAAACCCCACCTCCGGCGCGGGATCGGTTTTGCCTGTTCTTACAAGAATGTGGGTTTTTCTTTCGGAGCCCCGGAGCAGTGCACAGCCACGGTCGAGCTGCGCGGGAATGCTGAGGTCGAGAATGCCGTGGTCTATCACGCGGCCGCCGAAGTTGGGCAGGGCGTCCATACAGTGATCGCTCAAATGGCTGCCGAGGCAGTCGGACTGCCGTTCGAAAAGATCCAGCTGGTTACTTCGGACACAGCCGTGACCGGCAACTCAGGCAGCGTGTCTGCATCCCGGATGACTTTCATGTCCGGAAATGCGGTGCGCGGCGCCGCGGCGCTGGCGCTGGAGAAGTGGCGGAATGAGGAGCGCCCGGCCATCGCGACTTTCCAGTACCGTCCCCCCCGGACGACCCCGTACGATCCCGAAACGGGCAAGTCGGAACCCAACTTTGCCTATGGATACGTAGCCGAGGTGGTCGAGGCGGAAGTGGACATCGAGACAGGCCAGGTGCGCCTGGCCAGAGTCATCTGCACGGACGACGTTGGGCACGCGATCAACCCTGAGCTGGTACAAGGACAGATCGAAGGGGCCGTGGTCCAGGCAGCCGGGTACGCCATCCTGGAGAACTTTGTCCAAAAAGACGGGTATACGCTGACCCCCGGGTTATCCACTTACCTGATTCCAACCATCCTGGATATCCCCGACCAGGTGGATTCGGTTATTTTGGAATATGCGGACCCGATCGGGCCCTTTGGCGCACGCGGCATGGGCGAGATGCCCTATCTGCCCCTGACGCCCGCGATCGTGGCGGCCGTTCATTCGGCGACCGGCGTCTGGATCGATGAGTTCCCGCTGATCCCAGAACGCGTCCTGGACGCGCTGGGCGGCATCGCGCCCGAATAGGACAGCGCACAAAATCATAAATCCTGTCGATAGCTCAGGCGGTTAGAGATTATGGGTGGAGAGATCATGATCCGCGGAGGGGGAGATCTGGCCAGTGGGGTAGCCCTGCGACTGGCACGGATTGGTATGCGGGTATGCATCACCGAGCTTGCTCAACCCCTGGCGGTCCGCCGGCTGGTTTCCTTTGCCGAGGCGGTATACAGCGGCGAGATAACCATCGAGGGAGTCCTCGGGCGCAAGGTGTCCGGGTTTGACGAGGCCAGGCAGCGGATGGGCACGGGGATGGTCCCTGTGCTCGTCGACCCGGCCGGGGAAGCCAGGCATGCCCTGCAGCCCCTGGTGATCGTGGATGGACGCATGACCAAGCGCCCGCCGGATCTCGACCTCAACTCAGCTCCCCTGGTGATTGGCCTGGGCCCCGGTTTTCTAGCCGGGGTCAACTGCCATGCAGTGGTCGAGACCAAGCGCGGACCTTTTCTGGGCCGGGTGATCTGGGAAGGCCCGGCCGAACCGGACAGCGGGCTGCCCGAGATGGTCGCCGACCACCAGGCGGACCGCGTACTGCGCGCGCCGGCGGATGGTGTCCTGTCCAGCAGCGCTCAAATCGGGGAGGTGATCTCCGCTGGACAGGAAATTGCCAGCGTGGATGGGCGACAGGTCTGCGCGGCTTTTCAGGGTGTCCTGCGCGGGCTGCTTCACCCGGGGATCCAGGTGCGAGCGGGGACGAAGATTGGCGATCTGGATCCGCGCGCCGACCCGCGCCTGGCCCGGCTAGTTTCGGATAAGGCCCTCGCAATCGGCGGAGGGGTGATCGAAGCGATCCTCTCACGGGCGGAACTTCGCCCTTCCCTGTGGCCCGATTAATATGGACCTGTGGCGCGCGCTGAGATTGAGTGAGGCTCCTCGCGTGGCCTTTACGGGTGGGGGCGGAAAGACCACGGCCCTCTTCCGGTTGGCCCGCCAACTGATCCCACCCGTGTGGGTGACCACATCCACCCACCTTGGACAGGACCAGGTGATGCATGCGGACGAACACCTGGTGGTCGCCAGCCAGGGTATCGAGCAGCAGCTCGAAGAAATGTCCAATGATGGGATCAGCCTGATCACGGGGGAGCCGACGGAAGACGAGCGGGTCTTAGGAGTGGATCCTGACCGGCTGGAGCGCCTGGCTGCCATCGCGCACCAGCAGCGCATCCCCCTGCTGGTCGAGGCGGATGGATCGCGCGGTTACCCGCTCAAAGCCCCCGCGAGCCACGAACCGGCTATCCCTGCCTGGGTAGAGCATGTGGTTGTGGTGGCCGGAATGTCGGGCATCAACCTGCCCTTAGGAGAGCCGCCGGTCCACCGGGCGGAGCGGTTTGGCGAGTTGAGCGGGTTGAAGCCGGGCGAGCCGGTGACTCCGGCTGCCCTGGCGCGAGTCCTGACCCATACCGAGGGGGGACTGAAGAATATCCCTCGCGGAGCGCGACGGACCGTCCTGCTCAACCAGGCCGATACCCCCGAGCTGCGCGAGTGCGCGGCCCTGCTGGCAAAACTGCTCCTGCCCAAGTTCGATGCCGTCCTGGTAGCCAGCCTGGGTATACCGGGGGCGCCGGTCTATGCGGTTTACGAGCGTTGCGCAGGGGTGGTGTTGGCCGCGGGGGCATCCGAGCGGTTGGGGCGTCCCAAGCAGCTTTTGGAATGGCGCGGCGTGCCTTTCGTGCGTGCCATCGCCAGCACCGCATTGGAAGCCGGATTAGACCCCGTCATCGTGGTGACCGGGGCCTACCGCGAACAGGTTGAAGCAGCATTGGAAGGCTTACCCATCCAGACCGTACATAACCCAAATTACGAGGCAGGGCAAAGCAGCTCGATCAAGGCGGGACTGAGAGCCCTGCCCCCGGAAACGGGCAGCAGCGTGTTCTTGCTTTCTGACCAACCCCAGGTCGCAACCCGGTTACTGCAAAGTCTGGTCGAGGCGCACGCCCGCGATCTATCCCCGTTGGTCGCCCCACAGGTCGAGCACCGCAGGGCAAACCCGGTCCTGTTTGACCGG
>Ga0105092_10001668_pt1 | contig 11890 bp, 10 predicted proteins | sample PPLLak2March2015_FD_87021 | JGI IMG/M metagenome (GOLD analysis project Ga0105092, IMG submission 87021) | Freshwater sediment microbial communities from Prairie Pothole Lake near Jamestown, North Dakota, USA - PPLs Lake P7 Core (1) Depth... | ecosystem: Environmental > Aquatic > Freshwater >... | reverse complement strand
TCCGCCCCTTTGCCCCTTTGCCCCTTTGCCCCTTTTCCCTTCGCCCCTCCGCCCCTCCCCCCCTTTTCCCTTCGCCCCTGCTTTTCCTCCCTTGACATTTGCCGCACGATTGGTAAAAAGATACTAGCCACCCCATGAAACGTTACAAGCTCATCCTGCTCGGTATCGTCGTCGTTGCCGTTTGGATTCTGCTCGGAGGCGGCATAAGCCTTTATGTCGATGCACTCTGGTTCGAATCGGTCGGCTACTACGGGATCTTCCGCAGTGTCATCTGGCTGAAGGCCATCAGCTGGCTGGTCGGATTTCTGATTTCGATCCTGCTCCTGTGGGTCAATTTTTGGCTGGCCTCCAGGAGGACCTATGAACAGGAAATCTGGTTCCGCCAGGAATATCTGGTCCTGGCGATGGACGAGAAGAAGAACAACCTCTTCAAGGCGGGAATCCTGGTCCTTTCAGCTTTGCTCGGGTTGTTCGTGCAAGCCCAGTGGCTGATGTTTGCGCAATTCAACAATCAGGTTCCGGGGGGGCCGGCGGACCCGATTTTCGGGAAAAGCCTTTCCTTCTACTTCTTCGATCTCCCGGTCTGGGACTTCCTGACGGGTTTCGCCCTGGCTCTGGTGTTCTTCAGTCTGGTGGTCGCCGGCATCAGCTACGTTTTCCATGGTCACCTGGGCTATTCGCGACAGCTTCACCTAAGCTACGCGGCCCGGATTCATCTGGCCATCCTGGTCGGAATAGGGTTTCTGATCATTGCGGTCCGCCTCTACCTGAAGCGCTATCATCTGTTGTTCTCGATCCGCGACAATGGAGTGACCTTCGGGGCAGGCTACACAGATGTCCATGCTTGGCTGCCTGTTTACTGGATCCTGACCGGGTTGGTCCTCGTCGTCGCGGTGCTCTTCTTCATCGCACCGCTGATAGGCTCCCTCAAACACGCCCTCGCTGGCGTCGGCGCCTACATCCTCATCTACCTAGCATCGGGCATCTACCCTGCGATTGTTCAGACTTTCCGAGTCGAGCCGAATGAGCTCGAGAAAGAGTCGACCTATCTCAGCTATCACCTCAAGGCAACCCTCGACGCTTACGACCTCCAGAAGATAGAGGTAAAGGAATTCACGACCGTGGGCCGGCTTGATGCGGCCTCACTGGCCGCCAATCAGGGAACAGTGCACAACATTCGACTCTGGGATTGGCGCCCGCTCAAGGATGCATACGGCCAACTGCAGACCATCCGCCCTTACTACTCGTTTGAAGACGTAGACCTCGATCGGTATGTGATTGACGGCAACTACCGGCAGATCATGCTGTCGGTTCGGGAGTTGAACTTCGCCCAGGTATCGGAACAGGCCCAGACCTGGATCAATCAGTTTTTTCAGTACACCCACGGTTACGGGCTGTGTGCGAGTCCTGTCAACGAAGTCACGGAAGAAGGACTTCCCGACTTCTTCATCAAGGACATACCCCCTCGATCCACTGTGGACCTGCAAGTCACGAGGCCCGAAATCTACTATGGAGAAAAGACGGACCATCCAATATTCGTCAAGACGAGGATGAAGGAGTTTGACTATCCGCAGGGCGCGCAGAACGCTTTCACCACGTATGCGGCCGACCGCGGGCTGAACATCGGATCGTTTACCAGAAAGCTGCTTTTTGCCTGGGAGCTCGGGAGTTTCCAGATTCTCTTTACGTCGAATTTCGCCCCCGACAGCCGGGTGCTGCTCAACCGGTCGATTCGCGATCGAGTGAGGAAGATCGCGCCGTTCTTCGATTACGACAATGACCCGTACATAGCTATCGACCAAGGCCGGCTTTTCTGGATTCAGGACGCCTACACGACCTCCGTGCGGTACCCCTACGCCGAACCGTTTGAGCGCCAGTTCAACTACATCCGCAATTCGGTCAAAGTTGTGATCGACGCCTATCTGGGAGACGTCTCCTTTTACATTTCGGACCCGGACGACCCACTGATCCTGACCTACCAGCGCATCTTTCCGACCCTGTTCAAACCGATGTCCGAGCTGAGACCCGGGCTGCGGTCGCACATCCGTTATCCCGAGGACATGTTCGGCATTCAAAGGGAGATGTATTGCACCTACCACATGCGGGATCCACGCGTGTTTTACAACAAGGAAGACCTTTGGGAAATCCCGCACGAAATATACGGCGACACCGAGCAGGCAATGGAGAGTTACTACACCATCATGGGTCTGCCCGGCGAGGACAAGGAGGAATTCGTCCTCCTGACCCCGTTCGCTCCCAAGAACAAGAACAACATGATCGCCTGGATGGCCGCCCGATCCGACGACGTGCATTATGGAAAGTTGCTTCTTTTTCAGTTTCCGAAACAGCAACTGACCTACGGTCCCATGCAGATCGAAGCCCGAATCGACCAGGACCCGACCGTCTCCCAGCTGATCACACTTTGGAGCCAGAAGGGATCTCGCGTTATCCGGGGCAATCTCCTCGTCATCCCGATCGAAGGTTCGGTCCTGTATGTCGAACCCATGTACCTTCAGGCAGAGAAGAGCGAGATTCCCGAGCTCACCCGCGTCATCATCGTGTATGAGAACCGCGTCGTGATCGGCGAGACCCTGAAAGAGGCACTCGACGCCGCAGTCGCCGCCGGACCGCAGCGCCGTGCTCCGCTCCTCCCACCGCCACCCGCACCGGAAACGTCCCTCAACCCCGAGCTGCAGACACTTCTGCAGGACGCGATCCGACAGTTCGATCTGAGTCAGGAGCGGCTGAAGGAAGGTGACTGGAGCGGCTACGGCGAGGCCCAGCGAAAGCTTAAGGAGATACTTGACCAACTGAGGACGAGAACCGCGCCCGAACCGCTGCCAAAGAGCAGCAACGGCACGGACTAAAAAAGGAGGACTTGTACCCCCAGACCTCAAAGGCCCCCAGGGACCGGAGAGCACGTCCCTGGGGTCTCTAAGATTCTTCGGCCGCTTGTGTTTTCTGTCATATTCCATCCCCGATTACTCTTGCAGTCAACACAGGCGTCTGGGTAAAATATATTGATTTATTAAACAGGAGACAGGAGAAGACTAATGGTAACGCTTACCGAGAAGGCCAGCCTGAAGGTCAAGGAAGTCATGAACGAGCAGACCGAAAGCTACAGCGGAGTGCGCATTGCTGTGGTCGGCGGGGGCTGCTCCGGATTCCAGTACGCGATGAACCTGGAAACCGAAGAGCGAGAGGGTGACCATGTGGTCCAGGTAGATGGATTCAAAGTCTACGTTGATGCAGACAGCCTGGCCTATCTCAATGGAACCGAGATCGATTTTGTGGAGACGGTTCAGGGAGCCGGTTTTACATTCAAGAACCCGAACGCCAAGAGCACCTGCGGCTGCGGCGAATCGTTTCACGCCTAGAAAACGGGGACGAAGAGGCGAAGGCTGATCCACGAACGAACACGAACAAAGGGCGCCTTTGTTCGTGTTCGTTCGTGTTGGTTCGTGGATCAGCCCTTCGTTCCTTTGCCCCTCACACCCGATCGACCGAAAGGCGCTTGCGCCGCTCGAATCTCTCCAGGCCCAGTTCAATCAGCCGGTCCAGCAGGTCGGGATATTTCAGGCCGGAGGCTTCCCAGAGCTTCGGGTACATGCTGATGCTGGTGAAGCCGGGGATGGTGTTCGGCTCATTGATCCAGAACTCGTCAGTCCGCTTGTCCATGAGGAAATCGACGCGCGCCATGCCTTCCAGCTGCAGACTTCGGTAGGCCTTCAGTGCAAGTTCTCGGACTTCCTCCATTTGCGGCGGCGAAAGCGGCGCAGGGATCAGCAGTCGACTCGTCTGATCGACGTATTTTGACTCGTAAGTGTAAAACTCCCGGGATGGGATGATCTCGCCGGCCAGGGAGGCTTGGGGTTCCAGGTTCCCCAGGACCGAAACTTCGATCTCCCGCGCCTCTATGCCTTTCTCAATAACCACGAAATCGTCGTAGAGGAATGCCTCCTCGATGTGGGTGCTCAGCTCGGGCCGATTTCTGCTTTTATTGATCCCGATCGAAGAACCAAGGTTGGCAGGCTTCACAAACAGCGGATAGGCGGCTGTGGATTCGGCAACGGCCAGCATTTCCGCTCGCTGTCTTTCCCAGCAGACACGATCAATCCAGAACCAGGGGAGGACGGGGAGCCCCCCGGCAGCCATGATCTTCTTCGAGTGAATCTTGCTCATGCCGACGGCCGATCCCCAGACACCCGCGCCGACATAAGGCAGATCGAGTATTTCCAAGGCGCCCTGAACCGTCCCGTCCTCTCCGAAGGGGCCGTGAAGGACAGGGAAGACGATCTCCGGAGGAGGAAACAAAGCGGCGAGCGAAGCCAGCCAGTTGTGACCGGGAAGATGATCAACGTTGTCGGCCTTCTCCAGAGCGAGGTGTCCAGCCAGTTCGTGGGCCTTGTAAGTCGTTCCGTCCTTTTTGATTCCCGCCACCGAGATTCGATAGCGGTCGGGATTCAAGTTTCGGATAACCGACGCCGCTGATACGAGAGACACTTCGTGTTCGGCTGACCTTCCGCCGCAAAGAACCACCACGTGTCGCATACGATCCTTCCCTCCGTCCAGTTACAGGTTGCCGGTCACAGAATCTTCTTTCCCAAGGCCGAGCAAATGAGCTCCACGGCCAGGAGGCCGGTGCTGTTCTCTTCGTCCAAAACCGGGTTCACTTCCACCACCTCGAGCGACAGGAGTCGCTGGCTGTCGGAGACCATCTCCATGGCCAGGTGGCTCTCCCGATAGGTGATGCCACCCATGACCGGAGTTCCGACACCCGGGGCAAACCGTGGATCAACTACGTCCAAGTCGAACGTGCAGTGAAAGCCGGCCGTGCCGTTGGAAGCTCGCGCGATCGCTTCTTCCATCACCGCCGGCATTCCGCGCATGTCGAGCTCCTTCATCGTAACCACGCGCAATCCGCTCCGGCGGATGTTCTCCTTCTCGCCCGCATCGATACTCCGTGCTCCGATCACTACCGCGTTGGCGGCGTCCACTTTCGGGGAGAACCCATGAATGTCGCGCAATTCCGGGGGACCGAGGCCGAGAATGGCCGCGAGCGGCATGCCATGGACGTTTCCGGACGGACTGCTCTCCGGCGTATTCAGATCGGTGTGGGCATCGATCCAGATCAGGCCTATCCTTTCACCGCGGCCGCGATGGAATGACGCCGTTCCCGCGACGCTTCCCGCGGCAATCGAATGGTCACCGCCTAGGACGAGCGGCAGCCGGTCCTCACTGAGCGCCCGGCACACACGGTCGGCTAGCCGCCGGCAGGCCTGGGAGATTTCCTCCAGGTACATCCGGTCCTCGTGTCCGTAGTCGAACTCCTCGGCGATGCGGACCTCGATGTTCCCCGAGTCTTCGACCGCTATCCCGAGATCGCCCAGCCGCTCGTGAAGCCCGGCCACCCGGATGACCGAAGGTCCCATATCCACACCCCGACGGTTGCCGCCGAGGTCCATCGGAACACCGATGATGCGAACTTTTTTCATAGAAGCTCTTGAGTCAGGACGTACACGCTGACACGGTTTGGGGGTTCGGGGTTCGGGGTTCAAGGTTGGAGCTGATCTGCCCGAACACCGTGAAACCCGGAACTCAGAACCGAGAACCCAGAACCTGTCCAAGCAATTCTGACACCCAAAGATATCACTTCGCCGTTCAGAAATCCCGGCGGGTGTCGTAGGCCTGGATGATCTTCTTGACAAGGCGGTGGCGGACGACGTCTCGCTCATTGAAGTAGCAGAAACTGATGTCGGGCACCGGTGAGAGGACCTCGCGGGCTTCCACGAGTCCCGAGATCTGCCCGCGCGGCAAGTCGATCTGCGTGACGTCCCCCGTTACGACGACCTTGGAGTTGAGCCCCATTCGGGTGAGGAACATCTTCATCTGCTCCGAGGTGCAGTTCTGGGCCTCATCCAAGATGATGAAAGAGTCGCTGAGCGTCCGCCCGCGCATGAAGGCGAGAGGGGCAATCTCGATCACCCCGCGCTCGATCAGTTTTTCGACCTTCTGCTCCTCGACCATGTGGAAGAGGGCGTCGTACAGGGGGCGGAGGTAAGGATTCACCTTTTCCTGGAGATCGCCTGGCAGGAAGCCCAGCTTTTCGCCGGCTTCAACGGCCGGGCGCGCCAGGATGATGCGGCTGACTGCTTTCTTGAGCAGGTAGGCGACCGCCATGGCCATGGCCAGATAGGTCTTCCCGGTGCCGGCGGGTCCAATACCGAAGACCATATCGAACTTCTCCATGGCCTGGACATATCGCAGCTGGTTCATGCTGCGGGCCGTTACCTGGCGGACCGCCGTAACCAGAACGGGCTTCCGGGGAAGAAAATCGTGGAGGCCCTTGGCCTCGCCTTCGGCAATCTGCTGGAACGCGTCCTTCAGTTCCCCGTTTTGGAACTCGTGCCCCTGCCCGAGGAGAGTCGAAAAGTCCTGGATCAAAGCCTCGAAGGCCGCTATGCTCTCCTCTTCGCCCTGCACGAGGAGTTCCCCGCCCCGAGCGTTGATCTTCACGTGGAAAAGCGATTCCAGCAAATGGATGTTCTCGTCCTGGAGATCAAATAGAGTTTCGGCGCCCCTTTCGGGCAACACGATCTTCTTTTGAGGCATCTTTAAGGGTTGCGGGTCGCGGGTTGGAAGGTCCTGGCTTTACAGAGCCGCAAGCGCAGCGTTTTTTTGCGGAGCGCGTCGGATACGAGCTTTACACGAGCAATCGTTGCCGCCAACTTCGCATCCGACGCGCTCCGCAAAAAAACGCTGCGCTTGCGGCTCTGTAAAGACAGAAAAAAATGCCTTTACGAAGCGGACTGGTTCAGGTGCAGTGTCAGTCGCGATTTATACCTGGCCGCCGTGTTTTGGTGAATCACGCCTTTTTTCACGGTCCGGTCGATGATTCCGTAGACGCCCGGCAACATACTCCGCGCCTGGTCGAATTTCTTCTCCTCTACCAGGCTCCGGAACTTCTTGATCTCCGTCCGCATCTGACTGCGAGCCTGACGGTTCATCATCCGCCGTCTTTCACTCTGCCGCATCCGCTTCTCGGCGGACTTAGTATTCGCCATACGGGCACTTTCTCCTTTGTCCTGAAAGCTAGTTATTTTACAGAGGTTCGCCGACAGGTGTCAACGACGACCCGCTCCAGATGCGCCTTCTCATCCGTGCCCGTAGTTTTGCAGGCGCGATCCGAGGCGTAGAGCTGCAGGAGTATCTTCCGAAGCTCATCCTCCCGGAGGCGTCGAACGTGCCGTTCCCTACCCTTGTAGCTCCAGATATTGGTCACCCGAATCACCTCGGCGAAGGGCCTGCGCCCGTTCAGCATTTCGAGAGCGACGAGGAGCCGCCGGAAATTCGAATACAGGGTGGCGAGCACCAGCGGAGCCGCCATCCCGTTCTCGTACAGCTTCGCCAGAATTTTCAGCGCTTCTTTGGCTTTCCCCTCGGCTATCGCATCGGTCAACGCAAAGATCCCGTATTGGCGGCCGTTCAGCGCCATATCACGGACCGAATCCACGGTAATCAGCTTGCCTTCGTAGCAGTGCAGCAGCTGTTTCTCGAGCTCCGACTCCAGCAGCTGCAGGTCCTCGCCCACGATCTCCACCAGGGCTTCCAACGCGCCCGGCTCGGCCTCATACCCCTCATGAGAGACTTTGCGGCTCAACCATCGCATTAAGTCGATCTGATCGGCCGGCTCGATCCGCGTGACCGGAGGCCAGCCGGCCGGAGGCTTCTCAACCTCCAACACCAGAACTGTCCGTTCACTTGGTTTCTGAAGGTACGGTAGGAGGAGCTTGGAGTCTGCCCGATCGACGTTTTTCGCGTAAACCCACCGTCGCGCGCTCATCCAGGGAAGGGTGCGGGCCACCTGCACCAATTCATTGACTGGTTCCTGCTCCAAGTCGAAAACGCTCCAGTCAAAAGCACGAGCTGATTCCTGAACCTGGTTACGGCAATGTTCGTAGACGATCCGCCTGAAGTACGCCTGCCCGGCGATCAGCAGGTAGACAGGGTCGGGGTTTGATGACGCTTTTTGAAACTCTCCGATGTTCATTCGTAATCAGAAGTCTTCGAGAACGGCGGCAACAACGCTCGCCCCGAAATCGTTGGCGATCCTCTCCAACGCCGGGTTCAGCTCGGAGAAGAAGTTTTTGACGTCGGCATTGATCTCGTACTGTTCCCGGAAAAGATAGTTGTCGTTCTTGAAGACCAGCTTGCCGTTGCGGGCGTCTCTCAGTTCGACCTTGGCGTTGACGGTGACCAGAAACGCCGTACCGAAAGTTTCACGGCCAAAGATAACGGGGGTGGCATTGACGGCCAGGATCTCGCCTTTAAGAACAATATCGGCACGCGACGGATCTTGAACAACCCGGTAGGCCGACTTCTCGACAAAACTCCGAACCAGCGCCCGCGTCAGGATCTGCTCTACCTCGAACGTCGTCGTTCGGTTCGTGAGCGGCTGGACCGCGATCGATTGTCCTTTGGTGGTGCGAGTGGAGGCGGCATGTCGATAGCCGCAGCCGGACAGGCCAAACAGCAGGATGAATAGGACAAGCAATGGACGAACACGGACGGACACGGACGGGCACGGTCGGATACGGACGAATAGAGTCTGTCCGTGTTCGTCCGTGCCCGTCCGTGTCCGTCCGTGTCCGTCCATTGCTCGCATGAGCGTGTTCACCCCACCACCACATTCACCAGCCGCCGCGGGATGACAATCACCTTGATCAGTTTTTTGCCCTCCAGGGCCGCTTTAACCTTCTCGTCCTTCAGGGCTAGAGCTTCGGTCTCCTCGTTCGACACATCCGGCGGGGCGAGGAATCTTGACCGGGGCTTTCCGTTAATCTGGATCACGATCTCGATCGTTTCTTCCCGCGCCAGTTCGGGATCATCCTGCGGCCAGGTGGTATTCCAGAGAGTCTCCCGGTGGCCCAGAAGCTCCCACATTTCCTCGGCAAAGTGAGGAGCAAAGGGATGAAGCAACAAGGTCATCGTCTCGAGCGCTTCCCTCATCACGGCCGGCCGGACCCCACCCTGGTCCTCGGCTTCGTAGGCGGCATTCAGCAGCTCCATGATCGCCGCAATAGCGGTGTTCTGGTGCAGCCGCTCCACGTCGTGGCCGACCTTCGGAATCGTCTGGTGGATCTTACGTCGCAACGCACGTTCCCGCCGATCCGCAGTCGCATCGGCCTGCTGATCCACCCCTTCCAGCCTTGGAATCCAGCGGTAGGCCAGCCTCCACAGGCGGGCCAGGAACCTGAAGCAACCCTCCAGCCCCTGCTCGTTCCAGTCCAGGTCGCCTTCCGGCGGCGCGGCAAACTGGATAAAGAGGCGCAGCGCATCGGCACCGTATTCCCGCACGATTTCGTCGGGCTCGACCACGTTACCGAGCGATTTGCTCATCTTCGCGCCTTCTTTAATCACCATGCCTTGAGTGAAGAGCGCCGCGACCGGTTCATCCAGCGCGCACAGCCCGATATCTCGCATGGCCTTGCTGAAGAAGCGCATGTAAATGAGGTGCAGAATGGCGTGCTCGACACCGCCGATATAGATGTCGACCGGGAACCAGTACTGAACCGCCTGGTTGTCGATAGGGGCGGAATCGACACGCGGTGAGGTGTACCTGTAGAAGTACCAGGAGCTGTCGACGAAGGTGTCCATGGTGTCGGTCTCGCGCCGTGCGGGCTTTCCGCAGTTCGGACATGTGACGGCGACGAAATCGGCGATGGTCGCGAGCGGCGATCCGCCGAGCAGGATGCGGTCGATTTTCGGCAAGACCACCGGCAGGTCTTTCTCCGGAACCGGGACGGTCCCGCACTTGTCGCAGTAGATGATCGGAATCGGCGTTCCCCAGTACCGCTGGCGGCTGATCCCCCAGTCTTTCAGCCGAAAAGAGACCGTCTTCTCCCCGAAACCCTGGCTCTGGGCGTACTCGACCATCTTCTCCAAGGCCGCCTCGGACGTCAGACCCGAGAAACGGTCACTATTGATGAGCGTGCCGTACTCGACGAAGGCCCCCTTCGAAATGTCGACCGCTGAGCCGTCCGACGGCTGTATGACTTGTCGGATAGGGATGTTGTACCTGGTGGCGAACTCGAAATCACGCTGATCGTGAGCAGGAACCGCCATGATCGCCCCGGTTCCGTATTCCATGAGCACAAAATTGGCCACCCAGATCGGGATTCTTTCCCGGGTGTACGGGTTGATCGCGTACTGCCCGGTGAACACTCCTTTCTTCTCGGCCTCCTCGGAAGTCCGCAGCAAGCGATCCTGCCGGCGCATTTGGTCAACGAATTCGGTGAGAGCCGGGCCATATTGGGGGTCGTTTACCCATGACTTAACGAGGTCGTGCTCCGGGGCGAGAACGACGAACGTGGCGCCATGAATGGTATCGACGCGGGTCGTGAAGATGTCGAAAGACCTGTCCGAATCGGCAATCTGAAAACTGACGCGAGCGCCTTCGGATCGTCCGATCCAGTTGGTCTGCATGGTCAGGACTTTCTCAGGCCAGTTCTCCAACTTGGAAAGGTCGTCCAGGAGCTCCTGCGCGTAGTTGGTAATCCTCCAGTACCACTGCTCCAGTTCCTGTTGAATAACCTGACTTCCATCCCGCCAGCAGGCGCCGTTGACGACCTGTTCATTCGCCAGGACCGTCTGGCATTTCTCGCACCAGTTGACCAGTCCCTTACGCTTATAAGCGAGGCCCTTTTTGAAGAACTGGATAAAGAACCACTGATTCCACCGGTAGTAGTCAGGCAGACAAGTGGCAACCTCGCGCGCCCAGTCGTAGGACCATCCCATCCGCTTGCACTGGGTCCGCATCCGCACGATATTATCCAGCGTCCACTTCTCGGGCAGGACTCCCCGCTTAATGGCCGCGTTCTCGGCCGGCAGGCCAAACGCGTCCCAGCCGATCGGGTGCAGCACATTGAAGCCCTGCATTCGCCGGAGGCGGGCCACCGAATCGCCCAGCGAGTAGTTCCGGACGTGCCCGATATGAAGGGCGCCGGACGGATAAGGGAGCATCTCCAGGACGTAGTATTTGGGCCTGGCCGGATTTTCGGCGGCCCGGAACTGATCTCGTTCCGCCCACCGTTGTTGCCACTTTTGTTCGATCGCTTCGAAGTCGTACTTTTCGTTCATAGTCCTGTTAGCTGGAGTTTCGGTCAGGCCGTCAGTTGTCAGCTGTCGGCATCACTCCTTCCCCTCGACCTTCGCGGATACTATTCCCTTCTGCGCCTGGTACTTGCCTTTACGATCCCCATACGAGCGAGTGCAGACCTCGTCAGCCGACAAGAAGATAACCTGCGCAATCCCCTCGCCGGAGTAGACCCTCACCGACGCCGGGCCCGTATTAAAAATAGCCATGGTGACGTAGCCTTCCCACTCCGGCTCGAAGGGAGTGATGTTGGTCAGCAGGCCGCAACGGGCATAGGTCGATTTGCCGGTGCAGATCGTCAGGATATCACGGGGAATTCTGAAGTACTCGACCGACTTGCCGAGGACGAAAGAACCCGACGGGACCACGCACGAATCCCCCTCGAAATCCTCAAACAGCTCGCCCGAGATACTTTTGGGATCGATGATCTCTCCCGGCTGCCCGCGAAACACGCGGTATTGGCGGTCAACGCGCAGATCATAGCCGTAGGATGACACTCCGTAAGAGATGCAGGCCTTGCTGACGAGGCTCTCTTCAAAAGGCTCGATCATCCGCTCTCGGCGAGCTTTTTCGATAATCCAGTGGTCCGGCTTTACGCCCATCTCCCAGTCCTTTCCAAAAAGCGCAGTGTAACTTACCGAGGGGCAAAGGGGCAAAGGGGCGGAGGGGAAAGGGGCAAAGGGGCGGAGGGGAAAGGGGCAAAGGGGCAAAGGGGCAAAGGGGTGAAGGGGCGGA
>Ga0105092_10001667_pt1 | contig 11890 bp, 13 predicted proteins | sample PPLLak2March2015_FD_87021 | JGI IMG/M metagenome (GOLD analysis project Ga0105092, IMG submission 87021) | Freshwater sediment microbial communities from Prairie Pothole Lake near Jamestown, North Dakota, USA - PPLs Lake P7 Core (1) Depth... | ecosystem: Environmental > Aquatic > Freshwater >... | reverse complement strand
TCGATCAACGGCGAATGGCTGTGGCACGAGCCGCTGCCGACCGAGCCGCACCAAATGCCGCACATGTCCCAGGCTCCGATCGCGATTTGAATGTGCGAGGCGCCGGCGTCGATGTATTGACCGATCGAATGAACTTCCTGCAGCCAATCGAGGTCGTCACCGAAGTAAACCGTGTTGTCGTCGAACCACGACTGCGGGCACCCGCCGACGATCGAACGCACGTGCCAGACATAGAACACGAGGTTGTCGAGCGGCAGGTCGCGGTACACGGCGTACTGCAGGATGCCCACGCTCCCCGAGCCCGTCCAGGCGATGTTGGGCGACCACACTTCGTTGGTGAGGTATTGACCGCTCGCGTTGCCGTAGGGGATCGCCGTCACCGCCGGGTAACCGCCGCAGCTGTAGTTCGCAGTCGACCCGTTGAAGAAGGTCCACTGGCACGAGATGTCCTTGGCACACGGGTCCTCCTGGAGCAGCGCGAGTCCAGGTAGCAATCCCGCGAAGTTGCCGTAGCCCGGCAGGTTGCAGCTTTGCCAGTGCCCGTCGAGCGTCCCATGCGCATTGACGGCCTCCGCCTCGAAGCTCTGCGAGCTTTCCACGCCGCCGGCGTCTTGAACCACGAGGTTGTCGACGATGAACGCGCCGTCGGTGTTCCACAAGCCGTCCGAGTCCGACCACGCGCCGTCCGCTTGGAAGTCGAAACGGAAGCGCGCGCTGCCGCCGTGCTCGGCGGCCGTCACGACGAACGATTCGGCGGTCGACGCAGATTGTCCGTCGTAGGCGCCGGCACCGCCGTTGATGGTCTCGACGTCGGTCCATGGGCCCGAACACCCCGCCGCGTACTGGGCGTAGGTGAAGTCGTAGCCCGGCTCCGAATCCCACGACGCGAGGTACGAAACCGTCGCGTTACCCGTTAGCGTCGTGAAGCACTTCGAACAAAAGAGCTGGTGCCAGCCGTTGCCGTAGCCCGGCAGGACCGCGTAGCCGCAAAGGTCCTGATCGGCCGGATTCGCGCGCGCGCCGATCCACAAGGACTTCGTCCCCGCCAGCGGCACCAAGAGGCCGTACGCACCACCGCCCAGGCCCGCGAAGTTATCGACGTGGACGTAGTCGCCCGTCTGGGCCGTCAGGTCGTGCGTCACCCACCCTTGCTGGACGCAGCTCGGTCCCTGGTCCCACTTGTAGGTCGCGAGCACCAGCGTGTCCGCAGCCACCGCGGTCTGACGCGCGAACGCCGCACCGCCTTCGATGGGACCGAGACTCTTGGCCCGCGTGCTCTTCTCCTTGCGCACCGTATCGTTGGACACCTTGCGCGCGTTCGCCGCGGAAACCCACGCGACGCACATACACACAGATAGTGCAAACAAAACGAGTTTTCTCATGATGGTCTAATCTCCCGATGTTGCTGAACACATTCGACGATGCCTCCGGCAATCGCCGAAGGCCGCCTGTTTCATTTACGGGAGCAGAGGCTGGTCAAAAGGAATACGAGGGTTTCCGCGGCAAATGGACGATCACCTCCGGTGTTGCCATCGGAAAGCTGGTACTGCGTTACCGTCGTGGTCGTCGGCAGCGAAATGTCGGGTCGCCTTTAGACTGCGACGGTCGGTCGGCTGGTGGTCGGCTTGAACGCAACCGGTGGGAGTTGAGTCCGAAAGGAAGGGACTACTGACTTGCCAAGTGTCGCCGCAAAGCGACGCGTGCAAATCACGGCCCTTTGCCCCTGTTCCAATGGTGAATATTTCGCGGCGTCGCGGAAGTGTCAATTGAGAAGTTAATTTTGCGGCGTTGCGACACGAGATTTTGGAACGGATGTGTGTGCATCGTTTGTTGCAGCGCGTGGAACGGACATTGCAGCGTTTCACTTGCCACCTGCGCACTGGAAGATTTGCTTCCAGGCTGGCCCGTGGCCCGGCTCAAGTGACCAACAAGCATCCACAATCATGAGCGACGAGTCCCGCACGAAGAGAGAAAGCCCCGCCGCCGTGCGCGAGCGCGAGCCTCGCCCCGACGACGGGTTCCTCTTGGCGCGCGTCCTCGACGTGCTCTTGGATCGCGGCATCCTCGACCGCGATCAGTTGGAACAGCTGCGCACCGGCTTCGTCGCGCGCCGCGACGCCATCGCGGCGGCAATCCGCGCGCGCGGCGGCGACGCCTCCGCGTTCGTCTCGCCACTCGAAGTGATCGCTGATTTCCGATTCGCGAGCAAGAACCCCAAGCGCGAGTTCCTGGACGAAGAAGAGCTGTGCCGCGCCTTCTCCGTGAGCTCCGACGTCCCCTTCGGCAAGATCGACCCCCTCAAGCTCGACGCCCGCACGCTGGCCGCCATTGTCTCGAAGCCCTTCGCGCAGAAGCACCTCGTCGTGCCCATTAAACTCGACGGCACGCGTCTGGTGGTGGCGATGGCCAACCCCTTCGACAAACGCGCCATCAACAACCTCGAGCACGCCACCGGCTACGACGTGGTTCCGGTGTTGGGGCTGCGCTCCGAGATCCTGAAAACCATCAACGAGCTATTCGCCTTCGAGCGCAGCCTGCAGAAGGCGGAGAAGCAGCGGTCGGCCGCACTCGATCTCGGCAACCTCGAGCAGCTCGTCGACGTCGGCGGTGAGCCCGACAGCTCCGACCAGCACGTGGTGAGGGCCGTGGACCTCCTGATGCAATACGCATTCGAGCAGCGCGCGAGCGACATCCACATCGAGCCCAAGCGCGAGCGCTCGATCGTGCGTTTGCGAATCGACGGACGCCTGCACGACACCCATTCGATCCCAAAACAGGTGTATCCGGGCTTCGTGTCGCGCATCAAGATCATGGCGCGCCTCGATATCGCGGAGAAGCGCCGGCCGCAGGACGGACGCATCAAGATGGCGCACAAGGAAAGCGAAGTCGAGCTGCGCGTTTCGACCGTGCCGGTGGCATTCGGCGAGAAAGTCGTGATCCGCATTTTCGACCCGACCATTCTCTTGCAGGACATCGAGTCCCTGGGCCTCACCACGGAACAGAAAACGTCGTACCAGCGGCTGCTGGAGAAACCGCACGGCATCATCCTGGTCACGGGCCCGACCGGAAGCGGCAAGACCACGACCTTGTATTCCTCGCTCCAATGCCTCTCGTCACCCGAGGTGAACGTGATCACCATCGAGGACCCGATCGAAATGGTGCACGAGCCGTTCAACCAGATTGCGGTGCAGGAATCGGTGGGCATCACGTTCGCAAACGCGCTGCGTAGCGTCTTGCGCCAAGACCCCGACGTCATCATGGTGGGCGAGATTCGCGACCCCGACACCGCGCAGTACGCGGTGCAGGCGGCACTGACCGGCCACCTGGTGTTTTCGACGCTGCACACCAACACCGCCGTCGGCGCCATCACGCGTCTGGTCGACCTCGGAATCGAGCGCTTCTTGATCGCGTCGACCGTGATCGGCTTGGTGGCACAGCGGCTGGTGCGATTGGTATGCCCCGCGTGCGCGGAGCCGGCCGAGGTCTCCGAGTCGACACTGGCGGCCTTGGGGCTCACCGGCGTCGACCTCGACCTATCGCGCGTGCGTCAGGGAACGGGGTGCGAGAAATGCCGGAAGACGGGCTACTTCGGGCGCGCGGCAGCGTTCGAAGTAATCGCGATCACCGACGCGATGCGGGTCATGATCCGCGACAACGCCGACGAAGCGGACATCATTCGCACCGCGCGCAAGGACGGCGCCGAGCCGCTGATGTCGAACGCGGTTCGCAAGCTCCTCGCCGGCCGCACCACGGCCGAAGAGATCCTCCGCGTCATTCCGACCGCTTGGTAGTCCGAGGCCGACACGATCGCCCCTCTCGCCCACGCGACAAAAAAAGGCGCCCGATTTCGCGGGCGCCTTCTTGCTAGATGGCGACGATGCGCGGGCGCTACTCGTCCCAGCGCTTGACCTTTCCGTTTTCGAAGTCGATGTTCCGGCTCTTGCCGAGGATCTGGCTGGGGTACGTCCAGCGCTCCTGGACGACGTTGTTGCGCTCCGACGTGCTGGTCTTGGCCGGTTTGCCCCACGAGTCGCGCGCCGCGTCGGGTCCCATGCCCGCTACCAGCTGGTGGTTCATGATCAACTTGGCCGTTTCTTTGCCGTACTTGCGAATGAACGCGACTTGCCGCAGCACGGGGTCTTCGAACCAGAAGAACTCGGCCATTGCCGAGTCGATTTTCGCCTTCGACAGCGGCGCTGCCAAGTCCAGCCCCTGTACGATGCGGTTCTTCTTCTTGAGGGTCTCGACGGTGACGGAACCCCTCTTGATCATTCCGACGTCGACGATCTTCACCTTCTCGTCGCGCGGGATAGTGCCCCCTTCGCCCAGGTCCTGCAGCGTCACGCGCGCCCACACATAGCGTTCCTGGTACTCTTCGAGGATCTGCTGCTGCGTTTCGAGCGGAATGTCATGGCTGACCACACTCTTCACCGATGAACACGCAGCAGCCGCGAGCAGCGCGAGGATGGGTACAATGAACTTTCTCAAGCCGACTCTCCTTGATGGACTCTGCGAGCGGTCAAACGCTCGGCACCGTGTGGGGCGATTTCCTTACGATTCATGAAACGCCGACGTAATGCTCGACCGACATGCGCTCGCCCGACTCGTCGACGTCGATGGTCACGACGTCGATACGCGGTGAGCGTGCGTCTCCCAATTCGCGGGCGATTCCCGAGAGTGCCACCCGAATGCGCGCCAGCTTTCGTTCGTCGATCGCCTCCACCGCCGCCCCGAAGCGACGCCCCCAGCGCAGCTTCACTTCCACGGCGACGATGGCACTCCCGTCGCGCGCGACGAGGTCGACCTCGCGCCCTGCGACGCGCACGTTCGCGTCGACGATTTCGAATCCCTTCAATTTTAGGAACGCGGCTGCGATCCGCTCACCCAACTCGCCCGTGGCCTTCGTGCTCATCCTCCACCTCCACCCGTCCCTCAAGACCGACTTTCCCCGCAACCCCCTGTATCATTAGAACATCGACGGTTCGTTTGCAACCACTTTTCCCAAAAACGATCGCCGGTGGACGGCGGCGGCGCCGTGCGCGGCGATGGCCGCGAGGTGGTCGCGGGTCCCGTAACCCTTGTTCTGGTCGAAGCAATAACCCGGGAAGGAGCGGTTGAGGCGGCGCATGAAGCGGTCGCGCGCGACCTTGGCCACGATGGAGGCGGCGGCGACGCATAGGCTCTTGGCGTCCCCCTTGATGACCGGGACGACGCGGCCCGGCCACTGGATGGTTTCGCGGCCGTCGATCAGGACCAAGTCGGGTTGGAGACGAAGGGCGGCGACGGCGCGGTGCATCGAGGCCAAGGTCGCGCGGAGAATATTGTCGCGGTCGATGATCGCGGGGTGGCTGAAGGCGATCCCCACCGAAACGGCGGACGCGACGATGTCGTGGAAGAGGGATTCGCGGTCGGCTTCCAGGACCGCTTTGCTGTCGTAGATGCGAATGAGGTCGCAGTCGTCGCGCAGTACTACCGCCGCCGAGACCACCGGGCCTGCGAGCGCGCCGCGGCCGGCTTCGTCGACGCCCGCGATGGACGCGTACCCGCGCGAGACGAGTTCGCGGTCGAAGTCGACGAGCGCAGAGAAGCGCGCGCGCAGCGCCGCTTCGGCCGCCGCTCCATCATCCTTGAGCGCGCGCGGCCGACGTCGCTTACTCGCTGCTCTTGTCGTCGCGCTTTTCGGTGATACGGGCCGCCTTGCCAACGCGTTTCCTCAAGTAGTAGAGCTTCGCGCGGCGAACGCGGCCGCGACGAACCACTTGGATCGATTTGACGTTGGGCGAATGGAGCGGGAATACGCGCTCGACGCCGACGCCCGAGCTGACCTTGCGCACCGTGAACGTCTCGGCGACGCCACGGCCGCTCTGTTTGATGACGGTCCCCTGGAACGCCTGCTCGCGCTCCTTGTTGCCCTCGACGACGCGCACCATGACCTTCACGGTGTCACCCACGCGGAAGTCATGCACCTTTTTGGACAGACTCCGCTGATCGATCCGGTCGATGATGTTCATAGCACTTCCTCCTTGATTCCGCTACGTAGAGCTTTTCTTGTCGATCAGATCCGGGCGATAGCGCCGGGTCCGCTCGAGCGACGATTGGCGTCGCCATTTTTCGATCTCGGCGTGGTGCCCGGACATCAAGACGTCGGGGACCTTCCGCCCGCGGTATTCGGCGGGCCGCGTGTACCACGCGCAGTCCAACAGCCCGTCGCGCCCCGCCGCGAACGAATCCGTCGCGGCCGACTCGTCGTCGCCCAACACCCCGTCCACCAACCGCACGATCGCCTCGATTACCGCCGCGGCGGCCACTTCGCCGCCGCTCAACACGAAATCGCCGAGCGAGATTTCTTCCGTGACCACCAGGTCGCGAATCCGCTCGTCGACGCCTTTGTAGCGTCCGCACACGAACGTCAGTTCCGGCTCGCGCGCGAGGCGCTCCGCGTCTGCCTGTTCGAAGCGCTTCCCCGCCGGACCCATGAGGATCACGGGACTCCCCGGCGCGGGCTGCAAGCTCTCGACCGCTTCGACGATGGGCGGCGCCATCATGACCATCCCGGGGCCGCCCCCGAAGGGCGCGTCGTCCACGGTGCGGTGCGCGTCGCTGGTGAACTCGCGCGGGCTGACCGAGCGAAATTCGACCCGCCCCTTCTTCTTCGCAACGCTGAGCATTCCCGCCGCGAAGAACGCGTCCATCGTCTCCGGAAATATCGTCACGACGTTGATGCGCATCGCGTCACGCGTCGACGAGTCCCGGAATCACCCGTATCACGATCTCGCGGCGCTCGGGATCCTTCCGCACGATGAACGCCGGCACGGCGGGAATCAGCGCCACCTTGCCGTCGTCGCCGGTCACTTCGTATACGTTCTGCGCCGGACCCACCAACACCGACGTTATCTTGCCCAGCACGCGCCCGCCTTCGATGCGGACCGTCATGCCCATCGCCTGGTGCGGCAGCTCGCGGTCCGGGAGTGCCACATCCAACTTACTTGCGTCGATGAACAAGTCGGCGCCGACCTGCTCTTCCGCGTCGTTCCGGTCGTCGAAGCCGTCCAGCTTGACGATGTACTGGCCTCCGTGCGGTTGCGCGCGCTCCACGTGCACCGGGGTCCGCTCCACGCCGTCGTCCGCTTCGCGCGCGACGAACAGTTCGTTCGAATCCAGCGCTTCGGGCCAGAAATCGTCGGACAGGTACAGTTTCAGTTCGCCGCGGATGCCGAACGCCTTGACGAAGCGCCCCAGATGAATCCGGTCGGTCATTCCTTGATCTCGAAAATGACTTTCTCGCCGGCGTGGCTCGCGGCCGCGTTGACGAGCGTGCGCAAGGCGCGCGCCGTCTGGCCGTTCTTACCGATCACCTTGCCCAGGTCCTCGGCGTCGACCGTCAGCTCCATCACGACGTAATTCTCCTTGGTCGACGGCGTCACCTTGACCGACTTCGGATTGTCGACCAAGGACGTCGCGACGTACTCGATCAACGCCTTGATGGATTACTTGCTCGCTTCGGCAACGCGCGACTCCGAATCGAACTACGCGCTCTCGGCGGCGCCGCTCGCCTTGGCGGCCGCCTTCTTCGCGGCCTTCTTGTGCGCGAACTTCTGGCGGCGCTCGTCGGCCGAGAGCCCCTTGGTCTCGCTGTCCTTCAAGGTCGAGAGCTTCGCGTCGATCTGGTCGGCAGGCACGCCTTCCTTGACGAGCGTCCACTTCTTCAGGGTGCCCATCCGGCGCAGCAAGCCCTCCACGTTCTCCGAGGGAATCGCGCCGCACCCCATCCACTTCATGATGAGGTCTTCCTTGATATTAATGTTGGGCGGATTCGTCAACGGGTCGTAATACCCGAGTTCTTCGATAAAACGACCGTCGCGGCGATTGCGCGAATCGGTCGCCACGATGCGATAGAACGGGCGCTTCTTGGTTCCCATGCGTTTCAATCTGATCTTGACCGACAATTTCTAACCTCCACGATTTTCTTTACTAGAATGGAAGCCGCTTGCGTTTCTGTTTCTGCATGCGCCCCATGGTCTTCATCATTTTCTTCATCTGCTCGAATTGCCGCAACAGCTGGTTGACGTCCTGCACCTGGGTGCCGCTGCCACGTGCGATGCGTTTGCGGCGGCTGCCGTCGATGAGCTGCGGTCGCGCCCGCTCTTCCGGTGTCATCGAGCAGATGATCGCCTCAACCCGGCCCATCTGCTTAGGATCGACCGATACTCCCGCCGGCATCGCGCGACTCATGCCGGGGACCAACTTCATCAGGTCTTCCAGCGGCCCCATCTTCTTGAAGCGACGCAACTCGCCCAAGAAATCCGACAGGTCGAACGTCTGCGAGCGAACGCGGCTCTCGAGCTTCTCCGCCTCGACCACGTCGATCGCGTCCTGGGTCTTCTCGATGAGCGACAGTACGTCACCCATTCCCAGGATGCGCCCCGCCATGCGGTCGGGGTGGAAGGGCTCCAGATCCGAGAGCTTCTCGCCCACACTCGCGAACTTGATCGGCACGCCCACCACGGATCGCACCGAAAGGGCCGCACCACCGCGCGCGTCGCCGTCGAGCTTCGAGAGCACGATACCCGTCAACTTCAGGCGCTCGTGGAACGCGGTCGCGACGTTGACCGCCTCCTGCCCCGTCATGCTGTCGACGACGAGCAGGATCTCTTCCGGCTTGGCGGCGTCGCGCAAGCGCTCCAACTCGCCCATCATCTCGTCGTCGACGTGGAGTCGCCCCGCCGTGTCGAGAATGAGCGTGTCGCAAAGCTTGTCGCGCGCGACGTCGCGCCCGCGTTGCAAGAGCGCGGGGACGTCGGTTTCGCCTTCGTTCGCGCGCGAGACCGGCACCGCGATCTGGCGCCCGAGAATCTCGAGCTGGTCCATGGCCGCGGGCCGATATACGTCGAGCCCCACGAGCAACGGTTTGCGGCCGCGCTTGCGCAACATCGCCGAGAGCTTGGCCGCAAACGTGGTCTTGCCCGACCCTTGCAGCCCGACCACCATGACGATGCTGGTGGGCTGCTTCAAATGGAACGGTACTGCCGTTCCACCGAGGAGCTGGGTCATCTCCTCGTTCACCACCCGAATAATCTGCTGCTCGGGGGTGAAGCTCTTGTGGACCTCGCCGCCGACCAGCCGCGCTTCCACGCGTGTCACGAAGTCCTTGACCACGCGGAAGTTGACGTCCGCTTCCAAGAGCGCGCGACGCACTTCGCGCACGGTTTCGCGCACGTCGTTTTCGCTGAGCTTGCCGCGCGAACGAATCGTCGCGAACACGCGCTCGAACTTCTCGGTCAGGCTCGTAAACATGGAATACTCGAGGAAGCGGACGGGCTTCGACCGGACGGAGGAGGGTATCAGACCGCGGCGATTGTGGACAAGTCCTAATTCGGACGGTGGGTTAGGCCGTCTTGGGGCCCCGAATGCGCGCCACCGCCGCGGCGTAGTCGGGGGTCTTGAAGATGGCCGTCCCGGCCACGAGGATATCGGCCCCGGCCTCGCGCGAGCGGGCGGCGGTCTCGGGGTTGATGCCTCCGTCGATTTCGATCGCGAAGGTAAGCCCAAGCCGCTCACGGAGCTTGGCCGCTTTGGCGAGATCCGGGAGGACCGCGTCGATGAAGCTCTGGCCCCCGAAACCGGGCACCACGCTCATGACCAGGAGGAGATCCAACTCCTCCAGATAGGGCTCGATGTCCTTGAGGGGCGTGTCGGGGTTGAGCGACAGGCCGGCCTTCTTGCCGCGGGCGCGGATGGCGCGCAGGTCGCGGCGCGGGTCGCTGCTCGCTTCCACGTGGATGGTGAGAATGTCCGCGCCGGCGTCGAGGAACGAACCGATGTAGCGGTCGGGGTGCTCGATCATCAGGTGCGTGTCGAGCGGGACGGTCGCGAGTTGGTCGATCGCTTTGACCAGCACCGGTCCGAAGGTGATGTTGTTGACGAAATGCCCGTCCATCACGTCGAGGTGGAGGAACTCCGCACCCGCTTTCTCTACCGCGCTGCTCTATTCCGCGAGGCGAGAAAAGTCGCACGCAAGCAAACTCGGTGCTACTGCTGTACGCGCGCTGGTCGCGCGCGTGCCCTCAGTTCGAACTAGATGCGACCAGCTCAACCGATTCCCCTTCTCGAATGCGCGCGCCCGGTTTGGGGCGCTGATCGACGATGGTGTTGGGAAAGACGCCCTCTTGCGCTTCGTAGCGAACCGACGCCACGCGAAAGCCCAGGCGTTCGAGGCGTTCGCGCACGAAGAACAAATCCTGCTTAGTGAGGTCGGGCATGAGGTACGTCGGACCGCCGCCCGCGGTTGCGACCACCAAGTCGACGACTTCGCCTTCGCGGAGTTCTTCGCCCACGGGCGGATTGGTGGCGATGACGGCGTCGCGCTCTTCGCCCGCGCGTTTGACGCGCGAGATTCTTCCCACCACCAGGCCGGCGTGCTCGATGACACCGCGCGCTTGCCGGAGGGTTTGCTTGGTCACGTCGGGGACGTGTTCCGTGCGCGGACCGAGGCTCATGACGAGGACCACGGTGCGGCCCTCTTTCAGGCTCTCGTTCGTACGCGGCTGCTGCGACACGACGAAGCCCTTCGGTACTTGGGGATCGTGCTCGCTTCGACCCACCTTGACCTTGAGCCCGAGGCGCGTGAGGGTGTCGGTGGCTTGCTTCTCGCTCACATTACGGAGGTCGGGGACGATAATCGCGCCGCGCTGGTGCACGAGCATCGGCATCACGATGAAGTTGAACGCCAGAATGCCGACGGCAAAGAGGCCACCGAGAAGGAGAATGCGAGTTACCACGCGGCGGGCGTCCACGGCGCGACTGTAGCCGGTCGTGCGAGGTTACGTCAATCGAGGACGTCGCCGATTTTGAGGCGATGGCCCGCGACGAACTCCCGCGCGGTCATCGTGGCTTTCCCTTCGGGGCGGACGGCGCGAAGCTCCAGCGTTCCATCGCCGGCCGCGACGGCGAAGGGGTCGAGCGAGACGATGGTTCCCGGCTTGGCGGTCGTTCTAGGTCCCACGCCCGCCGCTTCCACGATCAATCGAATCTTATCGTGGAAGGTGAACGCGGTCGGCCACGGCGACATCGCGCGCACATGGCGCGAGAGGTACGCCGCGTCGCGCGACCAGTCGATGGCCCCGTGTTCCTTCTTGATCTTCTTGGTATGCGTGGCTTGGGAGGAATCTTGCGCTCGCGGTGTGACACTGCCGTCGATGAGACCATCCAACGTTCGAATGAGCAGCTTCGCGCCGATTTCGGCGAGTCGATCGAACAGGGTTCCCGCGGTGTCGGTGTCGAGGATCTGCGTCTCTTCTTGCAGCAACATGTCGCCGGTGTCGATGCCTTCGTCGATGTGCATGGTCGTGCAGCCGGTCACTTTTTCTCCCGCGAGAATCGCCGCTTGAATGGGCGAAACGCCGCGGAACTTCGGGAGCAGCGACGCGTGCACGTTGACGCAACCGTACTTCGGAAAGTCGAGGAGGTCGCGGCGGAGAATCAGACCGAACGCGACGACCACGACGATGTCCGGCTTCAGCTCGGTGATCGCGCGCACGCCGGCGGCGTACGTCTCCTTCGACATGGTGATGGACGGGATCCCGCGATCGATGGCGCGCTGCCGGACGGGTGTGGGTGAGACTTCGCGCCCGCGTCCGCGCGGGCGGTCGGGCTGGCTGACGACGAGCAGCGGCGCGAAGCGTTTCGACTCGACGAGTGCCTCCAGCGACGGCACCGCGAAGTCGGGGCTCCCCATGAAGACGACTCTGTGCGTGGACTCGGGCACCGATTGCTTCATCGGGCCTGCCCTACGTCGCATATTTCTCCGCGATCTTTTTAAGCCGCGGTTTCAAGAGCGTCCTCTCCCCCATCGACAGGTAGTCGATGAAGAGCTTCCCGTCCAAGTGGTCGA
>Ga0105092_10001665_pt1 | contig 11906 bp, 13 predicted proteins | sample PPLLak2March2015_FD_87021 | JGI IMG/M metagenome (GOLD analysis project Ga0105092, IMG submission 87021) | Freshwater sediment microbial communities from Prairie Pothole Lake near Jamestown, North Dakota, USA - PPLs Lake P7 Core (1) Depth... | ecosystem: Environmental > Aquatic > Freshwater >... | reverse complement strand
GAAGCGACAGTAATGAGCCAGTTCAACAATCCCGAGGAAGCATATGTCAAAAGGATTCTGCCGGATAAGATCCGCCTGGCCAAAGAATACATCAACCGTTCCTCGATCTTCTATGACCTTGGCCTGATTTTGAAAACCGTGCCGAGGCTATTTGGATTTAAGGCGATATCATAAAATCAGGGTAGAAACCGCGCGGCCAGGCGCAACCAAAGCAGAAAAAGTTATTTTACCACAGAGACGCAGAGTTCACCGAGATCGGATATATTTTATCAAAAATTTTTTACTCTGCGTACTCAGCGCCTCGGCGGTGTAATCTCCGAATCCCGTTTTCGTAGGATTAATAACTGAATGACAACGAAAGAAAACACCATCGCTACTCCGATCATCCGCATTGAGCCTTCGCGTGGCTGGGTTTCGCTCAAGCTGCACGAGCTATGGGAATATCGAGAGTTGCTGTACTTTCTAACGTGGCGCGACGTAAAGGTACGTTATAAGCAAACCGTCCTGGGCGCAGCTTGGGCTATTATCCAACCATTTTTTACGATGGTGGTTTTCAGTTTATTTTTTGGGCGCCTCGCGGGAATTCCTTCCGACGGGGTTCCCTACCCGATCTTCAGCTTTGCCGCCTTGGTGCCGTGGACTTTCTTCGCCAACGGCTTGAACCAATCTTCAAACAGTCTGGTGGGTAGCGCCGATTTGATCAAGAAGGTTTATTTCCCGCGCCTAGCAGTGCCCGTCGCGACTGTACTTTCAGGAGTGGTGGATTTCGCGCTGGCCTTTCTCGTTTTGCTCGGGATGATGCTTTACTACGGCGTGATACCCACCCCCAATACGCTCTGGCTTCCGTTGTTCTTCCTATTAGCATTAGTGACTTCGTTGGGAGTGGGACTGTGGTTTTCAGCCCTGAACGTCAAGTTTCGCGACGTGCGCTACACAGTGCCGTTTTTGACTCAGTTTTGGATGTTTTCTACCCCGATTGCCTATCCAAGCAGCTTGCTCTCCGAACCTTGGCGCACTCTCTACGGATTGAATCCGATGGTCGGTGTAGTCGAGGGCTTTCGCTGGGCCTTGCTAGGGACCAACACTGCGCCTGGTCCCATCATTGTCGCCTCCTCTCTCGCGGCTTTGGCCATCTTGGTTGGCGGTGCCTTCTATTTCCGCCGAATGGAAAAAACGTTCGCCGACGTGGTGTGAGGGGAAAGTTGAGAGTGTAGAGTTGAGGGTTGAGGTTCTGATGGGTTGAGAGATGAGAGTTGAGCGTTGAGAGTTGACGGGAGGCGATATGTTTGGCTTTGAGAGGCTAGAGGTGTGGCACAAGGCTGTGGACTATGCGGGAACGATTTACTCTGTAACCAGAACATTTCCCGAAGAGGAACGGTTTGGTTTAACAAGCCAACTTCGCCGGTCGTCGGTCTCCATATCTTCTAACATCGCCGAAGGATCGTCTCGATCATCCAGAGTCGACTTCAATCGTTTTATCGAAATCGCCTATGGGTCACTACTAGAGTCCGTGTCGGAGTTAAGAATCGCCCAAAACCAGAAGTTTGTACCTAGTACAGTTTTCGAAAGTACCTATAAGCAGGCGGAAGAACTAGCCAGAATGTTGAGCGGACTGCGCCGCACTATCAAACCGAGGGTCAAGAGTAAACCTCTCAACACTAAACTTTCGACACTCAACACAAAGTAAGCCATGAGTGACATCGCGATCCGCGTTGATGGGCTGAGTAAGTATTATCGCCTCGGCGCCATCGAGAAGCGCCACGACGCTCTGCGCGACCATCTGGCGGAAGGGTTTAAGTCCCTGTTTCGCCTCAATCGTCGGTCGGACCGTAGGGCGTTGCGTGCTGAGTCTAGCGACAACAGCATTTGGGCGCTCCAAGACATTTCCTTCGCGGTCAACCGCGGCGAAGTCGTCGGGATCATCGGACGCAATGGAGCAGGAAAAAGCACGCTGCTCAAGATTCTATCGCGCATAACGGAACCGACGAGCGGGTATGCCGAAATTTACGGTCGAGTCGGCTCATTGTTGGAGGTGGGCACGGGCTTTCATGGCGAGCTAAGCGGGCGCGAAAACATCTATCTCAACGGCGCCATTCTAGGAATGAGAAAGGCGGAGATTGAGCGAAAGTTCGACGAGATCGTCGCTTTTGCGGAGGTGGAAAAGTTTATCGATACGCCGGTCAAGCATTACTCCAGTGGGATGTACCTGCGTCTGGCTTTTGCCGTGGCGGCCCACTTGGAACCGGAGATTTTGATCGTTGACGAAGTCTTGGCTGTCGGCGATGAGAATTTTCAGAAAAAATGTTTAAGCAGGATGCACGATGTAGCACTCGAGGGACGGACCGTTCTTTTTGTTTCCCATAACATGGCGGCCGTCACCCGCCTCTGCGAGCGAGTAATGTTTCTGAATGAAGGGCGGTTGATCGGAGATGGGCCATCGGCCAAAGTAGTAAGTGCATATTTGAACTCTGGTGTGGGTACGACCGGTGCCCGCCAATGGTTGGACCCCGCAAAGGCACCAGCCGGTGAAGTGACTCGCTTGCGGGCGGTATACGTACGGAGCGAAGACGGCCATATTACAGAGACCGTTGACATCCGTCGACCGGTGCGAGTGGAAATGGAATATGAGGTCCTCAAATCGGGGTACGTGCTGCTACCCTATTATGATTTCCACAACGAGGGTGGTCTGTGTCTTTTCGGCACCTGCGATCTCGACCCCGCTTGGCGCCAACGTCCTCGGCCGAAGGGGCGTTGGGTGAGCACAGTCTTGATCCCCGGCAATTTTTTGGCCGAGGGAACGATGTTTGTGAATGCCGGCCTTATTACTTTGAATCCCAGAATCTTCCAATTTGAAGAGCGTACGGCAGTAGCCTTCCAAGTCATCGATAGTCTGGATGGCGATTCGGCGCGTGGCGACTGGGCTGGAAAGATAGACGGTGTTGTAAGACCGCTGCTCAATTGGAGCACACAGTTCATTAGAGACCCATGAGAGGAGTTTTACAAAGGAGGCTTAGGCGACACAAAGAGAAAAGCGGAATCGTTCCGGGCGGCTGGTTTCAGTTGAAAACATCGCAAGAGCTTTTTAAAAGCCACAGTCCAAATTAGCCATTCGTAAAGAGAAACCATAATGACACTAATCAAACCTGTGCCTTTCTTCAAACACCAATCGGAAGATGCAAACATGAAGCACCTCGTAGGCAAGGTCAAATCAATCGTCAAGGAGTATGCGCCTTGGTCGGTGACTGGTTATCACTTGTTGAGAAACGCGCTGCCGAGAACAGAAGATGATGAACTATGGCCCGGTTTGCTGCACAAGCTTAACGCGACAACTTCAGACATTTTCTTCGTCGAGATAGGGGCGATGGATGGCGTATCTTTTGATCCACTGTATGAATATGTCGTGGCAAACCACTGGCGAGGGCTGCTGGTTGAACCATTGCATGACATGTTCGATCAACTCAAAAAAGCCTATCAGAATCAAAGAGGTCTGATTTTTGAGAACGTAGCCATTGCCGAGGCTCCTGGCACCAAGAAGATGTATCGAGTTTCTCCCGACTCCGTCGAACAGGGACTTGTCCCTTATTGGGCCAAAGGGATCTCATCTTTTTTTGATGATAGAAATGAAATCGGTGGTATGGGCGTGGCCAATGAACTGTTCAAGACAATCCAACCTCATGTTACCAGTGAGATCGTTAGATGTGAGACGCTTCATAACCTTCTTCTCAAACATGATATTAGAAAAATAGACGTTCTTCAGATTGATGTGGAGGGCTATGACTACGAAATTCTAAAGCAGTTGGACTTTGGCCGATTTAGGCCGCGCATTATTCGCATGGAATGGAGCGTCCTTACGCGCGACGAGAGACAACAAACCCTCGAGTTGTTCAAGGTTCATGGATATCGAACCCGGATATTGTCAGAAGATATCATAGCCTGGCGTGGATTGGGTCTATTGTCACGCTTTACTAAGTGGAATTAGCGGCAGGGCAAGGAACGATGAGAATTCTTGTTACCGGCGGCGCGGGTTTTATCGGCTCTCATTTAGTGGATGCTCTAGTTAGTAGGCCTGAATCTGCTAACGTTTTCTTTGATCTCTTACGCGTACGACTTTTATATCGGTGTCGGGCGATAGGGAAAACAATTACTAGCATATGCGGCGGGAGTTTAGAATTCATCGTGATCTCATCCGGCAAGGGTTCTAAATGTCAATAAAGCTTTTTGTATTCTAGTCGCTGGGTAAGTTATAGATGAGATTTTGAATGCAGTGGTCAGACGCAAAAGCATCTCTCAAAATGGTGTTGCCCGAGGAAATTTGGAGCAGTACTCGTGATGCGGTCTATTGGATTCGCCGATACAGGCATAGATTTAAACGCCGACCGCCTGTCGGATGGGTGCGGTTTGGGTCTTTCCGCCGGGTGCGTCCAATTGATCGAGACTATGGCTTTTCTTGGGGACAAGTGATCGATCGGTACTACATTGAAAGCTTCTTGCAGCAGCACGCGATGGACATTCACGGGCGCGTGCTAGAAGTTGCCGACAATGGTTATACTCTTCGCTTTGGAGACGAACGGGTAAAGCGGTCCGACGTTCTCTACTATACAGAAGGTAATCCAAAGGCAACTATTATTGCCGACTTGACTGACTCTCGCGATATTCCGTCCAATACTTTCGATTCCATCATTCTGACCCAGACACTGCAGTTTATTTACGATGTGCGGGCTGCCGTTAATACGCTGCATCGCATTCTGAAGCCGGGCGGAGTATTGTTAGCGACTTCCCATGGTATCAGCCAGATATCCCGTCATGACATGGAGCTTTGGGGCGAGTTCTGGCGCTTCACCTCTCTCTCCGTCCGCAAGCTTTTTACCGAGGTCTTTCTCGAGGACTACGTCACGGTCCAGGCTTACGGAAACGTGCTTGCGGCCACTGCCTTTTTGCATGGCCTGACAGTACAGGAGCTTCGTCGTGAGGAACTGGACTATCAAGACCCGAATTACGAGGTCGTGCTGGGAATACGCGCTATCAAGCCGGCTAAAAGCTAGGATTGGTCGAGCCGCAACCAAACCAGTATTTCACCGCAGAGACACGGAGTTCCCAGAGTTCGGAGTGTCTTTCTACAAAAATTTTTTCCTCGGCGCCCTCAGCGCCTCAGCGGTGAGATATCCGAATTCTATTCACCGCACACACAGAGTTCACAGAGATTGAAAGTCATGGAGGGTAAACCATGAAAGCGATCATTTTGGCTGGCGGCCTCGGCTCTCGCTTGTCCGAGGAGACGACACTTCGTCCGAAACCGATGGTCGAGGTCGGCGGCAAGCCTATTCTTTGGCACATCATGAAGACGTACGATTGCCACGGTGTGAACGAGTTTGTCGTTGCCTTGGGCTACAAAGCAGAATTCGTCAAGGACTACTTCCTTAGCTTCTATTCGATCAATAACGACTTAACTATCGACTTGGCCTCGGGAGCCACGACCATTCACAAGAACGGCCATCAAACCAATTGGCGGGTGCATCTTGCGGATACAGGTCTTCATACCCAAACGGGCGGACGTCTCAAACGATTGGAGAAGTGGCTGGATAAAGAAGAAACTTTCTTCTTTACCTATGGCGACGGCGTTACGGATCTGAATATCAACGCGCTGCTCGAGTTTCATCATCGACATGGAAAAATTGCTACGGTTACCACCGTTCGTTCACCCGCGCGTTTCGGAAGAATTGGCTTCAAAGGAGACCGGGTCACTGATTTTTATGAAAAACCAGAAAGCGGTGAAGGCTGGATCAATGGCGGGTATTTTGTCCTGAACCGCAAGGCTCTCGATTACATTGAAGGAGACGAGTCGATTTGGGAACATGGTCCGGTTGAAAGACTCGCCAAGGACGGGCAACTGATGGGCTACCGTCACCATGGTTTTTGGTCCTGCATGGACACATTGAAAGAGAAAAACATTCTGGAAGAATTATGGAATTCAGGCAAGGCGCCTTGGGCCATATGGAGATACTAGGGAGTGGTCAAGTGAAAGAATCCGTGATTCAGCAATCCCTCGCTTCGGGAGAAGACCCACGATGTCGATTCTGTGACTCCCCTTTGAGACATGTTTTTGCCGATCTTGGGATGTCACCGCTTGCCAACGCCTATTTGAAGCCCGGCGAGCTGGCCCGGATGGAGCGTTTCTATCCACTCGTCGTGTTTGTCTGCGGGCAGTGTTTCTTGGTCCAGCTCGAGGAGTTCGAGAGCCCCGCTCATATTTTCACGGACTACTCCTATTTTTCATCGTTTTCAGACACATGGGTCGACCATGCGAAGAGCTACACCGATATGATCGTCGAGCGGCTAGGTCTGGGCCACAACCACCGAGTGGTTGAGCTTGCCAGCAATGACGGCTACCTACTACAGCATTTCGTTGCGAAAGGGATTCCTGTGCTCGGCATTGAGCCGGCGGCCAATGTTGCCGAAGCTGCGATCAAGAAGGACATTCCAACCGTTGTAGATTTCTTCGGAGAAAGTATTGCCCATCGTTTGGTTGCGGAAGGCGTACGGGCGGACCTTATAGTCGGAAACAATATTCTGGCGCACGTTCCGCGTCTGAACGACTTTATCAGGGGCATGAAGGTCCTGCTAACGCCTCTAGGCGTGATCACACTGGAGTTTCCTCATCTGCTGCGTCTTATGGAGGAGAATCAGTTTGATACCATTTACCACGAGCACTTCTCGTATTTCTCGTTCCATGCGGTGTGCCAGGTAATGGCCGCGCAAGGCTTGACCGTTTTCGACGTCGAGGAGCTGTCGACTCACGGGGGCTCCTTGAGGATTTACGTGCGCCAACAAGATGATGGGAGCAAACCAAACACCAAGCGCGTGGAAGCGCTGGTCGAGAGAGAAAAAGCTGCGGCTGTGACCGACTTGGAAACCTATGTTTCCTTTGGAGAAAAAGTAAAGCGCACCAAACGCAAGTTTTTGGACTTCCTGATCACCGCAAAGAACGAAGGAAAATCCATTGCCGGCTACGGTGCTCCTGCCAAGGGCAATACGTTACTCAACTACTGCGGCATTGGCACGGATTTTATCGACTACACTGTTGATCGAAGCCCTTATAAACAAGGTCTTTTTTTGCCGGGGACGCACATTCCGGTCTATCATCCCGACCGGATTAAAGACACCCGGCCCGATTACGTTCTGATCTTGCCGTGGAATCTCACCGACGAGATTGCGCGACAAATGAGCTACATACGGGACTGGAACGGTCGCTTTGTAGTGCCCATCCCCGAAGTAAAAGTTTTATAGACAGGTATGAATCGCATATGTAGGAGCGTGTTATGAAGGTCCTTGTCACGGGCGTTGATGGCTACATCGGGACGGTTTTAGCAGACTATCTAACTAAACGCGGCCACACTGTCACGGGGCTTGATACCGGATATTACCGGGACGGCTGGCTCTATAACGATCATGCTCTACAACGGCCGCCGTGCGTCAATAAAGATCTTCGGACAATAACGGAAGACGATCTGCGCGGTTTTGAAGCCGTCGTTCATCTCGCGGAGTTATCCAACGATCCTCTGGGTCAGCACAATCCTGAATTAACCTACGCTATTAACCACTGCGGCAGCGTTGCATTCGCAAAGAAATGCATGAAGACGGGAATTTCGAGGTTTGTCTACACGTCGTCATGCAGCGTCTATGGAACGGGGTCAGGCGAGTTCAAAACCGAAGATTCTGAAACCAACCCCCAGACAGCCTATGCAAAGTGCAAGGTTCTAGTGGAAAACGATGTGTCGAAACTTGCCGACGATGAATTTTCACCGACGTTTTTGCGCAACGCCACCGCCTACGGACCCTCGCCCAGGATGCGTTTCGATCTCGTCCTCAATAATCTTTGCGGTTTGGCATGGACCACCAATGAGATAAAAATGACCAGCGATGGAAGCCCTTGGCGCCCTCTCGTCCATGTCCGTGACATTGCCCAAGCCATCGCGTGCGTTTTAGAAGCCCCGACAAGCATCGTTCACAATCAGGTTTTCAACGTCGGCGCAAACACGGAAAACTACCAGGTTAAAGAGATCGCTGAGATCGTGGCCGATTCGTTCCCGGGCTGCGTTCCGACGTTCGGCAAAAGCGATGGCGATAACCGCAGCTACCGTGTCTGCTTCGAAAAGGTCAACTCGGTATTGCCTGGCTTCAAATGCCGGAGCAACGCCGCAACTGGAGCCCGGGAACTGTATGAACTTTTTCAGAGGATTGATATGCCGCAGCAGACATTCGAATTCAGAGCCTACACTAGGTTGAAGCAACTCCAATATCTGCTGTGCACCGGCCAGATTGACGAACAGTTATATTGGAAAGAAACGAACGGCTCTGCGTCTTCCGCGCTACAACTATGATCCCGCGCGATAGAGCAGCAAGCTGCAATCACAGACCACGCTAGAAGAGTTTCGAACACCCTAGCACTAGGGCGGTATTTCTCAGATATCTCTCGATGGCTATTGAAAAGTTGAAAGAGGATGCGATCACAGAAATATCGCTCACATCCGTCAACGGGCTTGGTGAATCCGGGTTCCCATCCGTTTCATTACAGGGGAATTCATGATTTCATCGGCAACCTGCACAACCGGGCACCTAAATTATCAGGATGAACAGCTGGGTGGATATGAATGCAGCATTTGGCAATCCAAAAAAGTTTTAATCACCGGGCACACCGGCTTCAAAGGCAGTTGGCTATCTCTTTGGCTTCAATCCTTAGGCGTAGAGGTGGTGGGCTATGCAGTAGATTCCCCGACCGAGCCGAGGAGTAAGCACGTCCGCTAAGTTATCGAGCGAGTCCGATCGGCTCATCGATGCGGCGAGTAGCAGCGTGAAATTCACGGAAACAAAGCTACACGGGGTGTACATTATCGAATTGGAGTGCTCCGAAGACGATCGAGGCTTTTTTGCCCGCACGTTTTGCCGGGAAGAATTCGAGAAGCACGGACTGAATTCCTCGGTGGCTCAGTGCAATCTCTCTTACAATCGAAAGCGAGGCACGCTCCGCGGAATGCACTATCAAGTCGCGCCTTACAGTGAGGCGAAGCTTGTGATGTGTATTGCCGGCTCGATTTACGATGTCATTATCGATCTCAGGCCGAACTCGACGACCTACCGTCATTGGCTAGCGACGGAGCTCAGCGCCCGCGGACGCCGCAGGATGCTCTACATCCCGGAAGGATTGGCTCACGGATTCCAGACCTTGGAAGACCATTCCGAAGTGTTTTACCAGATGTCGCAGTTCTACGTAGCCGGATCCGCCAGAGGCGTGAGATGGAACGACCCCGCTTTTGGCGTCCAGTGGCCTGACGATCAGCGCATATTATCAGACCGAGACAGAAACTATCCCGATTTTCATTCGTAGCATTTGTACTCCATCGCCTCATTTCAATTAGCCTAGGTTTACAGCGCAAGGTTCCTTCTACGTGCCGTTAGCTGACGATGTTCAAGGCGATCGGGCTCGCCGTGTGTCTTTCTAGCCCGTCAGGAGAATCGTTAATGTTAAAGAGGTTGCTTCGAGGCGCAATTAGAAGAACGAAAAGATGGTTGGAAGAAGAGCCGACAAAAGCAACGATCACCGAGAAACCTCGCTACCAGTGGCTAAACGCCCAGTGTTTGAAGTTGTTGGAAGTCGATCAACGTCGACCCAATTACGTTTGGGGAGCAGTGCAAGGGGCGGGACTGGCGCAGGTTCTTGGTTTTCCGCGGATCTCTGTCATTGAGTTCGGTGTAGCCGGTGGCAACGGATTGGTAGCATTGCAAGACATCGCGGCGAGGGTCGAAGAGATTTTCGGTGTCGGCATCGACGTTTATGGATTCGACACCGGCGCCGGACTGCCGAAGCCGAGAGACTACCGCGACCTGCCGCATTTCTTCACTGAGGGTTTCTATCCGATGGATACGAAAAGACTTCACACACGATTACACAAGGCTCATCTCAAGTTAGGTCAGATAGAGAATACCCTTTCGGATTTCATCAATTCGAAGCCGGCCCCGGTTGCGTTTGTTTCCATCGATCTGGATCTCTATACGTCGACAAAACACGCGTTTGCTCTGTTTGAAGCAGACACGAAATTACTTTTGCCAAGGATTTACTGTTACTTCGACGATGTTCTCGGTTTTACGTACAGCGAATTTACCGGCGAGCTGTTGGCGATCACGGAGTTTAACGCCGCACACGAGATGAGAAAAATTTCGAAGATCAATGGGTTAAACTACTTCTTACCGACAACCCTGGCACAGCAGAGGTGGGCCGACCAGTTCTATTTGGCACATATCTTCGACCACCCATCGTACGGTGATTACGATGGGCTAAACCCTGCAAGCACTCAAGATCTGGCTGCTGATCTCTTGAATAACTGACAAGTTCGTTGACAACAAAAAACGATGGCTTGCCCCGACGTCCAAAACACAGGCAAGGAGATGCAACGGCTCGTGCGCGAGCTGTATCCCATCTGCCGCAGCATTACAGGGAACGGCGTCCGCGAAACATTGAAGGCGTTGTCAAACCACATTCCGCTGGAGATCCGCGAGGTCGCAAGCGGCACCCGGGTGTTTGATTGGACCGTTCCCAAGGAATGGAACATCAAAAGGGCTTACGTCAAAGATCCAGAAGGCCAAGAGATCCTCGATTTTCAGAGATCGAATCTTCATGTTTTAAATTACAGCATACCTATCGATAAGACAGTGTCGCTTGAAGAGTTGAGAGAACACCTTTATTCCGTGCCGGAGCACCCCGACTGGATTCCGTACCGAACCTCTTACTACAAAGAGAACTGGGGCTTTTGTCTAACCCACAACCAGCTTCAAGGCCTTTCGACAGGTGAGTACGAAGTGCTTATCGATGCTTCTTTGGAGGACGGATATCTCACCTACGGCGAGTATTGCCTCAAGGGAGAAAGCGATCGGGAGATTTTGATCTCGGCTCACATTTGTCATCCATCGCTCGCCAACGATAATCTTTCGGGCATCGCTTTGGCGGTGTTTCTGGCCAAGAGCCTGAAAGAGCTTTCGTTAAGGTACTCTTATCGTTTTCTGCTTATCCCGGGGACTATCGGATCCATCACCTGGCTGAGTTTAAATGAGACAGAGGCGTTTCGAATAAAACACGGTCTTGTCTTGACCTGTGTCGGAGATCCAGGAAAGGTGACATACAAAAAAAGCCGGCGCGGGGATACGGAAATAGATCGCGCGGTCACTCAGGTTTTGAGAGACTCGGGTGATCCTTTCGAGATTCGTGAGTTTTCGCCCTACGGCTATGACGAAAGGCAGTTCTGTTCGCCAGGGTTCAATCTTCCAGTGGGTTGCTTCATGCGAACATCGCATGGCGAATTCCCCGAATACCATACGTCCGCAGACGATCTGAGCTTTGTTCGGCCTGAGTGCCTGGCGGACTCTTTTCTCAAGTGCCAGGCGGTGCTGCGGATTTTGGAGCAGAACAAAATCTACGTCACCCTGAATCCCAAGTGCGAGCCGCAACTAGGGAAGCGCGGTTTGTACGGGCAAATTGGCGGGCAAGCCGATGGAAAGCTTCGCGAGCTCGCGATGCTTTGGGTTTTGAACTTATCCGATGGAAACCATAGTTTGCTTGATATTGCTGAGAAATCCGGCTTGGAATTCAGGATGATCAGGAACGCTGCAGAGGCCTTAATGCAGCACGACTTACTCGCCGAGTCGATTCCCTAAAGCGCACAACGAGAGCCAGATTCTTTCTCCGAGCCTTACGCAAATTGTTTGCAAATTTTGTTACCTTAGTATGGATCGTTAGTTACTAAGGAGTTCATTGGTTAGTAGACATACGAGAACCAAGGGGCGAGTCGTGGAGAGCGCGGGCATCCGAACCTACAGGAAGCGTTCAGGCCCGGGTCGTCGGAATAACCGCCCTGGGG
>Ga0105092_10001663_pt1 | contig 11910 bp, 6 predicted proteins | sample PPLLak2March2015_FD_87021 | JGI IMG/M metagenome (GOLD analysis project Ga0105092, IMG submission 87021) | Freshwater sediment microbial communities from Prairie Pothole Lake near Jamestown, North Dakota, USA - PPLs Lake P7 Core (1) Depth... | ecosystem: Environmental > Aquatic > Freshwater >... | reverse complement strand
GGCTCTTTCCCGTTTTGCCGCTGCCGGTCCCTGACCGCCCGCGCCACCTCAAGGGGAAGGTTTTCAGGGAACCCCCGGCCTATGAAAGCGACCCCGCCGGGTTTCAGGACTCGATAGGCTTCGCTGAAAGCCTTACGTTTGTCTTTCCAGAACGGAAAGGATCCGCGGGAAACGATGACATCCGCAAAACTGTCACGGAAGGGCAGGGCCTGGGCGTCGGCCAGCATGGCGCTGACGCGTTGCCGGAACCCCGCCTCCTGCGCCCGTTTCAGAAAGCCCGCGAACACGCGGGGATCAATATCGGCGTTGACCCAATGCATCCACTTGGTTCTTTTGCACAGCTCGATGACGAGGTCACCTGGGCCGCTGCCGACATCAATGCCAATGCCCTGACTCTCGCGCAGATCGAAATCATTCACGATCTGCTCGGCGAGCGGAGCATAGACTGGCGCCAGCACTTCGCTGATTGTCTCTTTGCCGGCTGCTTCCTGCGCCGCAGAGAGAGAGTGGCAGAACAGGAAAAGCATCCCGAGGAGGAAGGCGTGACGATATCTGGATAATTGCATAAAACGTGGTGGTCGCTTCTTAAATTCAATAACGCTCGGGGGCCAAAGGCCCGATCATAGTCCGATTCCCCGAATTCAGAGCCGTGAGCGCAGCGTTGTTTGCGAAGCGACCCGGCCCGGACTATTAACACCCAAACAAGTGCACGCCGGGTATTCATAGTTCGGGCCGGGTCGCTCCGCAAACAACGCTGCGCTCACGGCTCTGAATTCGGGGAGTCCGAGGCCTCCGAGACCTACTTACATTCAGTCCACTTCCGAGCCGGACGCCGAATCTTCGAGAATGATTTCGATGCCGCATAGCAGCGGCGGAACTTTAGCCTCCGGGTAGGACGGGATACACTCCACACTGAGCACACCCTCCACCGCGATTTTCGTGAAGGTCTTCACGACCGGCGTATCGATACTTCCCGCTTGCTGAGCGATATCGAAGTCGTGCAAGACTTCGCGGCCCTGGACCCGGACATTGAAGAGTCGCTCGCCGGGCTTCCGGTTTTCCAGCTCCGCAAAGTGCAGTTTAACGGTATATGACTCCTTCTCAGCCGGCTGGGACAAGGTAATGTCCAGCTTCAGAGGCCCGGCAAGTCCGGAAGCCGCAACCCATTCCTGCCCACTCGGCGCCAGGGTGAGCGAGTGCCTGCGAATGCCGCGTGTCTTAGCCGGCTCGAATCGAATCGGGATGTCGGGTGATTTTCCCCCGACGCTTGGGAAATCCAGCCAGAGCGTGCCATCAGCAGCCACCCGGTCGCCCGGCGCATTAAGGTTGATACCAATCCTCTCGACAGGCTTGCCGTTCCAGACGAAATCGTTCGTGGTCCAGTACTCGAGCTCGGGCATGTGGATAAAAGCCAGAGAAGTCTGGTTTTGGTACGAGCATTGGCATGTCCGGGTGTAGTCCGGGGCATTCAACAATCCGCCGGCGGCGATCAGGTTAGAGGTGCATCCCGACTTAAAACCGCCGAAATTCCCGGTGCCGGCATCGGCGAGCAGGTCGTAAAACCCGGCGGCTGCGGATCGAAAGGACAGAAGGTGCTCGCTGGCGACGGCGTAATTGCAGCCATACATGCGCGAATAGTTCCAAAGCATGTCCTCTCCGGTCACTGGATCAACACGAAGTTTCCGTTCGCCGGTGGCGAGGCTGTGGGCGGCAGTGTCGGTGATAATCTCATCGCCGTGCAAGATGGGGGGATTGTTGTACTTGATTTTTCTGTCCCACACGAGGTCTCCGCGCGATGCGATGTAGACCGTCATCCGTTCGCCCTTCTCGTCGGTTAGCATGTCCCGGGAAGGCCGGGTTGCCTGCAAGAGGCGGTCATGTTCCCTGGAGTAGCTCAACCAGCTGCCGAAGACATCCGTGTTCCGCTCCCAGAGGACCCGCCCGGTTTCCAGGTCCAGGGCCAGCAGCCGATAGTCGGTGGGGATGTCCTGGCCGCGACGGCGCAGACGTTTCTCGAGCGAAGGCGGCAGCTTATCGAGGCAGAAAAGGACTTCGTCGCTCGCTGTGATGGCGTTGTGGATGAACCCGTAGCGTGCCTCTGTCTTCCACTTGACCGTGCCGTCCTGACGGTCCATAACCACCAGGGACTTGCTCGCCACACCATCGAGTTTGCCGAATACGTCGAGCTTGGCCCGTTGTTTTTCGGTTTGGGCCGGTTTCTTGTCCGCAGCGTTTGACTCGATCTGGGGAGGCGCACTGCTCGGAAAAGCCACAAACTCGCTCCCTGCGATGAGCTTGTCCCTGGACACTCCTATATAGCCCCATCGGGCCGGCTCGACCCCGTTTTGAGCAGGCAGCGAGAAAGTCTTTCTCGTCTCTCCAGTGCTGATATCCAGGACGCGGCAACGATTTCCTTGCAGGACGTAGACCCAATCGGAGGTGGCAATGAAATTGGTCCCCCGGGCATTGGCGCCCGCAATGTGCCGCTGATTGGTCTTAACCGTCAAAGGAGCGTTCTCATCGTACGACTCGTCATAGTACTGGCCGTAGGTATCGGACTTGTCCAGGTCCACTTTCCAAAACACCCTGCCCGTATAGATGTCCCGCGCGGTGATGCAATCGATGCCTTCGATGATCAATCGGCCGTCCACGATTTGTTCCGGCGGACCGTGGCCGTGGCGCGGCAGGACATCGACGTTCGAGTTCCCACCGAACCAGAGGACGCCGAGAGGGAGGCGAACCAACTGATCGTCCGATTTCACCGTATTGGCAATGTTTCCGTACTGGTGGGTCCAGTTAGCGGCGCCTCCAGGCAACGGCCCGTCTTTGCTTAGGACAATCGCGGATTCGAAAGACTTGACCGAGAGAGTCGGCTCAACTTCCAGCAACCGTCTGCCGGGCTCGGGATAGCCCGGCGACGACACAGGCAACCAGATTTTGCCCCCGTAGGGTCTCACTGATCTAACCATTCTCCGCAAGGAGTCATCGTTTCGCACGCCTCCGTCCGCGAGCACGACGAGCGAGGCCATGTAGGGAGGCGGCTCGAAGCTGTCGGGCATTCCCTCGAGGAGGTGCACCCGTTTCCCCAGCAATCCACATTGGTCAAAACGCGGGCGGAGACGGGCCACTTCCTCTGCGCCTGGTATGACGGCGACGATATCCAAATCAGAGGACATCGCCAGGGCGGCGAGCAAATCCTCGCCCCCGGCTCCGTAAAACAAGGCATACCCGTCTTTTACTCCGGTCTGCTCGAGGATCGCCTGCGCCACCTTCGAGCTCTCCGAAGGACACTGGGGAGGCGCCGGTCTCTCAACGTGATCTGCGACCGGGACCGCATCCTTCCCAAACGCGATCAGCTTGCCGTCCCGCGTCACGGCGATGAGCATTCCGTTCGCCGCCACCAGCCGTGCAACCTTGCCTTCCACCTTCTGTTCCCACGCCGGCTGCAGTTTTCCGCTGCGCAGAATCTGTACCCCGACGACTTGACCGTCGCCACCGGCGTAAAGCCTTGACCCGGACTTAATCAAGTCGCCCGTCGCATCCACTTTCAAAGTGAACTGTTTGAGATCCGGCTGGCGGGCAGTGCGAACGATGATCGAATCGCCGGACATGTAGTACGTCTGCCCGGACAGAACCGGGTATTTGCCGACCCGGCTGGCTACTCGCTTGCCGTTTCCCAAATCGTAGAGGTCGGTGTCCCGATCCCGGTAGTGATTAAAGAAATGCTGTTCATTCGCACAGACGAAAGCGCCGCCGCTTTTGTTGTACTCGGACAGGTGATAGTAGAGGAGCTCGCCGGTGCGGCGGTCGAAACAAGCGGGCACCGATCGTCCGCCGGGAATGAGGAGCCGATTGGCAAGGGCCACCAGGGCGCCTTGAGGCGCGACTCCAGCGAAGGCCGGAGAGTTGTGCGGCTGCTTCTGATAATCGGCACCAGTGCCCTCATTTCGCCAGATCACTCGGCCGGTTTCTGCGTCCAGAGCATAGATGAACGTCCCCATGAACGGCCAGATGCTGGCGGCGAAATAGACCGTCTCTCCGTAAAGGACCACGCCGCCGCGGGCAGGCCACGTGGAGATCAGCCGCTTATTGCCCAGGATTTTCCGGTCCCTGGGTCCGCCCCGAAATTTCCAGCGTAACGCTCCGGTGTCTGCCGAAAGACAATAGATATAGCCGTCGTCACTCGTGAAATAGAGGCGGTTGCGGCTTCCGGCCAGGGGAAGCCGAATCGGTCCGTCCGCGAAGTAAGTCCACTTCTCCGCCCCGGTATGGATGTCGAGAGCCACCACTTTGTCACGGTCATTGAAACCGACGAAGACCGTCTCTCCCATCACGATCGGCTCCAACACCGAATCGTATGCCATCAGGTCCTGGTTCAAGGGATCATCCCAGACGGGTTCGCGCGGGGAATACTGGCGAGTCCACTGCCGGTGAAGCTGGGCAGGCAGTTCTTCCGGTGCGGACGCCGTCCGACCGGCGTCGTAGCGCCACATCGGCCAATCACCCGCAAGGACTGACGAGAACAGGCCTGTCGACATGAATATTCGCAACAGAACGGGCACAATCGACCTCTTCACCATGCGGCCTCCGATTCTCCAGGACCGGCAAGATGCTGAACCCGGTCGGCCTGGCTCGCGATGTCCCCATCATGAGTCACCAGGAGGACCGAGCCTCCGGTTTTAGCGTATTCCTTCAGATAATGCAGGACGATTTGAGCATTCTCGTGGTCCAGGTTCCCGGTGATTTCGTCTGCCAGCACGACCTTCGGTTTAAACAGAAGCGCCCGGGCCAGGGCGGTTCGTTGCTTTTCCCCGGCGCTCAGCTCGCCCGGCGTATGCTCCAGCCGATGGTCCAGACCAAAGTGCTCTGCCAGAGCCCGGCCACGCTCCCGGTTGTCGGCTCGTCCATGCGCGGCTTCGGGGGCGAGTATATTCTCCAGGACGGTTAGATACGGGATGAGATGGTATTGCTGAAAGACGAACCCGATGGTTTGGGAACGGAAAACGGCCAGCTGGTTGCGCGTCATCGCATACAGATCCTGGCCATCGACGCGCACTCTTCCACTGTCGGGTCGCAACAAACCGCCCCCGATCAGGAGGCAGGTCGTCTTGCCGCTGCCGCTGGGTCCCGCAACTGCGACGAACTCACCGGCGCGGACCGCGAGGTCGATCGGCGCGAGAGCTGTGACTCGACCGTTCCCCTTGGCATAAGTCTTTTCCACCCGCTCAAGCAGGACCATCCAGCTCATTCCTCCCTCAACACCTCGGCCGGGTCCTGCTGAGCGGCGTAGTAAGCCGGAACCCAACTCGCGGCGAGCGACAGGACGATCGCCGTACAGGAAGCCAGAAGGAACACCCGAGGTTCCAGGAGAGAGAATGTGACTTCCGCCTCACGGATTGCGCCGACAAGGATACCGAGAGCGTATCCGGCCAATGCGCCTACGAAGCCCATCACCAGGGCCTTGGCCAGGAACAGGCTTAGTATTCTGCTCGAGCGGGCTCCGAGGGCCCTGAGAATCCCGATTTCGCTCCGGCGTTCCCGCACGTTGGCATAGAAGACGAGGCCGATCCATACCGCGCTCATGAGCAGCACCAGCGGGACAAGGATCGAAGAGAATTGCTCTTGCTCCTCGCGAAGCTGTCGCCGGTTGCGCACCTCGGCTGACATTGCTTCTGCCGCTTCTTTGGCCGCTCGGTCCCGGGCTTCGGCGCGCGTCAGGACTTTGGAACCTTCTTCGATCACCTGGACGCCGGGCAGAACGGCCGCCACATCTCGCCGCACCAAGGCCAGCTCGTTCCCCGCACAGAGGCATTTCAGAGCCAGGATGGCATTGATCCGTCCCGGCCTGCGCAGAATCTCCTGCGCCTGGGACAAGTCGATCCAAATGGAGATATCGTCCTTTGAGCCGCGTTCCTCGTTGCACTGGTTGACAGTGAATTGGCGCCCGAACAGGGTGATGCGGTCGCCCACCTTCAGGCCGAGGCTCTCGGCCAGCTCGTGACCGATCACGGCCTGGCCCTTAGGCACGGCGACGAGAATCGGCTCCCGGGCGTCGCGAAACATCGAGGGTACCTCGCCCCGAGTTCCGATGAGAATGATGGTTCGCTTCCTCTCGGGCCATTTGACCTTTTCCTGGAGGCTGGGCAACAGGTGACGGATGGTGACTATTTTGGCGGCAGCCAACCGGGTCGCGTAACTGTCCGGCATGTACGCGGACACTAATTCGTCCGCGTAGAAATCAGACAGGGTCTGGTCCTTGGGGAGGATCAGCAGGTTAAAGCCCAGGTTCTTCATGATCTTTCGGTAGTCGTCTTCCAGCACCGTCATGCGTTGCCGGGTCTCCTGCTCTTTCGCGGCCACGATCTGCTCGGTTCGCAAGTCGTGGAGCCGAAGTATAGTCAAGGAACCCGTAAGAACAGCTACAGAGAAGGTCACGGCAGCCAAACCCGACACAAAGTTGGGCTTTCTTCGCAAGATCTCCTTGATCACCAGTTGCCAGATGGTCATAGGTTACTGCGAAGGATGAAGGATGAAGGATGAAGAAAACAGCCGTCCTTCTTCCTTCTCCCTTCTTCATCCTTCATCCTTCATCCTTCTTTTCACCGTCATTACCACGGACAGCACCAAAAGCACGATGCCGGCGCCGCCGGCCAAATACACCACGTTCCGCAGAATTGGACGGTCTTCGATTGGCGGCACGGGCCGGGCAGCCTTGGCTACGACCGGCGCCACTGCGCACGCCGCAGGGGCTGAATTGACGGGATCAGTCTTCGGCACGGGGTTTGCGCTCGCCGACGTCTGACCGGGAATAAATCCGCCGAGCCCGACCAGGGGTACATCCGGATCCTCCACCATCTTGCCGCCGTACGGACGGGACCAATCCGCGGAAATCAGCAGGTCCGTCCCCGGGTTCGCGGCTTTAATCTCACAGGAACACCAGTTGATCAGCGACTGGCAGGCCTCGAGTACCGTGTTCTTCTGAATCCCGTCGCCGACCAGCGCGTAAAGGGCACGGCCGCGTCCGAAAACAGGAAAGGCCAGGGGTTCGTCGTACTGCAGCAGGTCGGGTTCGGATTTCAGCAACGCGCTCACCAGGAGATCTTCGTCCGCGTCATCACGGGCAATTTCGAGCAGGGCGAAATGGACGGGATAGGTCTTGAAATCGTCCACTGCGACGGGATCCCCGTTCTGGTCGGTCCCAATTTCCGGGATCCGGAGTGTGGCGGATGCGTGTTCCAGGGAGGTCCGAAGGGAGTACAGCGCCTGCCGGTCTTTCCGTTCGTGACCGCTTCTGATCAGGATCCAAACCGCTACCTCGCCGCTCAACAACTTTTCGGCGAGCACGGACCGGGTCCGCGATTGGAGGATCCTTTTCACCCGGCCGGAGGCCAGAGGTCCCGCCCACACGACACCGGAGAGCTCGGTGTGGACCGGGTATAACACTTCGACCCAGGGAAATGCAGTCATCTGGTGCTGCTCTGCAACCCGCTTCCCCTCGGGCTTCGTGACGTCAACGGTTTTCAGGGAGTAGTTGGCCAGGCCCCCTCGTCCGACAGCGCTTTTCTTCAATAGTTCGAATTCGTCCCCCTTGGGCGCGGTCTGGTGGTACACGACCACTTGATAGAGGTCGGCCGGCCATCGTTCGAGAGCATAGCGAAAAGCGGGCACATTGCAGGCCTTCGCGGCGGGGAAGAGCGCACACACCAAGAGCCCGAGGACCAACAATTGAGTTCGAAAGCTTCTCTGAGCCAAGTTCTTCACTTCCGGCCTTAGACGAACCGACTGCCCGCTTCCTCGTGCCCAGCGGCGCGGGCGCATGTTACCACAACCCGTGAAAAGCCGGGAGCATAAAGCGCAAAGCGCAGCGAGCTAGGGGCGTCATCGAGACCAGTTAGAGCCGAGAGCGCAGCGTCTTTCAGCGGAGCGACCCGGCCCGTGCCGTCAGCACTCGCGGCTTCAATTGGTTGCCATCATTCGGGCCGGGTCGCTCCGCTGAAAAACGCTCCGCTCACGGCTCTGTTGGATCTCGGTGCCCGCTCGAAAGTAGCCATTTCATAATCGAGGGTGGCCCGCCCCGGGGACGGGTGTCCCGCGCGTTACGAAATCGGCCGGGACCGGCCTTCTTCCCGGATTTTCTTTAGCAGCGCCTCCATGTCCCGGACAATATCCGGATGCTGCACGGCGACGTTATTCTGTTCGCCGATGTCGGCTTGAAGGTCGTAGAGCTGCGGCACCGTATCCCGGCCCATCTCAATGCCGGTATTCGGGTTGAATTTGGCCCCGTTGCTGGGTTCAATGTACTTCCACTTGCCCCGGATCAGCGAAAGAATGCCTGCGTGCTCGACGAGGTGGTCACGTCCCGCTTGAGAATCGCCGAGCAAAGCCGAGAGAACATTGTGACTGTCGGGTGCGTCCCCGGCTGACAGCTTCCGGTTCCCGAATCCGGCGAAAGAGGACAGGAAGTCGATCTGGCAGACGAGCGCGTCCGAAACTCCCTTTTTGACGTGTCGCGGCCATCGGGCGATGCAGGCAACCCGAGTCCCGGCGTCAAAGGCGCTGTATTTCCCACCGCGCAGCGGCCCGGCCGGCCGATGGCCGTCGAGCTTCTCGACAGCCTGGTCCTTGTAACCGTCGTCGACGACAGGTCCATTGTCACTCGTGAAGAAGACCAGTGTGTCGTCGGCGAGTTTCAGCCTGTCCAACGTGTCGAGGATCTGCCCGACGGACCAGTCGAGTTGGACGATCGCGTCGCCCCGGGGCCCGAGTGCGCTTTTCCCGACAAAACGCGGGTGAGGGACCCGCGGCACATGGATGTCATGTGTTGAAAAGTACAGGAAGAACGGACGGTCCCTGTTCGTCTCGATGAAGGCGGTCGCCTTTCCTGTTATGACGTCGGCGATGTCTTCGTCGACCCACCTCGCAGCCTTGCCGCCCGTCATGTATCCGATACGGCTGATCCCGTTCACGATGGTCATATCGTGACCGTGGCTCGGGTGCATCTTGAGCAATTCGGGATTCTCTTTCCCGGTAGGTTCATTCCCGACTTTTTCCTTGTAGCTGACCTGTATGGGGTCATTGGGATCGAGGCCCACGACGCGTCGATTCTCGACAAAGACACACGGCACACGATCACCTGTCGCTGGAATCAGGAAGCAATAGTCGAAGCCGATGTCTAACGGACCAGGCCGGATGTCGCCGTTCCAATCGAGATTGGAGTCGTCGCCCAAGCCCAAGTGCCATTTGCCCACCACGCCGGTTCGGTACCCGGATTCCCGGAGCACGGAGGGGAGCGTCACGCGGCCGGGGGCGATGATCAATCTCGCGTCACCGGGAAGAACGCCCGTTCCCTGCCTGCGCCACGCGTACTCCCCCGTGAGCATCGCATATCGAGAAGGCGTGCAGGTTGCCGAGGCTGAATGGGCATTCGTGAACCGGCGGCCCGTCGCGGCCAACCGGTCGATATTCGGTGTTTTTACTCGAGTCGCGCCATTGCAGCCGACGTCTCCAAAGCCGAGGTCGTCGGCGTAGATGATGACGATGTTGCGAGGTTTTCCGTTGGCGGCATTCACGGCTCGTCCCGCGAGCAGGCTGCCGGCGGCGGCGAGGCCCAAAGATTTCAGGAAGGGACGGCGCGAGATTCTGGAATCGCTCATAGCAACCTCCGATAGTCTGTCGGCTGGGAGCGCAGGCATCCTGCCTGCTCAGGCTGGCCAGCCAGATCGATTGTGCCAGCGGCTTAAGCAGGCAAGATGCCTGCGCTCCCAGCCGACTGTCAATCTATTTCGCAAAAGCGCTAGTGTCCGAGCTTCTTGAGGATCTGTTGCACCCGGTCGCGGTCCGTCGCTTCCGGGAACTGGGACAGGTATCCCTCGAGGGCGCGGGCCGCGCCGTCCGGGTCTCCTTTCTTGACACGGATCGATGACACGTACTTGTAGGTCATGGGATTGAAGGAAGGATTCATCTCCAGGACCTGCGTGAAGCAGCTCAAAGCCCGGTCGTTCTCACCCAGGTTGAACAAGGCGAAGCCCAACTGATACTGCCCGTTGATCGAGGAAGGCTCAAGCGCCACCGCCTTTTCGAGGTGCTGAACCGCTGCACGATAATCCTGCTTGTTGTTCTGGACCATCCCGAGCCCGATATAACCCCAGGAATGCTCGGGGCGCAGGGCTTGGGCCTTCGTGAAGACTTCAAGGGCGCGGTCGTTCTCCTGCTGTGCAGCGAGCATCATGCCGAGGTCGATGTAACCGATGTAAAACCCCGGGTATTTCTTGATCAGCTTCTCCAGCGATCCCGCCGCCTTCTTCAGATCTCCCGCCTCTTTCTGCTTTCGGGCGGCTTGGTAAGCGCTGACCGCCTCGGGATCCTCCTTCGCCAGCAGGTCCTCGAGGGTGAGCGGGGCCGCCGCTTCGGGAGCGCCGCCTTTTTCGCCAAAAGTGATGTTCTGGTAATAGGTTTGAATGCGGAGCTCGCCGAAGACCCGGTTTTCCTCCCGATCAGTTGTGCTCTCTTTGTACTGCTTGGTGTCGAGCTGATATTTGACGGTAGGGAAACCTTCAAGCTCGGCCTTGATAATGATGAACTGCGGCCCGGTGATCTTCAGTTCGTAGTGGCCGGATTTGTCCGGGTGTGCACGACCGAGTTCCGTGCCCAAACGATCAGTGATCATGACCGTCACGGCACGGAACTGATCCTCAGTGAACGGGTTTGTGATTTTGCCTTTGAGCTCGAACGTCACACCTGCGTTGGCGGTTGCACAAAACAGAAGGCCGACGACGAAAAATCGTCTGAGAGTCTTAATCATATGCATGGCTTCCCCCAGCGGCATTAGTGGCATCACTCACTCTTTTGAGTCGGTTTCTCGGTTACTAAGCACGACTTCGGCAAAACGGTTCATTCCGGCCCCACCATCGGAACCGGCGTCGTAAACATAACCGTAGACCCTGACCCCGTCCTTGCGGGTGTAGACGTTCCCGCGAATCCACGAGCCGAGAATGTTGTCGACGCGGAGTGTTGAAGGCTGCCAGCCCCCTTTGTCATGCGTGCTCCAAATGTCACGGGTCGATCCGTCGATGAAAAACACGCGAACCGTGCCTCCGTCCAAAACCGCATCGGCGCCAGGCTGCTGCGAGTCGACCGCGTCGGTAACCACGGCGCGATCCGTGACCTTCACCGCGGACGTCGGCGGGCCGTCGTTCACAACACGCCTCTCCCACAGCATCCCGTCCGCCAGCCGGTAGATAATGACGGCCGTATCTGTTTCGGGTATGTAAAGGAGGGGCAACACCGCCCCGTATTCCGCTCTCGTCTTGCCCGCGCCAGAGGCGAGTTGTTGCCTCGGGGTGAGGGAACCGTCGGGCAGGAGCCTCCGATACCAGATGGTCCCGTCGTCCCGGTAGTAGGCGACGTGGACGACGTCTTTCGCGCCGAGCACGGCGCGAGGTCCGGCCAGGATGGGTGGGGCGCCACCGTCGAGTACGGTGTCCGCGCTCCAGACGCCGGCCGCCGAGCGGATGCTGTAATGGACAGTCGGGCCAACGTAGAAGGTGACCATGCTGCCGTCCGACCGAACGACCAGCGTCGCCGCCTGCGCGATCGAGTTGACAGCGGCAGCCCGTTCGTCGCGAACGGCCCAGGTGTCGGGGTGGGTCGGATGGTCGGAAGTACGGAACGAGTGATACCGGGTCGACCGGGTCACCTGGTGGACGATGTGAATGGTGTCGCCCACCTGGCGAGCGTCCACCGACTCGAGGTCGTCTGTCGCCGGCCGGTTTGCCGCGTCGACTTCCCGCCAGGTCATGCCGCCGTCAGTGGACTTGATCATCATGAACACGTTGTGGGTCTCGGCCGGCTCCATCATGAAATAAAGATCGCCGTTGGACGCCTGAAAGGGTCCGATCGTGCCGGGGTTTT
>Ga0105092_10001662_pt1 | contig 11914 bp, 7 predicted proteins | sample PPLLak2March2015_FD_87021 | JGI IMG/M metagenome (GOLD analysis project Ga0105092, IMG submission 87021) | Freshwater sediment microbial communities from Prairie Pothole Lake near Jamestown, North Dakota, USA - PPLs Lake P7 Core (1) Depth... | ecosystem: Environmental > Aquatic > Freshwater >... | reverse complement strand
CGGGATTACCGGCCTTATTGCCTCGTGGGGTCCCGTCAGCCGTGCCTTGGCCATCGATCCGATGTCCGCGCTTCGGTATGAGTGACCGGGGCCGCGTCTAAAGGGCGTCTCGCCCAAATCGCGGGACAAGGGGGCTCAACAATATGGAGTGCGGCGGCAGAGGTAGTCCGACGCTTTATCAGGACTGCCGGCGACGCCGCTTTGGCTTCCCGCGGAGCGGAGGAGTCTGCAAAGCCGCGCTGGGCTTGCTTATTGCCAGTCCTCGCCTCCGGCGGGAGCCAAAGCGGCGTCGCCGGTAGTCCTCCCAAGGAAGCGGCACCCAGGCCAGCGGTTTAGTAGCCGCCCCTATTTGCTTGAAGCCCGGTAGCGCGGCTCGGGCGTTGTTGGCACCGGCGCGTGCACACGCTGCCGCCATTGCTTCATCACCTGGTGCAACTCGCGCATCTTGCCGGCGTTCTCCACCGCAAGATTCTTGCGCTCGCTCGGATCCGAGGCGAGATTGTAGAGCTCGAGCCGGCCCGTGTCGAAAGACTCGATCAACTTCCAGTCACCCTGCCGGATGGACCCGGCCGGCACAGCTCGCCACTCGGGGGTCTGGTGGACAAATAGGGTAATCGGTGACACGCACCTAATACCGTTCGATCGACGCCGGAGTCAACAGGAGGATAGGAGTCGGGATTTGGGCAACACGCCCTAAAGACACGGCCCGGTTAACGCCTGCCTGCGCGAAGGCTAGGCCTACGGGCGCTGCCGCCTTCGCCTCCGGCACAAAACGCCGGGGCTTCGTCGCCATCGCCCTCCGCCCGCCTTCGCTTGGCCGGCTCACACTCTGCGGCCCCGCTGAACGTAGCGCAATCGCTTGGGTGCTCCGGTGCCCGCTTCGGTCTCCCAGGCGGGATCTGCCGGGCTCAGCCCGCTCAAAAGCGCGGTCTTCGCCAAGCGGCATTCATCCGCCTGCTCGCCCGAAGCTCGATCGTCGCAAACTGATCAAATCGTCCCGAGTGACATGGTTAATAAGGGCGCGAATGGGGGAATCCTGCCCCGACTTCCACTTTCCGCGGCAGCTTGACGGCAGGGAAAATGCGGCTGAAACTTCTTTGCGCATCACGTCCCTGTCCGCCTCCTTCCCAACCCCGGCAAGGTACCACACCGGAGGCGGCGGGTTCGTCGTCGGCTCTCGGTTCATGTACTGCTTTGCTGGCCTCGGGGCCGCGGCGTCCTCGGTCGTTTGCCATGCGAACGCTTGGGAGTCTTGGGCGGCTCGGAGAGGCCCGGGGCGAGCTCGGAAGCCCTGGCCGGCTGGCAGGCGCGGCGAATCTCGGCAATCAGCTGTTCTGCCGGGCCGGTCTTGGTCAGGTAGTCCACCGCCCCGGCGTCGCGCATGGCCTGGGCGCGATCGGCCTCCTCGAACATTGACAGCCCGATGATGCGGATGTCGGGGTAGTCGTTGTGGATCGCCCGAGTCGCCTCCACCCCGTTGAGGTGCGGCATGTTCGCGTCCATCAGGATAACGTCGGGAGATAACTCGCCGGCCAGTTGGACGGCCTCCCGCCCGTCAGCCGCTCCGCCGATCACCTCGATGTCCAGCTCCTGGCCGAGCAGTTGCGTCAAGCCTTGCCGCATGACCGCATGGTCGTCGGCCAGCAGCACCCGGACCTTGGCGCCTGCGAGCGGTGGGACGGCCTGAACGGCCTGACCATCGCCCGGCTCGGCGGCCCGAAGGGGCGCGGGTGCGGGCTCGGCCGGTGCCTCCCGCATCGGGGCGGTTAGCACGAACAGGCTGCCCTGGCCGGGGGTGCTTCTGACTTCCATCTGCCCGCCGATCAGCTCCAGTCGCTCGCGGATGCTGAACAGCCCGAATCCGCCGCCGTCAGTGCCGGGCCTCACCGTGTCGGCCTCGAAGCCGACACCCTGGTCGGCCACGGCTAGCTGGATCGTCCCGCCCTTGATCTGCCGCAGGTTCACCGTCGCCGATTTGGCTTGGGCGTGCTTGACCACGTTGAACAGCAGTTCGCGGGCGGACTCGAAGAGCAGCACCTTCACGTCCTCCGCCAGCGGCGGCGGATCTTCCGCCATCGACAGGTCCACGAACAACCCGTGCTTCTCGGCCATCCACCGGGCGAGCCACTGTAGACCCTCGACCAGGCTGGCCTCGTGCAGGATCGGGGGGCTGAGCTCTGCCGTCAGCGAGCGCGCCGCCCCGATGGCGTCATCCAGCAGTCCGATGGCCTCCCCGGTCGCCTTTTGAACCACCGAATCTTCGTGGCGGCCGAGCACGGCAAGCTGGAACTTGCAGCCGACCAGGAGCTGCTGGAGTTGGTCGTGCAGTAGCCTGGCCATCCGCCGGCGCTCGCGCTGCTCGGAGAGCGTGAGCTCACCGGCCAGGGCCCTAAGCTGGGTCGCCCGGCCGGCCAACTGCTCGTTGGCCTGGCGCAAGGCGGTCTGGGCCTCCCTGGTCTCGGTGATGTCCATGTCCATCTCGAGGATCATGGGCGAGCCGTCAACATCCGTGAAGGGGAAGTCGTGGGCGTCGATCACACTGCCGTCTGCGGCATTGAACTCCCAGTGGTGCGGCTGGCCGGTTTCCAGCACCTTGTAGGTCTGACAGAAGTCGCACGGCTTGTCCCGGCCGAAGCAGAACTCGTAGCAGCACCGGCCGTTGGGCTCGCCGAATCTCTCGCGGAAACTGCGATTGGCAAAAGGCACGTGATAGTCCGGCGTAAGCAGGCAGACCATGGCCGGTAGCGCCTCCAGCACGCCGTAGAGGCGCTGGCGCTCAGCCTTCATGGCGACTTCGGACCGCAGGCGGTCGGTGACGTCGCGGGCGGCGGCGAAGACGCCGGCCACCTTGCCTTGCTCGTCGCGGTAGATGGTGGCGTGGTAGAGGACGGACATCGCGCGTCCGTCGCGGTGGCGCAACTCAAGCCCGTAGTCCCGCACGGCGCCCTTGCGGAACACCTGCTCGTAGCCCGCGCGGGCCTTGGCCGGGTCGGTGAAATAGTCGCAAAAATCGGTGCCGACAAGCTGCTCGCGGGTCAGGCCAGTGGCCGCCTGGGTGGCAGCGTTGACGTCGGTGATCTTTCCGTCGGGGCCGATGGTCACCAGCGGGTCGAGGCTGGCCTCGATGAGACGGCGGTTGTAGGCGTTGGCCTGGACCACCTCCGCCGTCCGTTCGGCCACCTTGTTCTCCAGCGTAGCGTTCAGCTCCCGCAACGCTTCCTCCATCTGCTTGCGCTGGGTAATCTCAGCGGAGAATCCGGCCACCGCATATATCCTGCCCTGCACGTCGCGAAGTGGAAACTTCGTCGTAAGCCACGTGATCGAGCGGCCTTGGAGCTTGCTGTATTCCTCGAACTCCAGCGCTGTGCCCGCCTCGATCACCTGGCGGTCGTTTGCCTCGTGCCAGTCTGCGTCCTCCTTGGGCATGAACTCGTGACGCCTCTTTCCGATCATCTGTTCCGGCGTGGAGTTGAGCAACCCCACCAGGGCGGCATTTGCCATCACAAAGCGCTGTTCCAGATCCAAGGCATAGACAATGGCCGGCATGTTGTCAATGATTCTCTGGGTCTGCCTGTGAGCCGCGACAAGCGCCTCCTCGGCTTGCTTCCGGGCAGTAATGTCTGTGAACACGACGGCGAACTGACGGGGCGCGGACCGGTAGGCGAACACCTCGTACCAACGGTCCAGGGAAGCGCTGAAGTTTTCGAAGTGGACTGGCTCGCCGGTCAACGCCACTCGGCCGTAGCTCTCGATCCAGTGCGCTTCAATACCCGGCAACACCTCCAGCACACGTTTGTCGAGCACGTCGGCCCGCTTCAGTCCGGTCAACCGCTCAAACGCCGGGTTTACATCGAGGAACCGGTAATCCACGGGCCGGCCCTGCTCGTCGGTAACGATCTCATGCAGCGCGAAACCCTCGGTCATGCTTTCGAAAAGCGTCCGGTAGCGTTCCTCGCTTTGGCGCAGGGTCTCCTCGGCCCGCTTGCGGTCGGTGATGTCGCGGACGATCGCCGACATCTGCACCGGCTGGCCGTTTTCGTCACGGATCAGGTGTCTACGCAGCTCCACGGAAAGGACCGTGCCATCCTTGCGGCGCCACTCCTTCTCGTATATCTCGGAGCTTCCTTTGGGAATGATGTCTTCGGCGACGATTCGGGCCTCCATGGCGTGCCACTTCGCCGGGGTCAGATCCTCGTAGGTCAGGCGGCGCAATTCCTCATCGCTGTACCCCAGCATCTGGCTGTAAGCCGCGTTGCAGTCCTGGATGCGGCCGTCCATGCCCACGATCACGAAGGCGTCGCGCATGCTGTCGTACAGACGGCGGTACTCCTGTTCGGATTCCCGCAACGCCTCCTCGGCCTGCTTGTGCGCAGTGGCGTCGATGCCGACGGACAGGAATTCCTGGAGCTTGCCGTCGGGACCGTAGATGCCGGAGTTGGTCCACTCCAGCCAGACCCTGCGCCCGTCCTTGCACATGTTCTCGTTGGCGTTGGTCTGGAAGGCGTCGGGATCGGCGGCGATCTGGTCCACCATCTTCGCCAGGTCGCGCCCCGAGCTCTCCTGCGGCGGCACGACCGTCCCCACCGCGTGCTTGCCGATCAACTCCTCGGCCGAGTAGCCGAAGAAGTTCAGCGCCCGCCGGTTGGCGAAAGTGATGACGCCGCTAGGGGCGGTACGCAGGATAATGGCGGTGGTTTTCTCGACCACACCGCGATAGCGGTCCTCGCTTTGGCGCAGGGCCTCCTCCGCACGCTTGAGCTCGGTGATGCCCCGACCGGTGAGTAGATAGTGGTCCGCGTCGAGCCGGACGACTGAGGTGAGGTAATGCTGGCCGGAGTCGGGCCGGTAGACCTCCTGCACCTGAACCTCGCCCGTGTCCATGGCTTTCTGAACGGCGGGGAGGTGCGACTCGGACCAGACCTTTCCGAAGATCTCACTGGATGTCTTCCCGCGGATCTGGTCGGCGGACGAGACGCCCACCGCGCGCAGGAAGGCAGGGTTCGCTTCGCGCAGCCGGCGCTCGACGATACGCCCGCCGCCGTCCCGTTCGACCTCGTACACGGTGACCAGCTCTTCGATGTTCTCGAACAGGTTACGGAACTTTGCCTCGCTCTCGCGCACCCCCTCCTCGGCCTGCCGGGCGCTCTCGACCGCAGCAGCGCGGGCGGCGTCAAGGCATTCGCGTTGTTGTTGTTGTTGGCGCACGGCGACGAGTTCGGCCTCCGCCTTGGCCAGCCGGGTCTCAAGCTCCACGTGGGTGGGCTTCGCATCGCTCATGAACGGACCTCGCTGACTCTCCGCACGCAACGACCGTCATTTGCGGCAGACAGAACTATCGAAGCCTATCATAGGCCCCTCGGAAGCAGAATAGGGATTTCCCTAAGATGGTCCGGTTGTACTTCGAGCACGGCCCCGCTGAACGCCGCTGCCAAGATGGTTAATAAGGATGCGGCCGAGCCATGATTGTGCTTCCGCTCGCGCTGGTCGGCCGGCCGCGCTTCCGGGGCCGCCCGGCTAGCCAGCCTGCGCGAAGCCAGGCGTTCGGGTTCTGCCGACTCCGCCCACGATAGCACCCATGCGCGAGTCTCGACTCACAGCGATCCCGAAACGCGCATTCAGAACTCGGCCTCAAGCTCCCGCGCCTCTCCTCACTTCTCCTGTCAGTCTCGGCAGGTCCCGAGGTATTGGATCAGCCGGAAGGGTAGGTCTACTCTGCCAAGGACCTTTCCGTCCTCATCGGAAATGCGAGTGACTTCTTTCCCCCCAATCAGCCACAAGCCTTTTCCGTCCGGCGCTTGGACGATGATACTCCCGATCAGATGGTCCTGGACCTCTCCTATCACCTTGCCGTCCTCCGCCGACACAATCGCCACCCGCGTCCGCGTCCCTTGGGCTCCGGTACTCACGACGCCAAAGATACGCGTGCCGGTCGCGTCGAAGGTGGCGTCAGTAAAAACCCCGTAAGGGAGGTCGGACAGCCGTGTCACTTTACCGTCCTTAGGGTTGTAGGAAAGGAGGCGCATAAGGTAGTTGCCCGTCTCACGGTTGTCTACGTGTTCACTTGCCACAAAACGACTCTCTCTCCCCTCGGAGACAGGACTAGCTCTCGAAGATGGAGACCTCCAGGCTCGAGTTCCAGGGGTTTAAGAGAAATGACACCTCCTATCACTTGCTTGTCAACATCCAGCCACGCCGGAGGATCCGATGTCAGGTACACGCGGCGGCTCGAAGCGTCGTAATGAAATGCAGACGGTTCCCATCCCCGCCCGGCTTCGTCGATGAACACTCCCATTTTACCGGGATAGATGCGTGTTCGGATTTCCCCCTTTTGCATGTCAATCACCAGATACCTGGCGTGGAGCGCTGCTGCCCGGTCGGACCGTTGTGTACACAAGGTTCGTCAAGGGATCGAGCCAAACGTGCCCCGGCATTTCCCCCTCAGGAAGCTCGAATTCACGCAGGAGTTTCAGCGAGCTCGGCTCAGAAAGATAAAAATGGAGGTCGCCCCATTGATCCCCCACCACGATCCGTGAGCAGTTCGGTGCCGACGCTGCTTCGCAAAACTCCACCGAGGCAACCGTGCCGGCAGTCACACGAAGATCGTCCGCGCCCACTCGGAAGAGATAGTTCTTTCCCTCGCTCTCGCCAAAAGCCAAAAACGAACGGTTGGAGTGACTATCAGAGATCTTTGGCTGCCCCCCTGAGGACGCATCACACGAGAGTATGGTCGCCAGCAGGCCCCAGCAGAGACCCGCCGCCACCGATCTGCCGCTTCTCAACATGGCTTTCCCTCATTGCAGCATGGCCAGGTCTTGGGATCTAAATAGTCCCTCACCTTGTCAGCATAGCCTTGCGACCCTTTCAGCCCACCTCCTGGTTTCTTACCATTCTTCTTAACGGGGGCCGTGTCTAAGTTTTTGATTTTCAGACACGAGACGGTGCCAGGGCTTCAGTTTTCTCTTCGGTTTTTTGTTCTGAGACGACGCGAAGATCAGAACGAACACTGAAAACTGAAGCCCTGGCACCAAGTTTCCTGGAGAATCGTTCTCCCAGCTTGGATTGTCATGGCCGCAATCCATCCCGAGGCCCATTCCCGGATCATCTCTCCTGCTCATCCCTCCTTGGAGGACGCGGGAAATCAGGAGGCAGCTTCGCGACCCTCCTCGTAGTGCTCGTGAAGCTTTATCGGCTCACGCCGGCCTCGGGTTATCCTCATATTGAGCATTTCCACGAACACTGAGAACGCCATCGCGAAATAGATATACCCCTTGGAGATATGCTGATCAAAGCCCTCTGCGATGAGGGTGACCCCAATCAACAGCAGAAAGCTCAGCGCGAGAATCTTCACCGTCGGGTGCTCCTCGACGAATCGGCTGATCGGCCCGGAAAACAGCATCATGAACAGCACCGAGATAACCACCGCGGCAATCATGATCGCAATTTCGTCAACCATACCGACCGCGGTGATGACCGAATCAAGGGAAAAAACAATATCGAGCAGCACGATTTGAACCATTACGCCTGCAAATGAGCCCGCCATCCGACCGCTTCGGTGTTCCTCGCCGCCTTCGAGCTTCGTATGGATCTCGTGCGTGCTTTTCGCGAGAAGAAACAGACCGCCAAGGATCAGGATCAGGTCCCTTCCGGAGATCTCCTGCGAAGCGACAGAAAAGAGCGGCGCCGTTAGACGAATGACCCAGGAAATGGAGAACAGGAGCCCGACACGCATGAACATAGCCAAGCCGAGACCGATCAATCTGCCGCTGTTCCGTCGCTCACGGGGCAGACGCCCGGTTAGGATTGAGATGAAGACGATGTTGTCGATGCCGAGGACGAGTTCCAGGGCAGTGAGGGTCAGGAATGCAATCCAGATTTCGGGGTCAGCGAGCCACTCCATAAGTGTCGTCTCCTATAGCGACAGTTCAGGTTTCACAGTCTGGTGCACCGAGTTGAAGGGGATTCCAAGGGACCCCGGGTTTAGGATGCAACCGCCAGGCGCCTAATTCAAGACCTCCCAACTATCTACCCGGAAACGGGAGCCCTCGGAAAATGAAACTGGAACCTGAACCCAATATAGGTCAAAAACGGCGGCAGGGATAAGGGGTCGATAAGACCCGGGTCTTAACGGAGCCGAACACCCCCTGATTGAACCCCGCCCGCTGGCGGCACGGCTTATGCTCTGAGATACCCCAGGGGTTTTTGAGCGCAATACAATATTAGATATTTCAGTCACAGCCCCAGTCACGAATTTTCTTGCCTCTCCGTCTGCCGTTCAATCGTAAAATAGGGCCGCAAAACGTTCTCACTGTCGACCCCCCGCCTGCTTTGTGACGGGCCCCTTTGGAGGTAGCCATGTCGCATGTCGCTCGTCCTTTTCTCGTTGTTGCCCTCTCCTTAAGTCTGTCCCTTTTCGCCTTCAGCCAGCCTCCGGCCACAGAAGTCATCTATGGGCAAACGGCAGTGGAATGGCCTGCCGCCCTTCCTGATGCTGGTTCGCTCCTGACAGTCTCCGGGCCAGGAGGGCTGTATCTGAGACAGCATCAGCCAGCCGGAAACTGGCCTCATTTCAGCCTGGCGAATGAACAGGGAATACCAAGGCCAGACGGCGTCTACAAATGGGAGGTCGTCCTCCAGGCCGAATGGGAGGGCCGAGTTCAATCAGGTTGGTTCCAGATTCAAGGAGGACGGGTCGTGGCAGAGGGAACTGGCGCCGAACAACCTGTTTTCGTTGAAGAGGGTGCTCCTCGAAACAGCATCCATGTCGATCAGGAAGGACGCGTCGGGATAGGGACATCGGTACCGGCGGCGCAGCTTCACCTGAAGGGGACAAATCCTGCACTCGCCCTCGAGGACGTCCAGGCTGGTGGCCACGAGTATGTTTTGCGGAGCCAAGAGGGCGGCGACGGCTCATTCGGCCTCTTCGACAAGACGACCGGCCACTCGCGCTGGCTCGTGGACGCCGAAGGCCGGATGGCTATCAACACGACCCAGCCGACTTCGACACTCACGGTTGACGGATACATCGAGTCAACCAAAGGCTTCCTTGTAAACGGCCGGCCGATACCGCTTGTCGCCGGCTTCAACGGCAGTCTGCCGCTTGCGACGGAAGGAACCAGCAATAATTTCTTCGGAACCGGCGCGGGAGCGGCCAACACGGCTTTGTACAATTCCTTCTTTGGCGGCCATGCCGGCGAGGCCAACACCTCCGGCAACGGGAACTCCTTCTTCGGCCGTACCGCCGGCCGCAACAACACCACCGCTAGCTTGAACAGTTTCTTCGGTGAATCGGCGGGATACTATAATACGACCGGTCAAAGCAACTCCTTCTTCGGCCGTGCGGCCGGATTTGGGAATACAACGGGTCTTGAAAACAGCTTCTTCGGTGTAGCTTCCGGTTTTGGCAACACCACCGGGAACCGCAACTCCTTCTTCGGTAAGGGAACCGGCTCCAACAATACCGTTGAAAACAACAATACCCTCCTCGGTGGGGACGCCGACCTGGATCCAGGAGCCGCTCCGGCCACACAGCCGGTGACCAATGCGACCGCAATCGGTTACAGGTCATGGGTCAGCCAGTCGAACAGCCTTGTTCTCGGCGGGGTAAGGGGCTTCAATTCAGTCACCACGGAGACCTTCGTAGGCATCGGGACTCCCAATCCTGACCGCCAACTCGTTGTAGAGGGGAGCCAGGCCCTGGGCAAGTTCCGGCGTTACAGCGCCACCACGCCGACCCACAGCCCGGCCTTTCTGTTTGAGCGGGCGCGGGGAACGAACACCGCTCCGTCGGATATACTAGCCGGTGATTACCTGGGCAAAGTCCAGTTCCGAGGCCGGGTGAGCGGCGGCATGCCGGAATACGGGGCTCTGGCTTTCATCGCTTCCGACAAAGCCCAAAACGGCAGATTCTCGTTCATTGATCGGGATCTGGTGACGGAGCGGATGGTTGTCCTCAATACAGGCAACGTAGGCATTGGGACTATTGCGCCGACGGCACTCCTTGATGTGGCCGGTGATCTGCGGGTGAGGGGGACCATCCTCTACGGCGCGCCGGCGGCGGCCCCTGTTCCTGACTACGTCTTCCACCCGGAGTACAAGCTGATGCCGTTGCCGCAACTGGAACAGTATCTGAAGACCGAGCGGCACCTGCCCAACGTCCCGAACGCAAACGAGATTCAGGAAAAGGGCGTCAACCTTGGCGACTTCCAGATGAAGTTGCTGGAGAAGATCGAAGAACTGACGCTCTACACAGTGGAGCAGGCGAAGCAGATCCAGGAGCAGCAGAAGACGATTCAGAAGCTTGAACGGCAGCAAGAGGAAATCACCGGGCTTAAGGCGAAGCTGGCCAGACTCGAGGCTCTCTTGGAGGGAAGATAGGGAGATCGAGGGATTCGCGATCCCGACTTGAAGTGGTAATTGGTGACACGCTCCTAGTACGTTCTCAGGTGCTCGAAAGCAAAGAACATGGTGCTGGGTCTGGCACCTATTTAAACGGAAACGAGAAAGCCCCGGGGAGCCGGCAACGTGGGAGTTGTGGCCGCGGGGCGATGTTTTGATGGATCGTAAACCGCATTGCCACAGACCGGTTCCCGTGCTACTCTCTTGTGGGAATCCCATAAGAGAAGCCACATGAACGAAAAGAAGGAGGTCTGGCAGGGCACGCTGGCCATGATGGTCCTCAAGACGCTTGATGTCCTCGGGCCGCAGCACGGTTACGGCATCGCCTGTCGGATCGAGCAGATCAGCGACAACCTCCTGTCGGTCAACCACGGTACCCTCTACCCGGTGCTTCTCAAGCTCGAGCAGGAGGGGTCCATCTCCTCGGAGTGGGGCGTCTCGGAGAACAATCGAAGGGCCAGGTTCTACCGCCTGACAAAGGCGGGAAGGAAGGCTTTGTTGGCTGAAACCCAACACTGGCAGCAGACGACTGACATCATCGCTCGCTTCCTCTCCCTGGAAAGAAAGGCCGAATGAAAAAGCTTCGCCGTGCGTGGAACAGGCTTGTTGGCTGCCTGATCGGCGGCCGTCGAGACACCGAGCTCGCTGAGGAACTTGAATCGCACGTCGAGATGCTCACCGAAGAGAACCTGCGACGTGGGATGTCTCCGAGCGAAGCCCGTCGTAGAGCGCTCGTCACTTTCGGCGGAATCGCTTCGGCAATGGACAGCTATCGGGATCAGAGGGGACTTCCCGCGATCGACTCCTTCCGGCAGGACCTTTGGTACGCGCTTCGCGGTATGCGCCGGAACCCTCTTTTCACCGGTATAGCCATAGCCTGCCTGGCTCTCGGGATTGGTGCGAATACCGCGATCTTCTCTTTGTTCAACGCGGTGATGCTCCGATCTCTCCCGGTCAGCCGCCCCGAACGATTAGTCTTCTTCCAGTACGCCAATCCCCCGGCCGACATGAGCGCTCTCCGACGGATGTCAAGCGGCTATGGCCAGAGCTCCTTCCCCTACTCCACGTACGAAGCGTTTCGCGACCATGCGCGCACGCTGGCCGGCGTCTTCGTCTTCGTCTCGTCGGGCGTGGAGGGCGACGGATTGACCGTCAATGTTGGAGGGAGGGCTCTCACGACCGACGGAGAGATGGTGACCGGAAGCTACTTCTCAACCCTCGGTATCTCGCCGGCATTGGGGCGGGCGATCGTCGAAAGCGATCTCGGGCCAGGGTCTCCTGACGTAACCGTCGTCAGCCACCGGTTCTGGCTCGAAGAGCTGGGCGGCGACCCTTCGGTGGTTGGCAGAAGGATCCTGGTCAACAACGCCCCCTTCTCGATCATCGGCGTGGCTCCGCCCGGGTTCAACGGCCTACACGGCGCGGTACCCGAGCTTTGGTTTCCCCTCAGGCCTACGCCCGCGCTCCAGCCATGGGGCTCCCGCGCGGCGTCGAGCGCCTCGGCCTTTACCGACCGCCG
>Ga0105092_10001660_pt1 | contig 11917 bp, 11 predicted proteins | sample PPLLak2March2015_FD_87021 | JGI IMG/M metagenome (GOLD analysis project Ga0105092, IMG submission 87021) | Freshwater sediment microbial communities from Prairie Pothole Lake near Jamestown, North Dakota, USA - PPLs Lake P7 Core (1) Depth... | ecosystem: Environmental > Aquatic > Freshwater >... | reverse complement strand
GATCGAGCGGATCGGTGCGGCGACCTCGTCCGAGGAGAGGAGACCGGTCGCGACCTGGTAGAGCATGGGCCGGAAGAGGTGGTAGTTGTGCTTGTCAACGACCGTGACGGTGACCGGCGCCCGTGCGAGCCCGCGCGCGGCGTAGAGGCCGCCGAAACCTCCGCCGACGATGACGACGCGTGGGAGGTGCATGTCTGACACCAGCTCACGATGCTCATGTGATGTATCCATACCACGTCTTGAATTCACGACCCGGAACTGGCTCCTCCTGTGAATTTTCAGCCATTATTGAAAAGCACTTCAACGGGCATCCTTTCCGCATCTGAATCCTTCGGAAGCCTCGACTCGTCAGGTTGGGAAGAGCCAGTCCAAGGAAAGGGAGAGAATGAGGGAGGTTCGTGCCCATGAGCTTCGAATTTCAACCCGCGACCTGCGATGACGCAGCTCCGCTCGCTGCACTGCATACGGCGGTGGCAGACCACCTGACCGCCCAGCACGGACGCGGCCCCTGGTCGTCCAGGGCGTCCGAGAAGGGCGTGCTTCACGCCATGCGCACCTCACGAGTGTTCGTCGCGCGAGAAGGGGCCGAGATCGTCGCCACGCTGTGCCTCGCAACCAAGAAGCCTTGGGCGATAGACACGCGGTATTTTGCGGCTTGCCGGAGGCCGCTGTATCTTCTCTCGATGGCCGTGACACCAGCCAGGCAACGTCAAGGAATCGGCCGATGGTGCATCGAGGAAGCCAAGCGCGTGGCGAAGGCTTGGCCAGCCGAGGCGATACGTCTGGACGCTTATGATGCCGGTGCCGGCGCCGGTCCGTTCTACGCGCGGTGTGGCTGCTCGGAGGTAGGCCGGGTCATTTACCGGAACACGCCTCTGGTCTATTACGAGATTGTTCTCGTGTGACAGCCCGAAATGAGAGAAGCGCGGTCGCTTTGCATCAAGAAAGGTGAAAGCGAGGCGCATATGCAAATGCTCGTGTCAGGCGTCGTTCCGATACTGTTCCTTGCCTTGATCCTCGCTGAAAGTCCCTGTAATGATCCGCTTCACCGGCTGAAAGACAAGGAGGCCAAGAAGATCCTTGCCGATTCTCCCTGGTCAAAAACGACCATTTTCCTAGGGTCGACAAGAATCTCGGCTCTGGATCAGGAAGCAGCCGCCATGAAGGGCAACGAAGGCCCTCGAGGCGTTATCGACGCTGCTCGCGGTTACGGCGGCGATAAGGGATCCGGCATCCACGGCGAAAAGGAGCTCCATTACACCTATACTTGCCGGCTCTACTCGGCGTTGCCCGTACGTCAGGCATACGTCCGCATGTGGCAAACCCGAAGCAAGTATGACAATTTCTCACCCGAGCAGCAGCGGTTGTTTGACGATCGTGTATCGCCATTCCTTAGGGCTGACACGAGCAAGGAAATCGTTGTCTCTATTGAATTACAGTCCAATGACCGCAGAACGCTCATGGAAGTCGGACGCCGATTGAGGGAAGCGACGCGGGAGACTCTGAGGGAGAACGCCGGAAGTCCGACAGGCGAAATCCCTGAGCAGGCGCCCTACCTCATCAGCGACCACCTGGGCAGGGTCTCTTTGAAAGCTTACTATCCGCCTTCTGAGGACGGGACCGGGGCGAAGCTGGTCTTTCCGCGCGAGATAGACGGCGAGCCGGTGGTCCTGCCTAAAGACAAGGAGGTAAAACTCGAGTTCCTGGTTCCGGGCTCAGGCCATAAGCTCTACATCGCCTGGAAGATCGAGGATCTGATGTGTGACGGTCAGCCGCTGCTGTAAAACGAGTCCTGATGTCCGCACCGGCGTTTTCGGCGGTGGTTCGGCACCAGAAGTACACCCGGGGGCAGGAAGACTTGGGTGAACATCAATGGGGTTGGTTACTCCTTCTTCAGCGACCTCAAGAACTCGAGCTTTCGAGCTAGTTCTGCATCATCCGGGGAGAGCCGGACCGCCTCCTCGTAAGCGGCGACGGCTTTTTCCTTGTTTCCGGCCCGTTCGTAGGCCTCTCCCAGCTCCGCTCGGGCCTGGCAGGATCTCGGGTCCTCGGCAGCGTTGAGTTCCAGTACCCGGATCCCCTCCGCCATCCGGCCGTCTGACAGGAATCTTTTACCCAGGCGAATCATTTCCGATTCGCTGATATCGATCGGGTGGGCCGTCCGCAACTGGCCCTTGATCTCATAGTACCTCTTGACGAAGTAATCGAGACCCTGCCGATCGATCATCTGGTAGAAAACATCGAAACCTGACCTCCGGTTAGCCTGCTGCTTGTATGCCCGGGCGGCTGCGGTTTCGATCTTGAACAGGGAAGGAATCGGGTACTCCTGTCGCCCCTTCGCGAGCTTCTCGGTCAGGTCAATGACGAACGGATCCTCGAAATTGTGGAAATTGTAGAGGTAGACGCGGCGGCTACCCAGGTCACAGATGGTGGAATACGTGGTCGGGTTGATCATCTCGACGTGCGTCATTGCCAAGGTCGCCCGGACCAGGTCGAGAGAGACGCTCGGGCTGGCCGTCACCATCTGCTCGACCGCCTTGTATCGCAGACAGGGGTAGTCTTCCGGTTTGTCGAAATTGGACTGCACGAAGTTCGTGCTGATCTGATAGTGACCCGTCCTTCGCAGCAACTGCACCTTTCCCCTGCCCCACTCGACTACGGCCGAATTTCCGGCGGCATCGGCGATCGGGATTTTGCCCCGAGCGAGTGGGGGGACGTTGTTTTCCTCGAAGAACTTCAAAGCTTCTTCAACTGTTGCGCAGTGGGCCAGGAGATGATCCAGAACGGGGCCGTGAAACGTCGGCTTGGAGGGATCTTCTGTCCAGCCCGTCTCGGAAAGACCGTTTCCGTCAACGAAGAGACCCTGGTCGTTCATCCCCCCCTGGGCCACGCTGAAACCAGACCCGTGGCCCCAACACACGCGTCCGTACTCCCCCGGCGCGGGAGGATAGAACCAGATCCAGGTGTTCAGGTCGTGCCAGTCCTCGTTGTTGCCGGCGAGGTGCAGCCCGTTCTTGGACACCATGACAATGGTGCAGGGATAGGAGCGTTCGACAAGCCCGCCAAGAAAAATGAATACCAGAACCAACCAAGCGCCTGCGCGCCGCCTCATGTCTTGCCTCCTTTGTAAGACAGGTCTTCTCAGATTATCGCCGCGGGCGATGATGCACCTATGGGCAAGCGCGTTTCAAGCCCATTCAGAGTTAGCACCACTGAGGAATAGAATGGCACCCGGGGTTCGGGGTTGCTGTTTCTGGGCCGTTGGCGCGTTGGCCGATTATCACGACGCACCACGGAGTTCTCCCGGGAAGGCTCGTCCTCACTCGTGATCATGTTCGTGCGCGGCCGCCGGTTCCGCCTCGTGCGCATGTCCGCCCGCCGGCCCACTGACCGCCGCATGCAGCTGCTCCACGTAGTGAATGTACTCAACGTACGCCTTGACGAAGGCGCGGCCGGCTTCCACATCGTCCTTCGTATAGCTGCTTTTCTCGACCGCCTGATGGAAGCGCGTAAGGAGACCTCGGCGCAGGTCGCTGCTAAGAAGCTCCAGCAACTGGTCAGCCGATCGCGTCTCGATCGCCCGGTCACCAGCCGGAATGGCTGGCCCGAGGTCGCGCCCTGCCGGCTTCAACCCCGTATACGGCGCACCCTCTCCGGCGCGATGGACGCGCACCAACGTTTCAAAGAAATAAGTATCCGCGAATTCCTGCGCCTGGCTATTCAGCTTCCGAACCATCAAAGTCTTGTCAAAGGCCGCTTTGATTTGGTCCTCGTCCGCCTTCTGGACCCAGGGGAGAACAAGGTTGACGTTTCCGGTTTCAAGCGCTTTACGAGCCGCTTTGATGACAGGCCCGTCCAGTCCGTCACAGTGGGCAAAAACAAGCGTGGGGGTCGTCAGGAGCACGGCCATAAACGCTCCTAGAATCATCACAATCCTCGCTTCTCTTAGTTTCATTCGGGTCTCTCCTCCACAGTCAAATCATGATGTCTGAATGTTCGTGTGCGCTTATAGAAGTGAATCGCAATTCACTTTCAGGCAAAAAAATAAGTCACTGTGCCGTGATGGCGGCGCGGAAGACCGGCCACGCCTTGTTTACATGTCTCGTGATGTCGAACTTGCCCGCGCTCATGTGCCAGAGAATGGCGGCAGGCTGAATCAGTCCGAGGAACATGACCGAAACGGTATCGGGATCGATGTCTTTGCGGATGCTTCCGCTCAGCTGTCCCTCCGCGACAATCCCAGCCACCCGCTTCAGGTATCCGCTGATCATGGTGTACACCCGAACCTTACGGTCGGGAAGCCCGTTGTCCAATTCGTCGGAGAATATCACCCGCTGAAACCCCTGGTTTTCGCGAATGAGGCGGACGTGGGCCATCAAGAGCAGTTCGAGGCGCTCCATCGGGTCCCGGGTCTGATCGCTGACGGCGGCGACATTCGCGTGAAGCTGCTCACGAATGACTTCCAGCACGGCGTCGAGCAGCTCATTCTTGCCCGCGAAATGGCGGTAGATGGCGGAAGGGACCAAACCGACCCGCTGCGCCACGCGCGCCACACTCAGCTTTTTCAGGCCGTCGGCCGCGATCAGAGCCAGGGCGGCCCGAGCCAGCTGCTCTTGCCTGACTTCCGACTGCAATTTTTCTATTTGCAGTTTTTTCATAAACGGGGTTAGAGACTATGTGAATTCTAATTCACAATATACCCCGGCTAATCTGGCAAGATCAAGCGAGCTTCGGCTCTTTTTTCGACTTCCGGGCAATAAGGCAGGCGCCCCAGGTTGATGGTTGAGTTAATGGTCATGAAATCCGGCCCATCGCCGACAAAGCCATCGGACATCCAGATGGGGTGTATTCGTGAAGTTGAACGACTCCATTCGGAATCGCACTTTCGTATTTTCGGTGAGGGTAAAGTCGCGGAACAGCCCGAAGTCCCAGTTGAAGAGGCCCGGACCACGGAGGAGCTGGTACGCGGTGTTCCCAAAGCGGGGCGCAGTCACGTCCGTGAAGGCACTTGGGTCATAGTAGGGGGCGCCGCTGCCGACTCCGCCCAGCTTGGTCACCGGCTTGACCTGGTCTGCGGTCTGGTTGCTTCCAGGCAAGTTCAGAGCAGTGTCGTCAGCCGTGACTGAGAAAGGGCAAGCCGCTCATCACGCTGATCGCATTGTTGACTTGCCATCCGCCCATGATGCCGAATTAGGTGCGTGTCACAATTATTCGTGGCGGAGTGCCTGCATGGGCGCGATTCCCGCGGCGCGAAATGCGGGAGCCAAGGAGGCGCAGAGGGAACAAGCGAGGAGCACAGCAGCCCCCGTGCCCAGCGCCCATGGGTTCTGAGGCGTGAGCCCGAACAAAAACTTCTCGACGATGCTGCCCGATGCCAGGGCGCCTGCCACACCGCAGGCTAGTCCAATCAAGACCGGCATGGCCGTTTCTCGCATCACGAGGGCTATGACCGTGCGTTTCTGAGCTCCAAGGGCCATGTGAACGCCTATTTCAGGCGTACGGCGCGCCACGAAATAGGCCAGTGTCCCATAGATGCCCAGTCCGGCCAGCACCACAGCGATGAGGCTGAAGCCGGAAACGAGGCCGGCCAATAGTCGCTCGCGGCGGACCAATTCCCCGATCTGCTCGATCTGCGTCTTCACCTCGTACATCGGCACGTTGCGATCGATGGCCTCGATCGCAGAGCGGACCGCCAACGTCATCTCCTTTGGATTGCTCATCGATCTCAGCGCGTATGTCATCGAGTGCTGGGGGTTTTGCCGGAAGGGAATGAAGACCGATGGGCGCATGTCATCCCGGAGACTGCCGAACTTGGTATTGCCTGTCACCCCAATGATCTCCACTTTCTTCTCTTCCAGCTCCAGAATGCGCCCGACGGGGCTAAGACCGTGGAAGTACTTCCTCGCAAGCGCTTCGTTGACAAGCGTCACCGGTTTCGATGATTCCCGGTCGTTCCACGTCACATCGCGGCCGGCGATCAGCGGAATGCCCATGGTTTCAAAGAAGCGCGGGGCAACGAAGTGCGTATCCGTGGAGATCGGCTTCTCGCCCGGCACACGTATGCTGTCGGTGGTTCTGGAACCGGCGAGCAGGCCCCAGCGCGAGATGGAAGCGCTTGTCACACCAGGCAGTTCGCTAACGCTTCGCAGCACCTGTTCGTGGAAATCGAGCAGCCGGCCTTCTTTGTATCCGCTCAGCGTCGGGTCGAGCTGGAAGAGCAGGATATTGTAGGGCTTGAATCCGATGGCCTCCGATTCAAGATTCACCAATGTTCCGATAAACAGCGCCGATCCCGAAATGAGAACCAAAGACAGAGCCGCCTGCACGGCGATGAGAACCTTCCCCGCACGAAGGGGTGCGCGGTCAGCACCGGCGCCGCTTGATTTCACCAGCGTCACTACTTCGACTCTCGCAGCTCGCCAGGCTGGCGCCAGTCCGAGCGCCAGTCCGGTGAGAAGACAGAGAGCAAGGGAAAACCCGAAAATCTTGAGATTCGCAGCGACAGCGACGCCGGGTGGCTGATTCTTCTCCGCGAGCATCCGTACCACGGCACTCCCGCCATACTGCGCCAGGAGCGTGCCGGCGGCGCCGCCGAGAAATGCCAGAAGCAAGCCTTCAGTGAGGAGCTGCCGCATGATCCGCCACCGTCCGGCGCCCATCGCCAGCCGGATTCCGATTTCACGCTGGCGTGCCGCCGAGCGAACCAGCAGGAGCCCTGCCAGGTTCGCACAGGCGATCGCCAGGACAGCGCCGACTGCACACATGAGTAGCCTCAGGGGCTGTCTGTACTCCGATCGCAGCTCATCAATCCCTTGTCCGCCGGGCGAGAGATTGACCCGGGGAAGATCCCCCGCTTCCTTCGGCCGATATTGGAGTATGGCCTGCCGCATGAGCAACTCCGTCTCGGCGCGCGCCTTTTCGTCGCTGATCCCGGGCTTCAGCCGACCTATCACTTCGAAATACCAGTGATCGGGTTCCTGCAGGACGCCTTCACCTTGCCCAAGGATCTCGTACACGGCAAGCGGAAGCATGACATCGGGACACCAGGCGGGATTGACGCCGCAAAAGCCCTTCGGAAGCACTCCGACAATGACTGCCGGCTTGCCGTTAATGGCGATCCGCTGGCCGACAGTCGCCGGATCTGAGCCAAAATTCCGCTGCCAGTACGGGTGGCTGATCACAGCGGCGACGGCAAGCGAAGTCTCACGGTCGTCCTCGGGAATCAATGTTCTTCCCAGGACGGCCTGTGTGCCAAGCGTGCTGAAATAATTGCCTGAAACCAGTTCTCCGGCGACCAGTGTCGCGTGACCGCGGATGGTAAGGTTCAGCTGCGTGAAGCCGCTGAAAGTCATCAGGCCCGAGAAACTCGTACTGTTGTCCCGGATATGCCGGTAGACCGGATACGACACCGACCACGCCACCAGCTGCTTGAGCGCGTTCGGCCGCATGCTGCCGTTATACGAGCCGACGAATTCACCCTCCCGCGCCACCCATTCGATGCGCCTGAGCTGTTCGGGCGCCTGCACGGGCAAGAACCGGAGCATCACCGCGTCAATCGCGCTGAAAATGGCGGTGTTTGCCCCGATACCGATCGCGAGCACCGCAACCGCCAGCAGCGAGAAGGACGGCGTCCTTAACAGCTGGCGCCATCCGTAGCGCAGGTCGCCGCCCAGTTCATTCACCAGTCTCAATCCGCGCGCTTCACGCGCGTCCTCTTTGTGGCGCTCGACAGCGCCAAACTCGATGAGGGCTCGACGCCGGGCTTCAGCAGGCGAAACCCCGCTGCGCATAATGTCCTCGGCGCGGGTCGCAATATGGAACTCCAATTCCTCGGCCATTTCGTTCTCAATCCGGCCGCGGTGGATCAGGGCCTTGGCGAAGGAACGGAGACGCGCGGGCATGATTAAACCTCCTCGGACCTTGCACCCAGTGCCGCCGCCATGGCTTCTACGAGCCGCTGCCAGCCGGCCGTTTCGGTCTGGAGGCGTTCCCGTCCCTTGGCGGTGAGCCGGTAGAACTTGGCGCGCCGGTTGTTGTCGGAAATCCCCCATTCGGACTCTATCAGCCCCTGGTGTTCCAGGCGGTAAAGTGCAGGGTAGAGCGCGCCCTGTTCGATGACGAGCGCCTGTCTTGATATCTGCCCGATACGCAACAGCACCCCGTACCCGTGTTGTGGTCCAAGTGAAACAGCTTTCAGAATCAAAAGATCGAGAGTCCCCGGAAGCAGCGGTACGTGCTCAGCCATCGATCGTCTCTCCTTAGCGTGCTAGGAGAACAATACAGAACTCTCTCCTAACTTGTCAAGGAGAGAGTAATTCGGGAACGAATTCGCGAGCTTTTCCGTTTGTCTGCGGTGGGAGTGGCCTGATTATGATGAAACCTCTTGGCTTGTTGATCGCAATCTCCGTCTTGTGCCTGACCGACACCGTTTCAGCCTGCACCATTTTCAGAGTGACCCGCGGGGCGACAACCCTTGTGGGGAATAACGAGGACGATAATACGACCGCGACCAGGATCTGGTTCCTGGCGCCTGAGAAGGGCAAGTACGGCCGGGTCTTTTTCGGCTTTACGGGCGGGCCTCCTCAAGGAGGTATGAATGACCAAGGGCTGTTTTTTGACTGGGTGGCCGACAATCCGTCCGATGATTGGAAGCGAGATCCAACTAAGCTCAACTATGCGGGGAGTGTCAGCGAGAAGATTCTGGAAGAAACAGCCACGGTCGAGGAAGCACTCGAGGTCTATGAAAAATGGAACGAGACGGCCTTCCTCAAATCCCGTACTATGCTGGTGGATAAGACCGGCGCCTCCGCGATTGTTGGATGGAAGGACGGTAAGGTGACGGTCGTTCGGAGTCATGAGAGATTCCAGGCGATGGGCTTCGGATACGGCACTGCCTCCGAAAGGCTTGCGAAGATCGGCGACGTTTCGTTTGACTCGGTCAGATCCATTCTGAAGTCGTGTGTACAAAGCGGGCAGTATCCAACTCAGTACTCGAACATCTACGATCTCCGGCACGGAGAGGTATGGGTTTACTTTTATCACCGGGAAAAGCCGCCCGTCAGGTTGAACCTGCAGGCAGAACTGGTCAAGGGACACCATTACTACGACCTCCCTCTACTGGCCGAGCAGATGAAGCAGTCTCTGATGACGGATTTCAAGACGCAGAAGGAAGTGGAAGTAGATCCGGCCGTCTACACGAGCTACGTCGGCCAGTACCGAATCGAGCCCGACTACCTTTTCACCATCACGGTCGAAGAGGGCAAGCTTTATTTCGAAGCCCACGATGCGTACCACACGAGGCTTTTCGCCGCCTCCAACACCCAGTTCTTCATTCGATCGCTTGATTCCTGTCTGCTCTTTAAGCTAAACCAGAACGGCCGGGTGGATGAAGCGAGTCTGCATGTTCGTGGGAAGGACGTTCCGGCCAGGCGGGTGAAATGAGCAACGGGAAAGCCGATCACGTGCCGACAGTCAGGGTGCGCTTGTCTGGAGTTGACCGATGGGTGCTCGTGATCCCCGCCATGATCAAAGTGGCGCTTCACCTGGTGACGTGCAGAGGGTTCGGCTTTTTCAGCGACGAGTTTTACTGTATCGCCTGCAGCAACCGGCTTGACTGGGGCTACGTGGATCATCCTCCACTCGCGATCCTGCTTCTGCGTATCGACCGTTGGCTGCTCGGTGACTCCCTGTTCTCGATCCGGCTGCTGCCCGCTCTCGTCGGCGGCATTGCGGTCCTCCTGACGGGGCTCCTTGCCCGGCGGCTGGGAGCAGGCAGATTCGGTCAGTTGCTCGCTCAGGTTTGCGTGCTGGCCGCGCCGGTCTATCTCGGAACCTGCCACGTGTTCTCGATGAATCCATTCGACGTGCTCGTCTGGCTGGCCGCGTTTTACATCCTCGTGATCATACTGGACGGAGGAAATCCGCGGCTTTGGATGGCCTTTGGCGTTGTGACGGGGCTCGGGTTGCAGAACAAGATCACGGTGCTCTTGCTCGGGGCCGGTGTTGTTGTGGGCCTGATCCTCACCCGGCAGCGTCGCCAGTTGCTCAGCGGGTGGTTCTGGCTCGGGGGAGCGCTGGCTGGGCTGATCTTCCTGCCCTATGTCCTCTGGCAGATACCCAACGGTTGGCCGACGCTGGAGTTCATGGAGAACGCCCGCCTCTTCAAGATGGTCAAGTTGTCCTTCTTTGCCTATTCTTCAGAGCAGATTCTGCAGATGCATCCCTTCACCTTTCCTGTTTGGCTCGCCGGACTGTTGGCGCTGATTTTTTCAAGAGGTTTTCGCGAGTTCCAGGCGCTTGGCTGGTGCTACCTGGCCGTCCTGGTTCTCTTCGTCGCGACGGGTGGGAAGACATACTACCTGGCTCCCGCTTACACGATGCTCTTTGCCTTCGGCGCCGTCTGGTTTGAGAAGAGGCTTCCCCGTACGGCCGCCCGCGCCGGGCTGATCGCGTTCATTGTTGCCGGCGGACTCGTGACTTTGCCGGTCGCGTTACCTGTACTTCCCGTGGAGGCCCATATCCGGTATTCGGCGGCCCTCGGCCTGAAGCCTAACGCGGGGGGAGAGCGTCACCGGGTGGCCAGGCTTTCGCAGTACTACGCTTCCATGTTTGGTTGGGAGACCCTGGTTGGAGAAATTGCCCGCGTCTATCAGGCACTGCCTCCGGAGGACCGTGCAAAATGCGGCATCTTCTGCATGGATTACCACCAGGCGGGCGCTATTGACTTCCTGGGGAAGCGATTTGGGCTCCCCCACGCGGCATCGGGTCACAACAATTACTGGCTATGGGGCCCCAGCGGCTCCGGGGAAGTGGCAATCGTCATCAGCCGTGGGGCAGGCCACCTTCCGGAGGCCTTCGAGGAGGTCTCCCAGGCGGGTTTTATCCACGACGACACCGGTTACGTCCAACCCTCCGAGAATGATCTGTCCGTCTTCGTTGTCCGCAAGCCCAGAAAGCCGATCAACCTCCTCTGGCCTCAGGCCAAGCACTACGACTGATGACGTCGCGCAGCCAGGCCCCGGCGCAGGCGCAACCCATGTGCTCCGGAGCTGGAACTCCCTTCAGGCCGCTCATTTCCTTTCGGTCAGCAGCTGCTTGACCACCTGCTCAAGCACTTCCATGCGGGCCTTCAGCGCCTCCACCTCTTGATTCTTGCTCGCGATCTGGCCGGCCTGCCGGTCGATCACTTTTGCCTGCTCGAGGGTGTAGAGGGTCAGTTCCTCGATCTTCTCGAGCAGTTTCATCTGGAACTCGCCCAGGTTTACGCCGTACCCTCGCCAGGAGCCTCCCAGCCGCCGGCGTGCTGGGGCCCAGCTCCCCGCCGGGTACTCCCGTTGGAGGTAAAGCCTCCCGGGCCCCGAGACCGTGAGGAGCAGTCCCCGATCTGGAGCCGAAACGGGCCAGTCGACCGACGTTTCCGCGTAGATCACCTCTGGTGCCTGAAGCGAGCCGGAAGTCCCCTCGCCGAGGATCGGAATGGAGAGATTGAGAGACAGAATGAGGACGTTCAGGCAATTCCGAAGACGCATGGGCTCACCTCCAGAGGGGAGAGGCCGGTCACAAGGCTGGCCGGGCAGGACACCTTAACGCGAACGACTTGTGAATACGCCCCCGCTCGCGCCAAATATCGCGGGCGATTGTAGCGCAGAACACGCGAGAGTCGGGAACGGTTTATGAGTGGAAGCAGCCAAAGAGGGCTCGAATAGACGAGCGAGAAGCAGACTCGCGCTCGGACAGTCAACTCAATCACCTGCTTGCCGGCCTATGCAAGATCGGAGTCCCGGGACGAAGGCCACGAATGGGGCATAAGCGCTAAAATAAGAATCGAGAGTGGGGGCCGTCCCCTGGGAGCGCAGGCGTCTCGCCAATGTCATTTACTTTTTGGCCGAGATGAGAAGTAACTCTCATTTTTGGTTAG
>Ga0105092_10001659_pt1 | contig 11919 bp, 12 predicted proteins | sample PPLLak2March2015_FD_87021 | JGI IMG/M metagenome (GOLD analysis project Ga0105092, IMG submission 87021) | Freshwater sediment microbial communities from Prairie Pothole Lake near Jamestown, North Dakota, USA - PPLs Lake P7 Core (1) Depth... | ecosystem: Environmental > Aquatic > Freshwater >... | reverse complement strand
GGTGACGGCGGCCGCGGCGCAGCTCGCGGCCGTTCCGGCGAGTTCGGGACGCCTGCGCGCGGCCGCCTTTCTCTTCGGCGGCGCGGTCGCCGTCAAGGTCTTCGCGCTCTTCGCTGCCCCGGCGCTTCTGCTGCTCGCACTGCGATCCCGGCCCGGGGCGACCCGGCTCGCGGCGGCGGGCCTCTGTGCGTTCGTGCCGCTCGTGCCCTGGCTCGCGTGGAGCCACGTCCGGGCGGGTTCGGTCGTGGCGCCGTACGCCGCATCTCCGGGACAGCTGCTGGAACGCGTGTCGAAGGGGCACTACTTCACGCGGTCGCCGGCGACGGGAGAGGCGCGGAGGAGTCTCGAGAACGAGTGCTCTCTCTGCCGCGCCGCCGCGTTCGCCCGCCTGCCGTACGATCTCGTGTTCCACTCCAGCCGCTACGAGGCCAACGGCGACGGCTACAACGGCCTGCTCGCCCTGCTGCTTCTGGTGGGCCTCGCCGGATGGGACGCGCGCCGCAACCTCCTCTTCCTCGCGGCGGCGTTGCCTTTCCTCGTGCCCTGGTCGCTTCTCTACCTGCCGTCGATCCGCTTTCTATTTCCGGTCTACCCGCTCTACGCCGTCTTCACGGCCGAAGGGGTTCGCCGGCTCACGGGTCGTTTCGCGGGCGCCTGGGGCCGGGCCGCGGGGCTCGCCGTGCTGGCGGCGGCTGCGGCGTTCCCCGTGCACTTCGGCTCGAGCGCCCTGCCGTGGAAGGCGGCCTTCGGGCTCGCGACGCGCGAGGAGCTCCTTTCGGCGCGCCTTCCGTCCCTGGCCTTCGCGGATCGACTCGGGCCCGAGGACCGCGTCGTGTTCGTCGGCGAGAACGACCGCTTCCACTGTCCGGCGAATCGCGTCTGGCGCGCGGAATTCTCACCGGTCGCCGGCTGGAGAGACGATCCGGACGCCTGGCGGCGCGGGCTGGACGCGCTCGGCGTCACCGCCGTCGTGTGGCGCTCCGACCGCGCCTCTTTCGACGCGCTCGAGCGCCTCGGTGATCGGTTGTTGCCCGTCGCCGAGAACGGAACGGCCAGGCTCTACCGGGTCCTCCCGCCCGCCTCGTGAGAGCATTCGAGACGGAGGGTCGGTCCATGGGCGAGCGTCTGCCGGTGTACGCCGAGAATCTCGCCGAGCGGGAAGCGCTCCTGAGGCGGACCTGGGAACGGCTCGACCCTCAGTTCCGCACGCCGAATCAGGTTCTGGGCCGCCGCTCCACGATCGGCTGCGTGGCTCTCGAGATCACCCAGCGCTGCAACCTGGATTGCACGCTTTGCTACCTCTCGGAAAGCTCGGAAGCGGTCAAGGATCTCCCGCTCGACGCGGTCTTCGAGCGCATCGATCGGATCCGGGAGACCTACGGTCCGGGCATCGGCGTTCAGGTGACGGGCGGCGACCCGACGCTCCGCCCCCGGGACGAGCTCGTGGCGATCGTCCGCCGCCTCGCCGAGCGGGGGCTGCGCCCCTCGCTCTTCACGAACGGCATCCGCGCGACCCGGGACCTTCTCGAGGAGCTCGCGGCCGCCGGCCTCTTCGACGTCGCCTTCCACGTCGACACGACGCAGCGCTTCAAGAAATACCCGAACGAGGAGTCGCTGAACGCGGTCCGTCGCGAGTACATCGAAAGGGCCCGCGGCCTCGCGATCGCCGTCATCTTCAACACGACTGTCCACGCCGGAAACCTCGAGGAGGTTCCGATGCTCGTTCGGTTCTTCCTCGAGCACTCGGACGTCGTCGGGATGGCCTCGTTCCAGGTCCAGGCCGCGACCGGCCGCGGAGAGTGGCGGGAACGCTCGCCCCACGTGACCTCCGAAGCGATCCGGGAACGGATCCGCCGCGGCGTCGGTCTTCCGCGGCTGGCCTGGGACACGGCTCTCGTGGGGCATCCGAAGTGCAACCGCGGCACGATGCTCGCGACGGTCGGCGGCCGCGCGATCGACGTGCTCTCGGATCCGCCGCTCTACGAGCGCTTTCTCCACGAGTTTCGGCACGTCTCCTTCGACCGCCGGGACGTGCAGCGCACCGCGCGGCGGGTCCTCGCCTCGGCCTTCCGCAACCCCTACTGGCTCGTCCGCGGCGGCGCGTTCCTCGCGCGCAAGCTCTGGTCCGCCCGCTCCGAGCTGTGGCGGCGCGAGCGCATGGGCAAGATCACCCTCTTCGTCCACGACTTCATGGACGCGGCCGCTCTCGACCCGGAGCGCATCCGCAATTGCGCGTTCATGATCATGACGGCCGAGGGTCCGGTGTCTATGTGCGAGCACAACGCGCGCCGCGACGACTACATCCTCCGTCCCCTCCCGATCCGGGCCCGCGGAGGCGCGGTCTTCGATCCGACCACCGGAGGGTTGGGCGAGCGGCGCACCGCGTCATCCTGAGGAGCGAAGGGACGAAGGATCCCAGACTCGCAGCGCCGCGAACAAGTCTGGGGTCGTTACCGCCGACCTGCGGCGTTGCCTACTGCCGGGGGTCTGCCTGCGATGGCCGGCTCGCTTCGCTCAGGATGCTAAGATCGAGCACATAGAGGACGCACGCCGCATCGGCCTTCGCGAGACGACCGGGACCTCCCCCGCGTCGGGAGATCCGCACGATTCGCTGGCCCTGCGCGTCGATCCCTCGCGGCGGATCATGCTCCGCTTCGCCCTCGACGTTCCCGACGAGGACGCCTTCGAAGCCCTCCGCTACGCGCGCCGCTCGATGATCCGGGAGGAGCGCACGCGGGGACTGGATTGGGACGAGCCGTCGATGGAGGATCCGACCCTTTCGGGTACGGAGATCCGCTGGTTCGTGCTGGCGTCGCAGGCGGCCTGGTGCCGGCGCAAGCTCGGCGAGCTCGTCGACCGCGGGAACCGGGCGCTCTCCGACATCCGGGCCGGCCGAACTCGTTACCGCCGGTAACGCTTTCCGTGCCGGTCGATCCGGCGCTCCCTCGGCCGCTCCGCTGCAGGCGCACTGTTTCGAGGACTTTACGTCGGCCCTCCCGGATTGGCCCGCGGTTCGCTACTTTTTTGAGCATGTCCCGTCCCATCCGGTTCTCCGAGATCGAGGAGGCGCCCGACCCGGCGCCTTTCAACGGGAACTCCGCCGCGCCGCGCCTCGCCGAGCCGACCCTGACGCTCCGCTGCCGGCTCCTGACGACCGACCAGGACAGCCTCGAAGCGCTGCGCTATGCGCGCCGCGCGATGCTGCGGGAGGAGTGGACGCGGGGCGTCGAGGAGGACGAGCCGTCGCTCGAGGACGCGGTGTTCTCGGCTTCCGAAGTGACCTGGTCGGTCCGGGCTTCGGTGGCGGCCTCCGGCCGCTCCAAGCTCGCCGAGCTCGTCGAGCGCGCCAACCGCGCGCGCGCCGATCTGACCGCCCGCAAGTGAGGCCGCGGATCGCCGTACAATCTTCCCGATGAGCGGCCGGAAACTCCGAAACCTCTTCCTTTTGGCCCTCGTGGCCGCGGTGGGCTGGTGGATCTACAAGGATCGCCCGACGGTTTCCGGAATGATCGACGCGATCACGAACCCCCTCCTCGGCTCCCGCGCCGCGGTCAAGAGCTCGGAGCGCAACCGCGTGGTGGGGGACGCGTCCGCCGCAATCAGCGAGCAGAGCGAGCTGCCGGTCGGATCGATCCGCGAGGGCATGAGCAAGAGGGATGTCAACGAGCTCCTCGGCGACCCCGATTCCCAGGAGACCGAAGTCCTGGACGGCGTGAAGCGCGTGCGGTGGACGTACCGCCGCGCGCACCGCGCCCTGACCTTTCAGGAAGACCGGCTCGTCTCCATCGTCTTCCTTCGGTAGGCCGCGGCCGCCGCTCCGATCAGACCGAGCTCCGGCTCCATCACGACCCGCACCGGAACCGTCGCGAGCAGCCCGTCCATCGGGGGCTTGTTTCGAAACGAGCGGAGAAACGCCGGCCGGCGCAGCGCGGGAAGGATCCTGGGCGCGATGCCTCCCGCGAGGAAGACGCCTCCCGTCGCGCGATAGGCGAGGGCGCAGTTGCCGGCTTCCGAGCCGTAGATCGACACGAAGAGGTCGAGCGCATGACGGCAGAGAGCGTCGCGCCGCGCAAGGCCGAAGCGGCTGATCACGGCCGCCCGATCGGGGGCCTTCTCGAGCTCTTCCCGGACACGGCGGCTCTCGTGCGCCGCCTTCTCCGACTTGAAAAACTCGTAGAGGAAGACGAGCCCTCGCCCCGAAAGCACCTTCTCGCGCGTGGCGCGTCCAGTCTTGCGGCGGAGGAAAACGACCAGACGGTCCTCGAGCGGATTCCGCGGAGCGAGATCCGCGTGCCCGCTTTCGGAGGGCACGATCTCGTGGTGATCCTCGGAGGGGACGAGACACGCCTGCCCGAGACCCGTGCCGGCGCCGAGAATCCCGATCGGTCCGCCGGGCTCGGGGCGGCCGCGCGCGAGCGTTGCGAGCTGGCGGCCCCGGAGGAAGGGAAGTCCGCGAGCGTTCGAGACGAAGTCGTTGAGCAGAACCACGCGGCGGATCCCCGTCGCGCGCTCGAGCCGGGACTCCTCGATCCGCCACGGAAGGTTGGTGATCTTGGCCGCGCCGTCGCGGACGGGTCCGGCGACACCGAAGCCCGCCGCCGCCGGCGCGGCCTCGCCGCGGAGAAAGATCTCGACGACCTCTTCCAGGCCGGAGTGGGCGCGGCTCGGGTAGCGTTCGCTGCGGACCAGCGAGCGCCCCCGGCGGCCGATCTCGAAGATCGCGAGGCTGGTCTTCGTTCCGCCGACATCTCCCGCGAGAATTCGCATCGGCGGCCAACGCTAACAGACGCGCCGCAACAGACGCGCCTCGCACGGGCTTCGCGCGCCCGGCACGGATGTGGCTTAGAGTCCGAACGCCCCAGCGTGAGGAAGGCCTTTCGCGGGCAAAAAAAAGCCCCGGGTCGGGGTGGGGCCGCCCGGGGGGCGAAAGGAGGAGGTTGAGATTCCTTTGCTCGCCATTGAGGATTAGCAATCGCGCGGCCAACCCCTGTCTGAAGAGTTAAGTCTTTTGTCTTCAACGGACTTGCGTGTGCACCGATTCCGCGCGCTGACGAGAATTGTCACGACGCAAGTACAGGTCTCTGCCTCAATTTTGCGCGGCGCGGCCGCGCTCGGGCTCGCTCTCGGGTTGCTCGCCGGATCCGCCGGCTGCATGTACCTCTTCTCGGAGAAACGCACGGTCTATCAGTACGAGCCCGCCTATGGAGTCGACAGTCCCCAGTTTCGGCGCTCGCTCGACGCCCTCGGAACCGAGATGGTCCCCGGCAACCGCGCCGCTCTCCTGCAGGACGCGGGCGGCATCTTCCCGCGCATGCTCGACGCGATCGCATCCGCGCGCGCCTCGATCAACATGGAGATGTACATCTTCGGCGACGACGAGACGGGAACGCGCTTCGCCCGGGGGCTCGCCGAGCGGGCCCGCGCGGGCATCGAGGTGCGGGTCCTCGTCGACGGTTTCGGAAGCTCGCTCGGACCGCTCTCGACGGAGCTCGAGAAAGCGGGGGTGAAGGTCCGCATCTACAAACCCCTCCGGATCTACTCCATCGACACCATCGGAAACCGGACGCACCGCCGGATCCTCACGATCGACGGGCACATCGGGTTCTGCGGCGGCGTCGGTCTGGACGACCGCTGGAAGGAGTGGCGCGAGACCATGATCGAGGTCGAGGGGCCGGTCGTGGCCCAGCTGCAGCAGGTCTTCGCGAAGGACTGGGTGCATACGACCGGCGAAGTGCTCAACGGAGACCGGCAGTTTCCGCGCATCCCGCCGGCGGGCGATGTGCTGGCCCAGGTGATCGCGGCCTCGCGGGCGGACGCGATCTCGATGTCGAAGCTCGTCCTCTACATGGCCATCCAGGCCTCTCGGACGCGCGTCTGGATCGAGAACGCGTACTTCATCCCGGATGGGCAGATCCGCCAGGCGCTGGTGGCCGCGGCCAAACGCGGCGTCGACGTGAAGATCATCGTGCCCGGCGCGAAGACCGACAGCCCCAACGTGCGCGCCGCTTCCCGGTACCACTTCGGCGAGCTCCTCGAGGCCGGCATCGCCATCTACGAGTACCGGCCGACCATGATGCACAACAAGGTCATGGTCGTCGACTCGATCTGGTCGACGGTGGGCTCGATCAACTTCGTCAACCGCTCGATGAAGAAGAACGCCGAGATCAACGTCGCCGTCTACGACCGCCGCTTCGCGGCGGAGGTCGAGGCGATGGTCCAGGAGGACCTCACGCGCTGCGACGTCCTGACGCTCCGCGAATGGAAACGGCGGGGCCTGCCCGCACGGATCGGCGAGACGTTCTTCTGGCTCTTCTCCGAGAACTACTGAGGCCGCGGGCGTTCCTCGACGACTCGGGTTAGGATCCGCCGATGCTTCAGGGCCTTCTGCCGCTCGAGCGGCCGCTCGTCGTCTTCGACACCGAAACGACCGGCACGAACTCGCGTTCGGACCGCATCATCGAGATCGCCTGTGTGAAGATCCACCCCGACGGCCGGCGCGAGGACTGGGTCCGCCGCTTTCAGCCGGGGATTCCGATCCCGCCCGGTTCGACCGCGATCCACGGGATCACCGACGCCGACGTGGCGAACGCTCCCCGGTTTCGGGACGCCGCCTCCGAGCTCGCGGCGTTCCTCGAGGGCTGCGATCTGGCCGGGTACAACATCGCCGGCTTCGACCTGCCGGTCCTGCGCGCCGAGTTCCTGCGCGCGGGAGTGCCGTTCGAGGTGACCGACCGGCGGCTCGTCGACGCCCAGCGCATCTTCTTTTCCCGGGAGCCGCGTCACCTCTCGGCCGCCGCCCGCTTCTATTGCCAGACCGACCACGACGGCGCCCACGGGGCCCTCGCCGACGCCGAGATGACGCTCCGGGTGTTCGCCGGCCAGCTCGTGCGCTACGCGGAGCTGCCCCGGTCGGTGGGCGAGCTGCACGACATGTTCTGCGCCGGCATCGACCAGGACCTCGATCCCGAGGGCCGTTTCCGTCTCGTCAACGGCGAGCCCACGGTCAACTTCGGCAAGAACCGCGGACGCCTGCTCAAGGACATCACCCGCGAGGAGCCCGGCTTTCTGCGCTGGATCATCAAGGGCGACTTTTCGGAGCCGGTGAAGCAGATCGCGAAGAAGTACCTGCCGGAGGGCGAGCGTTGAGGGCGCAGGGACGGGGCTCGTCCCCGCCCCGGCGACGTCGCGACGTTACTTCTTGGCCTTCTGCGTCTGCGTGAACCGCAGCGTCTCTCCGGTCTTGAGGCTGCGCAGCCGGATGCTTCCCGGTTCGAGCTCCACCGACCACTTGCCGACCGCGCCCCGCATGGCCAGGGCGCAGGCCGTGATGCCGAGCGTGTCGCCCGCGAACCCGTCGCCCGCGGGCTTCATCGTGAAGCTGCAGGCGGAGGTGAGCTCCCGCTCGGTGAAGCTGCCGACGTCGTTCGAGAGCACCGTCACCGCCGGATCGAAGTGCGGGATGTACGTAAAGTAGATGTCTTCGCCCTGAGACTCGAGACGGATGACGCCCTGCTGGCGGACCGAGTCGTTCTCGAATCGTCCGGTCACCTGCACGAAGACGTCCCAGGGATGGGACGGATCGATGGTGATCGTGCTCATGTCGAGCTGGAGCTTGTTGCCCGGAGTCGACCCCTCGAAGCGGCCCTGCAGGATGGCCGCGATCTCGTAAATGCGGTCCGGCGTCGCAGCCGAAAGCGGCGCGCTCGTGAGAAGGAGCGCGGCGGCGAGGCCGAGGGCGAAAGTTCGTAGGGTGAAAGCTCGTGTTGCCAAGGACGTTCTCATGATTCCTCCGGGGACGTGTGAGTGCGAGATCCGTTCCAGGACGCGGGGCGAGGAGGGATGCCGGCCCCGGCCGCCTGCAAACAGCCGGTGCCTCATCGGTTTACGGCGCCCTTCGAGGGCGGCGCGGCGGCCGAGCCTGCCGCCAGCAACGTCCCCTCGTGGGGACGGATTGACCCGAGACGCTGCATCGCGGCCAGGCCCTTGACGGTGCGCTGCAGGGCCTTCCGGAACGCCTCGTTCAAGGCCTCCTCGTCGGCGCCGCTGTAGGCGGGACGCGACTCTTCTTCGTTCGCGTCGAACTCGGTCAGCGTGCTCCCGCTGGCATTGGTCGCGGTCACGGTCCACTCCGCCGCGGCGTCCTGATACCGATCGTGCTCGACGACTCCGAGCCGGTGGATGGTGACCGTGATCGTCGGAGCGCCGCCCTCGGGCTCCGCCGAGCTCGCGTTCCAGCGGCATCCCGGAAACGAGTCCTGGATGCCGCTCCGAATCGACGCGACCGCCTTCTCCGTGGCCTCGGGCTCGGCGCGCCGATCGACGACGTCGAGCTTCCAGGAGATCAGGCCGGCGGGACACGAGACCTCGGGATCGGGGAAGGACAGCGGCCGGATGGGTGCGGGGCCGCAGCCGGCCGCCCCGAGGGCGCCGCCGACGGAACAGACGAGGAGGAGAACCCCTGCGTTCGACTTCATGGCTGCCTCAAGAACGCCGGCTCGCGCCGGACTTCTTCCGTGTTCCGCTCGAGGCGGACTCCGGAGCTTTCGACGATCCGCCGGCGTACGTCCGGGACAGGGCTTCGGCCTCCGCGCGCATTTCTTCGACCAGCTCCGGCGGCGAGAGAACCTCGGCATGGCGGCCGTACGCGAGGATGAACCGCCGGGCCTCGCGCAGCGCCTCCGCCGGAAGCTCCAGGATCGCCCGGCCTTCGGCGTCCGTCTCGATCTTCTGCTTCGGATGCCAGACCATCTCGCGAATCTCGTCGGACACTTCCGGAGAGAAGCGGACGCGGAAGCGGAACGCGCGGCCTTTTCCGACGAAGAGGCCGAACGTGTTGCGGAAGAACGCGTCGGCGTCGAAGTCTTTCGGGATCGCGTAGCGCTCCGAAGTCACGCGGGCGCTCGCGATGCGCCCGAGGTAGAAGTTCTTGATCTGGGACTGGTCCTCGGCGAGCATCATCCAGTCGTTTCCGGCGAGCACCAGCGCGTACGGGCGGATCGTGCGCGGCTCTCCCGGGCTCTCGCCCGGATGGCGGTACTGGATCGAGAGCGCCACGCCCTTCTGCAGGGCTTCGGAAACGGCGATCCAGGTTTCCTCGGGCACCGGCCGGAACGCGGCCGCGCGCAGCGTCAGCATCTCCCGAACGATCTCCGGGCGGAGGCGGACGCTCGGCGGCATCAGGCGGGCGAGCCGGCCGTAGCAGGACGAGAGCGTGCGGGCCAGCGGCGTGCCTCCGAGAAGCTGGAGCACCTGCGCGGCGACGCCGATGGCGAAGAGGTCCGCGCCGTCGACGGGAAGGAACGGAAGAACGTAGTCGTCGCGCGCGTACGCGTATCCGTTCTCCTCGCGGCGGAACTCGATCGGCGCTTCGAGCTCGTCGCGCAGATAGTCGAGATCGCGCTGGACGGTCTTGGTCGAGACCGAGAGCTCCGCGGCGAGCGAGCTCGTGTTGGGAAAACGGCCTTCCTTGATCTCGTGGTGGATCGTCTGGAGGCGCCGCCAGAGCGGCCTGTCCTTGAATGCACCCTCGCGGCCCACGGACCGGATTCTCTCCCGCCCGGGGCCCTGTCAGAAATTGTCTGCGATGTGGCAGAGGGCACATCCCTGTCTGTCAGGGGGGACCAGTGCCGCGGCCATAAGCTTTGATCCATCAATCGTTTGGAGGGAGCGACCCAGTGGCTCGTCGCTTGCACCCCTGTCGGGCATCATGCAAATCCCTTACGACCTGGAATTCGTCGAGAATCGGCCCACGGTCCAGGTGAGGGCGGTTGCGATGGACGAGACCTTCCCCTATGGCCGCCCGCGCGCCAAGGCCCGGCCTGAGGGGGATGCGTTCGACGCGCTGCTCCGCTGGGTCCACGGCGTGATCACGCGGCTCGAGAGCCGAAACCGCTGAGTCAGATCGTAGGGGCGGCCTCGCGGCGCCCGGAGGGCGGGGACAAGCCCCGCCCCTACGTCACTTGAGGAGCGGCAGAAGCTCCTTCACCGTCGCGGCTTCCTTTCCGTTCGGGTCGAGCTCCAGATACTTCTCGAAGTGTTCCTTTGCGGGCGCCTTCTTGTTCTGGTTGAAGCACGCCATTCCGAGCAGGTAGTGGGCGTTGGCGAAATCGGGTTTCGCGGCCACGGCCTTCTCGAGTGTCGCCTCGGCGTCCTTCATCTTGCCCTTGTTGTACGCCTCGACGCCCTTGTTGTAGAGGATCTCGGGCGAGTCGGGGTTGGCCTCGGCATAGGCAGCGGCGAACTCGGCGGCTTTCGCCTTGTCGCCCATCTGCGTCGCGGCCGAGCCCATCATCTGGTACAGGTTCGTGAGCGACGGGTCGAGATCCGTGGCCTTCTGGCCGTACTCGATGGCCTTGGCCCAGTCCTTTTTCTCGTAGGCAAGTTGCGAGAGGGCCTGCCAGCCTGCCGGCAGGTCCGGATTCTTCTTCACGGCCTCGAGGAACTTCGTCTCGGCGGCGGCCTTGTCGCCGGCCTGCAGCGCCTCGACTCCCGAGTTGAAGGACATAACGGCCTGCTCGTTCGTCGACATCTTGGGCCCGGCGGCGGCCTGCGCCTTGGCCTGCGCCTCGGTCTTGCTCGTCAGCTTCGCGTCGATCGTCGCGATGTCGCCGATCGGGATCTTCTTGTCGAGCTCGTAGGACAGGTAGCCCTCCTTCTCGAACTTGAAGTGGTAGGGCATGGTGCAGTCGGGCAGCAGGCTGCCGTACTTGCCCTTCGCATCCGCCTTGATCGAGAGGTTCAACGTCGTCAGGCTCGGCGTCGTGATCGTGATCGCCGCCTCGGGCAGCGGCGCGCCCGAGGCGTCGCTGACGACTCCGCTGACGCGGCACTGAGCGCCGGCCTGCAGGTAGCCGGCCGACAGGAGAGCGCCGGCCACCATCGCCAATCGCTTCGTCGTGTTCATGGTTCTCCTTTGTGAGCGGAAGGCCGTACCGCCGGTCCGCCGCCCCGTCGTCCGGATTCTATTGAAGTCCGGCCCTCCCGGGAAAACGAACGCCGGGGGCGGGGGATTCCGAGCGGGACGTTTACGCCGGCGTCCGGGGCTCGGTGGCGGCCCGCCGCGGGATGGCCTGGAGGATCTCGCTCGCCGTCCGGTACTTGCCCATGGGCATGACGTGGATGCCGCGGGCGAGACGGGCGATCCCGGCGGCGAGCTCGCGGGCGATCTCGAGGCCCTCGGCCTTTTCGTGCTCGGCCCCGCGTTCGGCGGCGCGGCGCATCCGGTCCTGGATGGCGGGCGGCACGACGACCCCCGGGACCTCGTTGGCGAAAAAGAGCGTCTGCTTGAGGGAGAGCAGGGGGATCAGCCCGATGAGGATCGGGATGGCGCGCGCCTCCGGGTGCTCCAGGAATCGGGACAGGGCGTCGAGATCGTAGACGGGCTGCGTTTGCGCGAAAGTGGCGCCGGCCTCGATCTTGGCCCGCAGCTTCGAGAACTCGATCTCCTGGTCCTTGGCGGCGGGATTCGCGGCGCAGGCGATCGCGAAGCGCGTCGGGGCGCCGATCGCGTTGCCCGCGAGGTCGGCGCCGGAGTTCAGGCCCTTCGCCATCCGCAGCAGGCCGAGCACGTCGACCTCCGAGACCTGCTTGGCCTGCGGGTAGTCGCCGATCTTGAGCGGATCGCCGCCCAGGCAGAGGATGGCCTTCAGCCCGAGGCCGGCCGCGCCGAGCAGGTCCGACTGGAGGCCCAGCACGTTGCGGTCGCGGGTCGTGATCTGGACGACGGCCTCGAGCCCCGTCTCACGCTGGATCAACGCCGCCACCGCAATCGAGGACATGCGCAGGCGTGCCATCGGATTGTCCGTCACGTTGACGGCGTCGACGCCCGCGGCCTTCAGCAGGCGCGCGCCTTCGATCGCAGTCGCGCTGTCGGCGCCCTTGGGAGGCTCGACCTCGGCCGTCACGACGAGCTCGTCCGCT
>Ga0105092_10001656_pt1 | contig 11933 bp, 11 predicted proteins | sample PPLLak2March2015_FD_87021 | JGI IMG/M metagenome (GOLD analysis project Ga0105092, IMG submission 87021) | Freshwater sediment microbial communities from Prairie Pothole Lake near Jamestown, North Dakota, USA - PPLs Lake P7 Core (1) Depth... | ecosystem: Environmental > Aquatic > Freshwater >... | reverse complement strand
TCTGCGTGGGGAAATAGCGACTTCAAGGGACAGAAGGGACAGAAGGGACAGAAGGGACAGAAGGGACAGAAGGGACACAAGGGACACAAGGGACAGAAAGGACGATAGAAGGACGTTGTTTCTTTCTGTCGTTTCTGTCCCTTCTGTCTCTTGTGTCCCTTAGAAATACCCTCACTCCCCCATCAACTCACCGTACAGTCTCTCCAACTCGTCATCCGAGGCAAAATGGAAAACGATGCGCCCGGCGGCGCCGGTACGCACAATATCCACCCGCGTCTTCCAGCGCTGCTCGAGCTTTCGGGCGGCGGCGCTGGCGTTCGGGTCGGGGGCAGCCGGCCTGGCCGGGGAAGGATTGAGAAGCCGCTGAGCCTGGTGCTCCACCTGGCGGACGGAAAGGCCTCGCTTGACGATGTCCCGGCACAGGGCAAGTTGCTGCGGCTTAGAAAGGGGAAGGAGCGCCCGGGCGTGGCCCATGGTAATTTCACCGGCCAGCAACCCCTGCTGAATAGGCTGGGGGAGTTTGAGCAGACGCAGCGTATTAGTGACCGCTGTTCGGCTCTTGCCGACGCGCCGGGACAGCTCGTCCTGCGTCAGCTTGAACTGATCGATCAGGAGCTGATACGCGGTGGCCTCCTCGAGCGCGTTCAGATCGTCGCGTTGGATATTCTCGACGAGCGCCCGTTCGAGGAGTTTCTCATCGGAGACGTCCTGGACGATGGCCGGGATACGGGTCAGGCCGGCCAGTTGAGAGGCGCGCCAGCGGCGTTCGCCGGCGACCAGCTCGTAGCCGTCCTCGACCCGTCGGACAATCACGGGCTGGAGCACGCCGTTTTCCCGGATGGAAGCGGCCAGTTCCTGCAGCTTGTCAGCCTCGAACTGCACCCGGGGTTGGTAAGGGTTACGGCGGATCTGGTCGAGCTCGAGCTCGAGAAGCGCCGAGGGGGTAGGGCGCGCCTTGGGGAGCAGGGCGTCCAAGCCTTTGCCGAGGGCCTGTCGTTTCATTAATTCAACTCCGAACGGGAATTCCGACGCGAGCGGCCGGGGTGTTTGGCCAGGATTTCATTGGCCAGCTGGACGTAACTGTCGGCGCCCCGGCAGCGGGAGTCATAGAGGATGATCGGTTTGCCGAAGCTCGGACACTCGGCCAGGCGCACGTTGCGTGGGATGACGGTGTCGAGAAGCTGGGGCCCGAGGTGGCTCCGGACATTGTCGCGGATTTGGCCCGAGAGATTAAGCCGGTCGTCGTACATGGTGATCAGGACCCCCTCGACTTCCAGCCGCGGGTTGAAAGCGTCGCGCACGCGCGCGAGCGTGCCGAAGAGGTCCGAGAGCCCCTCGAGGGCGAAGTACTCGCATTGCACCGGGATCAGGATCGAGTCGGCGGCGACCAGGGCGTTGACGGTCAGAAGGCCGAGCGAGGGCGGGCAGTCGATGAGGACGTAGTCGTAGCTGTCGCCCAGCGAGTGGAGCGCGCGGCGAAGAAGAGTCTCGCGCTCCGGCAGATCGACGAGCTCCAGCGTGGCGCCGATCAGGTTGCCGTTGGCCGGCAGAAGCGCCAGGCCGTCAAGCTCCGTCAAAAGCACGGCCTGATCCGGCGGGACGGCGCCGGTCAGCACCTCGTAAACGGAGCATGACAAGGCGTTTTTGTCGGCGCCCAGGCCCGAAGTGCTGTTGCCCTGCGGGTCAAGATCGACCAGCAGAATTCGGAGTTCCGCACTGGCCAGAGCGGCCGACAGGTTGATGGCGGTGGTCGTCTTGCCGACGCCGCCCTTCTGATTCGCAATTGCAATGACGCGGGGCATGGGGCAAGAGAATACCACACGGCGGGAAGAGGTTTCACGTGAAACGTCATCCCGGGCAGGTTTCACGTGGAACTTTAGGGCCGGGGGCAAAGGGGCAAAGGATCAAAGGATCAAAGGGGCAAAGGGGCAAAGGGGTAAAGGGGCAAAGGGGGCAAGCGGAAAGCCAAGAGACCCGCATTCCCGGTCCTTCCCTCTGCCCCTCTGCCCCTTTGCCCCTCTGCCCCTTTGCCCCTTTGCCCCTCTGCCCCTCTGATCCTTTACCCCTGCTTTTGTCCGCATTCATCGGAGGACGCCGGCACTGATTCGAGCAGCCGTACGTACCGGTGCTCGGAAAGCGGAACCCGGGCCTCGCGGGATAGCCGGAACCCGGCGTCCGCCAAGCCCTCCTGCCCTTCAAAAAGCAAAAGCGGTATTCCGCGGGATCGCAATACGCGCAGCAGGGCGGCCGGAGGGCGAAGCGCGCGGAAAACGGCCAGCTCGACCTGGTCCCAGCCGGAGAATTCCTCCCCCTTCCCGACAAAAACCTCGACCGTCAGCGCGAGGGTCCGCGCCGTTTCCTTGAGGAACACGGCCTTCTTGTAATTCGGCTCGATGAGTGTTACGGCTAGCCCCGGCCGGAAGATCTTCATAGCCAGGCCGGGAAAACCTGCCCCTGTGCCCACGTCGGCCAGGCCCACCCTCTCCCCGAGGAACTCCCGGACCGCCCAGAAGGCTTCGAAAAAATTCAGACGAAGATGTTCCTCCACCCGGTCGATGGAGGTCAGGTTGATGTGCCGGTTCCAGCGGCGCAGTTGTTCGATGTAAACCCGCACCCGGTGCTTCTGGTCCGCCGTCAGCTCCAACCCGAACGCCTCCTCCAGTTGGAGGAGGGCGCTTCCCTCCCCTCCTGTCACCCCGCCTCCTCTTCCTTTCCGGATCCCGACCCGACGAAGACCTGCAAGATGGAAAGGGCGGCGGGAGTTATTCCGGGTATCCTGGCCGCCTGGCCCAGGTTCGCCGGCCGGGCCCGCAGGAGTCGCCCCGCCACCTCGTGTGAAAGGCCGGGAATCGTCCGGTAGTCGAGGTCCGGCGGCAAGCGTCGGCCCTCCGAAGCCTTCACCCGTTCGACCTCTCTCATCTGCTGGGCAATGTACCCGTCGTACTTGATCTGCGTCTCCACCACGGTGCGCTCCTCGGGGCTCAGTTCCAGCCCGTGGTCCGCCAGGAAAGGAGCCAGGTCTTCGAGGCTCGACTCCGGCATTCGAACGACCTGTTCCAGGCAGTCCCCGAGCTGGACCGCGGGGGGCGCTTTCACCCGCCCTCCCTGGACCATCGCCTGGCTCAGGTGAGAGCGACGCAGCAGGTCAAGGGTGCGGTCAATCCGCTGCCATTTCCTCTCGAATTCGGCATACACCCCGCCGGGCACGAGGCCAAGTTTGCGCCCGTAAGGCATCAGGCGGCGGTCCGCATTGTCGATCCGCAGCAGCAGGCGGTATTCGGCGCGCGACGTGAACATCCGATACGGCTCATCGACCCCGCGCGTCACGAGATCATCAACCAGGATGCCGATATAGCTTTCGGCACGGCTTAGTGTGAAGGCGCTGCGTCCGTCGGCCTTGAGTGCCGCATTGATGCCCGCCACCAGTCCCTGGGCAGCCGCCTCTTCGTACCCGGTCGTCCCGTTTATCTGCCCCGCCAGGAAAAGCCCGCCCAGACGCTTCGTTTCCAGTGTCGGGTAGAGCTGGCAGGGATCGACGAAGTCGTACTCGACGGCGTAACCCGGCCGCAGCATTGCCGCCTTATCCAGCCCGGGAATCCGCGCGAGGATGCCGCGCTGGACATCCAGCGGCAGGCTCGTCGACAGGCCGTTCACATAGATCACGTTGGTATCGAGCCCTTCCGGCTCCAGAAAAATCTGGTGGGACGGCCGCTCGGGGAACTTCACGACCTTGTCTTCTATCGAGGGGCAGTAGCGCGGGCCGATTCCGACAATCTCGCCGCCGTAGAGAGGACTCCGATGCAGGTTCTCTCGAATCAGGCCATGCACCTCGGGATTCGTTGCTCCGATCCAGCAGGGAACCTGGGGCAAGGTCAGCCCGCGAGTGCGAAACGAGAAGAAGATCGGTTCGTCGTCCCCACCCTGCGGACAGAAACGGTCAAAGTCGATACTGTCCCGGTCAAGCCGGGCGGGAGTCCCCGTCTTGAGCCGCCCCACCGCAAACCCTAGTTGCCGGATGCACTCGGCCATCTGCACCGAAGCCCGCTCCCCCGACCTCCCGGCGTGGAACTTGTGCTCGCCGACGTGGCAAAGGCCGTTCAAGAAGGTGCCGGTCGTCAAGACCAGCGCTTGGCAGGCCAAGCTGCTCCCGCTTGCCGTTTCAACCCCTTCCAGGCTTTCCCCGCGCCAAAGCAGCCGAGCCGCCTCGCCTTCGAGGATTTCCAGGTCTTCGATCCCGCCCAGGTACTGCTGGACTGTGCTCCGATACCTCTTTTTGTCGCTCTGGACCCGCGGCGCCCTTACCGCTGGACCACGGCTGCGGTTTAAGAGCCGGAACTGAATGCCGGTCCGATCCGCCACCTCTCCCATCAGGCCGCCCAGAGCGTCGATCTCCCGCACCAGGTGGCCCTTGGCGATTCCGCCGATCGACGGATTGCACGACATCTGGGCAATCATTGCCCGGTTGAGAGTCAGGAGAGCCGTCCGGGCGCCCATGCGGGCCGCGGCCGCCGCTGCTTCGTAGCCCGCGTGGCCCCCGCCCACCACGATAACATCGTACCGGTTCTCCATGAGGGCATTATACAGACCGCGCGCGGCCGGGGCTTGACCAGGGACACAAGCGACACAAGCGACAGAGGCGACAAAGGGACACACAAGGGAGCGGGATCGAGGCCAAAGTCCCTTGTGTCCCTTCTGTCCCTCCATGCGATAATGTGCACGATGAGTGAACAGGAGAGGGCTTGTCGCCTGACTGAGATGGTCTCCTCCGCCGGTTGAGCGTCCAAGCTGGCACCGGAGGTGCTGCTTCAGGCTCTATCGGGAATTGAGACGTTTCGCCATCCGAACGTCCTGGTCGGCTATGAAACGGCCGACGACGCCGGAGTCTACCTGCTCGACGACCGGACCGCCCTGGTTCAGACGGTCGATTTCTTCACTCCGATCGTCGACGACCCGTTCGTGTTTGGACAGATCGCGGCCGCCAATGCCCTGAGCGACATTTATGCCATGGGGGCCACCCCGCTTTTCTCCCTCGCCGTTCTCGGCTTTCCGAAGGGAAAGCTTGGTCCTGATGTCCTTCATCAACTCCTCAAAGGCGGCGCCGATAAAATGCGGGAGGCGGAAGTCTCGATTATCGGCGGTCACTCGGTGCAGGATCAGGAGTTGAAATTTGGCTATGCGGTCACCGGGACTGCCTCACCGGACCGGATTTACAGGAATCGGGATGCGAAGCCCGGGGACGTTCTCATCTTGACCAAGCCTCTTGGAACCGGCGTGATTTCGACCGGCATCAAGCGCAACCTGACTCCTCCCCAGGTAGCGGCCGCCTCAGTCCGCTGGATGCTCGCTCTGAACCGGCCGGTCAGCGAAGCCCTGCGCGACCTGGAGGTCCACGCGGTAACGGACATAACGGGCTATGGCCTGCTCGGACATGCCTATGAAGTGGCCAGTGCCAGCCAGGTGACCATACGGATTGAATCCCGCCAGGTTCCCCTCATCGAAGGAGTCTGGCCGTTGGCTGAAGCCGGGCTATTCCCGGGTGGCCAGGAGGCGAATCGGCGAATGATCGGAGAACAGGTCCGCTGGAACCAAACGCCTCCCCTGTTGCAGAGAGTCCTTCTCGATCCCCAGACTTCCGGAGGGTTGCTGGTTTCCCTTCCGCCGGCGAGCGCGGCCGCCCTTCGAAAGGCGTTGGAGCAGCGCGGCATAACAGCTCACGAGATCGGCACGGTCCATCCGCCAATGGGCTTCTGTCTGGATATCAGGTAGGGAAAGCCCGGGCGGGCTATTCAGGACTGATTTTGAGGGCTCTGAGGAACTTCTCGTCCTGGCCGGTCAGGTCAAGCTGCGTCGACTTGGTCTTGGCAACACCTTCCTCTTTACGGTTAAATCCGATCGTCGCTTCCACGATAAGGAAAACATCGTAACCTTCGTCGCGGATCTTCTGAATGGCGGCGTTGATCTCCGGGGAATCGGTCAGAGCGCGATTGATCGCGGCCTCCACCTTCTTTCTGTATCCCTTCAACTGCTCGTTCAACATCGGCAAATCACCTTCTCGCAGCAAACTCTCCAAATCAGGACGCGCTCGAGCGCCCGAGGTTTCAATCATTCCACTCGTCTCATCATAGCAGAGTGAGCGCCACTAACTAAAAGCCAAAAACGGACGAACCCGAGAGCCGTTTCGACTCAATCGAACCAAAGGCGGGCGGCATTGCCGTGACCGATCAGCTCCCGGTCGGCAGTGTCAAGGAAAGGGAACCGGGCTAGTAGTTCGACCGCGTTCTCATAACCGGAGGCGGCGAGCACCTCGGGGTACCCTGAACCCCACACCAGCCGCCTGCCGCCAAAAGTGCGGTACACACTTTCGACAACCGGCCAGAGGTCCGGGTAGGGATAGGGAAGCGATGAAACGCGAAAAAGGCCGGACAGGCTTACGTGAACCTGCGGATAGCGGGCGTATTCCAAGAGAATCGGGACGTACTGGGAAAGCATCGTCTCCGGTCCTGATCCCAGATCCTCCAAAACAATTCGCAACGCGGGAAACGTCGTAACCACATCCGAGAACTGGTTGTAGTCCTGGGACGCGATATGCAGGCTGACTGCTACCCCGAGTTGTTCAAGCCTCTCCCACAAAGGCATCACCTCGAAGGCATTGAGCCAGCGACGGCCCGCTTCGGAAGGAGAGAGACTAATCCCGGCCACCGCCCAGCGAAGGCGGGTTTCCTCGGCCACCTCAACCGCATCAGGAGACAAGGGGTCGACAGCGCCGACGATCGCAAAACGGCCGGAATGAAGCTTTTGCACCTCGGCCAGGTGTTGGATGGGAATTTGGAGGTTTTCGGGGAAAAGCAAGGCCCGGTTGACCCGGGCCTTGTCCATTTCCGAAATAAGCCGCGCCACAGACTCAGGATGTCCGCTGATCCGGGCGAGGCTGTCGATCAAGCGACACCCGCAGCCCGGTGCGCGTCGTCTTCCCTGTTGATGTGGTCGCGCTCGATCTTGCCGTCGCGCAACGCGATAGTGCGATGAGCATGCGCCGCGATATCCGCTTCGTGCGTCACCAGAATGATCGTATTGCCGTCATGGTGAAGCTTCTCGAACAGCTGCATGATCTCGTTGCCGGTTCTGGTGTCGAGGTTACCGGTCGGTTCGTCAGCCAGGATGATCGAGGGAGTATTCACCAAGGCTCGCGCGACCGCAACACGTTGGCGCTGGCCGCCCGACAGCTCGTTCGGCCGGTGATGCATACGGTTGCCCAGTTCCACGGCCTCCAAAGCCGCTCTTGCCCGGTGCTTCCGCTCGCCTGCCGGTACGCCGGCATAGATCAATGGCAACTCCACGTTGTGGAGGGCCGAGGCGCGAGCGAGCAGGTTGAAGGTCTGAAAGACAAACCCGATTTCCTGGTTACGGATACGAGCGAGCTCGTCGTCCTGCATCTGGCTGACCATCCGCCCGTTCAGGATGTACTCCCCCTGTGACGGAGTGTCGAGGCATCCGATCAAATTCATCAAGGTGGACTTGCCTGAGCCCGACGGCCCTATGATCGCGACGTACTCACTGCGCAGAATATCAAAGCTGACACCCTGGAGGGCATGCACCTTCTCCGCGCCCATGTCGTAGGTCTTCCAGAGATCAACGGTGCGTATAAGTGGTTCTGACATCCTATTAACCTTTCTTCCCGTTTTCCTTTTTAACTGAGTCCCCGTCCTTCAGGGTCCTGAGAGTCTTGAAAGTTCCGGTGACAATCTCGGTGCCCGGTTTGAGGCCGGACAGCACTTCGATGTCGGTGTCGCCGCTGACGCCCGTCTTGACTTCGACGAACTCGGCTTTGTCGTTCTTGACTATAAATACACCCTGGAACTCCTTCTTCTCGGCCTTCTTGGTGGTGTCCGTCGGCTTCTTCTCCGCAGCCTTGACGACCTTACCCTTGTCCTTCTTCTCGGGCGCCGGCTTGATCAATTTACCGCTCTTATCCACCTCAAATTCCCGTATCGTCAATGCCTGCATAGGGATAACGAGCACATTCGCGCGAACAGCAGTGGTAATATCGGCCACGCAACTCAGGCCCGGCCGCAGTGACTGAGGTGGGTTATCCACTTGGACGACCACCTTGAAATCCTTGGCCTCCTGTGATGTCGTTGTCGTAGAAATCGCCGAGTTTCCCACCTCGGTGACTTTGCCTTTTAGAATCTTGTCCCGTAAGGCGTCGACTTTGACCTCGGCGTCCTGGCCGACTTTCACGTTGACGATATCTGTCTCATCGACCTCGACTTCCGCCTCAATGACGGAGAGGTCGGCAATCTCCATGAGGGTCGCCATCGGACTGTTCAAAGTGCCCGGAACAGCTCGTTCTCCCTTCTCTACATTCAGTTTGGTAATGACGCCGGTCAGCGGAGAGCGGATAACAGTCTTGCTGAGCATGTCTTCGGTACGCGCCAGATAGGCGCGGTTCTGGGTCACTCGAAACTCGGCGCTCTTGAAAGTATTCTTCGTCTGCTCGAGCACGACTTCGGTCACAGCCAGCTGTGCCTTTGCCTGTTCGACCCTAGCCTTGGAAGTGACAACGAGAGTCTGCGCGGTGACCAGCTCATTCTTGGCGGCATCGTACAAGTCGCGCGAAATAAGGTTCTGTTCGAACAGTTCCTGTTTTCGCTTGAAGGAGGCCTCCGCGATCTCGGCCGATTTCTCGGCGCGCTGAAGCTCAGCCTCGGCCACGTGGAGATTCGACCGGTCCCGGTTGACATTCGTTTCCTGGAGGCTTATCTGAGCCAGCTGGTTAGTGGCATCACTCTGGGCGATGTCAAGGGCCGATTTCTGCGCACGTGCTTCGGTCTCATTCTGGGTCGGGTCGATACGCAGAAGAAGATCCCCCTTCTGGACCACGTCCCCTTCCTTGACATAGACTACCGTGATGACGCCGGCAATCTCCGATTGCAGCTCGACGTACTCCTTCGGCTTGATTTCACCTGTCGAGGAGACCTTGGAGATCAGCTTATCCCGCAGGGTAATCTTCTCCATCTGGACCGTGATCTGGTCCTTGCGGCGTGCGTTCACACTGAAGCCGATGATGGCACTCAGCGCCACGACAAGCGTAACTATAAGGACAACCTTCTTCTTGCGAGTCATGCTCATAATCAGTGAATATTACGGAAACCGATGGTGGAAAGTTTCCTCCTTGAATAGTTTTTACCCGCCGTACGCTTTAACTTAAGCGTTTCCCAAGGAGGCAAGCTCGCAAGCATACCCGAGCGTTTGCAGAAAAGGAAGAAGATATGAAACTGACTCATCTGGACGAATCGGGCCATGCGCGAATGGTGGACGTGAGTGCGAAAACGGCAGGGAGACGCGAGGCGCGGGCAGTAGGCAGAGTGTTCGTGTCCCTCCAGACCATTGACCTCGTCCGGAAAGCGGCTTTACCTAAGGGCAGCCCTTTTGAAGCCGCCCGCCTGGCAGGCGTCCAGGCGGCCAAAGCCACCAGTCAAATCATCCCCCTGTGTCACAATCTCCCGCTTGACTGGGTGAACATGGATATTCAGCTCGAGGAATCTTCGTTTTTAGTCCAGGCTGACGTGGTGTGCCGCTCGGCCACGGGAGTTGAGATGGAAGCCCTCACGGCCGTCTCCGCCGCCGCCCTCACTCTCTATGACATGTGTAAGGCCGTCGACAAGGAAATGGTGATCGGTGAGATCCGGCTGGTCTACAAGCGGAAGGAAGAAAGCTGAGGAGAAAGGACCTCAAAGACCCCAGCGACCTCAAGGACAGCCCCACTTCGTTGAGGTCGCTGGGGTCCTTGAGGTCCTTTTTCGCGCTACCGAATCTCCCAGTCCTCCGGCATTAGGAACAAGGGGCCCTGAAGCTGGTCGAGCGGCGAGGTGCCAAACAGCGGAAAGGGCAGGAGATCGAACCACCGCCTTTTGCGGGCGAGCCGAACGAGTCGGGTTTTGCGGCCTTCCAATCTTGCCGCCTGGCGTGCCAACTCAAGGGCTCGGCGTGCTCCGCCAGGTTCATCAACCAGTCCCTGGCCTAGCGCTTGGCGGCCTGTCCAGACGCGCCCCTCCGCGACTTCCCTGATCTGGTCGACACTGCGGCTCCGGCCCTCCGCAACTTTCCTCAGGAAGAGGTCCTCGTAGAACTCGCGCATCTGCTCTCGTATGACTTGTTCTTCGCCCTCGGAAAACGGCCGGGTAATCGACTGGTAGCCTGACCGTATCCCCGTCTCGACACTGTCGACCGTTATACCGAGCCGGCCGAGGAGCTTCTGCACACTGAACTTCCCGGCGATTACCCCGATGGATCCGGTCAAAGCGGCCGGCATACTGATGATCCTTTGCCCCGCGACCGCCAGGTAATATCCCCCGCTCGCGGCTACATTCCCGAACGAGACGATGACCGGTTTCTTTTCCCCGGTAAGCTTCACGGCCCGCCAGATCAGGTCCGAGGCCAGCGCCGATCCTCCGGGACTGTTCACCCGCAACACGACCGCCCGGACCCGTTTATTGTCGCGCGCAGCACGCAGGGCCTCGACGAAGCTCTCGGCGCCAAGAATCGGGTGGCTGCCACGGGATCGCCGGGATTCCCCGGCAACGATCATGCCTTCCGCGACGAGGTAAGCAATTTGGGGTCGCCTGAAGGTAAAGAGCCGCTTGAACCATCCGTCCCGGGGAGCCAGCTTCTTAACCGGGCAGGCGTGTCCGCGGGGCAGCTTCTTCGTCGCCAGCTCTTCCAGTTGATCCTCGTAGAGCAGCCCGTCGACCAGCCCCCGCTCGACCGCCTGGCGGGCGGTATGAGGACCGGAGTCGATCCACTCCTGGACTCGCTCCGGCGTCGCTTTCCGTCCGGCCGCCAGCTTCGCCGTTATCATCTCCTGGATATCAGCAAGAATCGACGTGCTCATGGCGCGGCTGGCCTCCGACATCTGTTCCCGATTGAAGATCTCCGCGGCCGATTTGAATTGGCCGAGACTGAACAGCTCCGGTTCGATCCCCAGGTATTCGAGCGCGTTCTTGAAAAAGAGAATCTCCGCGCGCAACCCGACCAGGTCGACACCCCCCGATGGCGGCAGGTAGATCTCCTCGGCGCCACACGCCAGGTAGTAAAGTCGGTTATCGGCCTGCTGAAGAAACGCAATGGAGTGTTTGCCCGCCTGGTGGAACCTATCCAGCTCCGCGTGAATCTCTTCGATCTGTGCCCAGCCGATGCTCGGATTCTTAATGATGAGAATCATTAAGCGCAGGTGCTGAGAGCGAGTGGCCGCGTCAATGACCGTCAGGAGGTGCAGAAGATCGGTCTGACTCTTGGAGGAGAAGAAACTCTCGGTCCGTTCTTCCACAATCGCGTTGTTCAGGGTGAGCGTCAGGTAGAGGGGGCCGCGTGCCATGACACTCATCATAGCGCAGGGCCGCCGAATCATCAGGGCGTGTGCCCGAAATCGGCCGTTGTTCGCCCCAATCATTTTGGAGTGCGGCTGCAGAAGGTGCCCATGCCTGCAGTTTAGGGCCTGGCCACTTCCGCACGCCGGAGGCGTGAGAGGAGAGTAGCCGGCGGTGAAGCCGTTTTCCAGGCGACACCCCCGGAAAACGACGCAGAAGCAAGAACGCACCCCGGCAGGGGTGCGAGGAGTGCGGCTCCACCCCCGGCTACTCTCCTCTCACGCCTCCGGCGTGAGGAAGTGGCCAGGCCCCTAAAGTGCACTTTCTGCACTGCACTTTATACACATCTCGGGACCGACCCGGCTTGGTGTGCGCCGTCGCCCTGGGAGTGCAGGCGTCCCGCCCAATGCCATTTACTTTTTCCGAAGTCAGTACAACCAGCCCCGGTGAATGGGGCTTTTATCGTGGCCGGACTCTCCAGAGTCCGGCAGCCGACCCCCGGGGTCGGCCTGAACCGGCGAGCTGCAACCATCGTTTTCGCCGGGCTCCCAGCCCGGCTGCCGGACT
>Ga0105092_10001654_pt1 | contig 11945 bp, 10 predicted proteins | sample PPLLak2March2015_FD_87021 | JGI IMG/M metagenome (GOLD analysis project Ga0105092, IMG submission 87021) | Freshwater sediment microbial communities from Prairie Pothole Lake near Jamestown, North Dakota, USA - PPLs Lake P7 Core (1) Depth... | ecosystem: Environmental > Aquatic > Freshwater >... | reverse complement strand
GTCTCCAGGTCGAATTCTACGCTGGCGTTAACTGCTCCGGGTACAGAATGGGCAAAGGCTTTCAGCTCGGGATGGTGCGTGGTAACCAGTGTGGTTATGCCGTGCTCCAATAGATAGGTGAGCAGCGAACGGGCGAGGGCCGCACCTTCCTGGGGGTCGGTTCCTGCACCCAGCTCGTCCAGTATGACCAACGAGCGCCGGTCTGCTTGCTCCAGGATACGCCTGATGTTGGTGATGTGGCTGGAAAATGTACTCAGCGACTGTTCAATCGACTGCTCATCACCGATATCCGCGTAAATATTTTGGAAAAGACTGATCTCCGAGCCAGAATGGACAGGAATATGAAGACCTGACTGTGCCATGAGTGCCATCAGGCCGACCGTCTTGAGAGTGACCGTCTTTCCGCCTGTGTTTGGACCGGTGATAACCAGGACATACGTCTGAGGATCGAGGTCCAGATCGATGGGAACGACGGTTTTCGGATCCAGGAGAGGATGGCGGGCCTGGTAAAGCCTGATGACGCTCTCCGGATTGCGTTTCTCGGGCGGAAGGACGAAGGAACGCGGCGGTTCGCCCTTTCGCACCGGGAAAGGATGCAGGACAGGCTCGGTAGAACGGGTATCTTCAGCATACTTTGCCCGCGCTAAGGCTAAATCGAGCTCGGCAACGATCTCCAGGGTCCTGATCATTTCATCCGCATGGTCGCCAACCTGTACGGAAAGCTCGTATAAAATCCTTCGTTCCTCATCCCGCTCAGCTAATTGGAGCTCGCGATATTCGTTGTTCAGCTCGACGATGGCTATCGGCTCAACGAACAGGGTAGCGCCGGAAGCGGACTGGTCGTGGACGACTGATTTGATCCGTCCTTTGAATTCAGAACGCAGTGGAAGGACAAAACGCCCATCGCGTTGCGTGATAATATTTTCCTGCAAGTAAGGCGTTGTGTTGGGGTCGTTGACCATGCGCTGGAGTTTCGACATCAGCCGGTCGTGGGCGATACGAAGGTCGCGGCGAATTGTTGCGAGCTTTGGTGAAGCCGAATCGAGGATATCCCCGCGGTCGGAGATCGTGCGGGTAATCGCGTCGACGAGGCCAAAAGAGGGCGGAATCTGCCCCACGATCCCGTACAGGTTGGGAAACTGGTTCTGGAGGCGCTCGAAGGTTCGCACCAGGTTGCGCGCGGCGATCAGCGTGTATTTAACATCCAGAAGCTCTGCGGCTGTTAAAACGCCGCCGCGCGCCGCCAACTCGACGGATGGACGGATATCGCGGGCACCGCCGATGGTGAGATCGGGGTGTGTGATGAGAAGCTGCAGAGCCTCACGGGTTTCAGCCTGCCGCCAGCGCGCTTCGGTGATATCGGTCGTCGGCTTCAATGCGCGCGCTTTATCTGCTGAAACTGCAAACGCGCAGTATTCAGCCAGCCTGTCGAGGATTTTGTGGAACTCTAATGTACGAAGCGTCTTCTCATCCATAACGTGGATGAGTTTACCATAAAGTTGCTTTTTATCGATCTACCTTATTCAACTTATCGACAAGGGCAGCATAATTCGCAGACAAAACGGACCAACTGTACTCCTGGTTGAAGCGATCGGCGTTTCTGGCGATCTGAGCGAGTTTATCCCTGTCCTGGTATAGTTCTCGAATGCAATCGGCCAGCTCTTCTACTTCTCCAGGGGTGAAATAACGGACCATCGAATCATCGAAATAGGCCTCGATGGCCGGGGTGCGAGAAGCGATCACTGGAACTCCGAGAGCCACGCATTCTAATAACTTGGTCGGTAAAATTCCATCCGTAAAAATATTTCTCCGGTACGGCACAACCTCAACATCAGAACGCAGGATCATCTGGGAGAGCTCTGCGGTCGGTACGAACTGGTCGCTGAACCCGACATGGTCCCCAAGCTTGAGATCGCTGGCAAGGCTTTTTAGTTCATCCAAAAATTCACCCTTGCCGTGGATCGTGACATGGATGTCCGGGATATCTTCTCGAAGTAGATTTACAGCCTGCAGCAGGATATCGGGTCCGTACCGCTGGGTGATCGTCCCGTGGTATATCAAATTGAAATGACCATTCGTCGAAGGGGAGAGCTTGGGGAGAGCATTCCTATCGAAAACTTCACGGTCAGCGACATTCATAACCACGGATACTTTGGAGGCTGGTGCGCTCCGGTTTATTAGTGTTTGTCTCCATAGTTCGGTAACGGTAATGACATGGTCAGCAAAGGCGCATGCGAGCTTCTCCTGCAGGATCAAGATGCGCACAGGCAGGCTGTCCATACCCTTCTCGTAATTGGCTGCGAAAAATTCCGGCATGAGGTCGTGAAGGTCGAGGATGATCTTTGATCCAGTAAGCTTGGGAACGATGGCAGCAAAAACCAGAAAATCAGGCAGATTATGCACCTGGATTGAATTGTAGCGGTCCGAGAGATGCAGACCTGTCAGCTTGAAAAAAGCCAGGAAAAAGAAGGAAAGGTACTCGACCATCTGCATGAGTGAGCCTTTCCCGCGATGGCGATTTACTGGCATGCGGTAAATCTTTATACCATCAACGATTTCTTCAGCGGGCTCGCCTTCATCGCGCAAACAGATAACATCCACCTGATAGCCTGCCTGGATCAGCGCCTGGGCTTCACGTTCGACACGAACTTCTCCAAGTGGATAATAGGCATGGACAACCATGCAGTGGCGTTTTGAGGTTTTGGATCCTTTATTGCTCATGGAAATTACCTATGCTTCCCCTACAAGTTGATTTACGAAAATTATAAAAAGCGCCTCATGAGCTGGTAACCTTCTTCGCTTAATTTTAGCTTTACCGGCGCATGAACCCGGATGTTCCTGCCGAAATTTACCAGCTCACCCCCATACTTGGCCTTGAAATCTCTGACACCATACTCTTCATCCGGTTTCCCACCACCACCAAAATCGAAACATCGATATCCATTCTTCTGTCCATACTCTAAAGAATGCCAAACTAACAAGTCGTTTGTCCGGTAAGCGCTGTATTCCCGGCTGGTTCCGGTATACCAATAGAAGACAATATCTTTATACAACAGGAGAAACAAGATTCCAACCGTTTTCCCCTCGATCTTAGCCAGCAGTGTCTTCATCATACCGCACGGTTGGAGAATTCGGAACGCCGATTCGAATAAACTCTGGTCTGGCAGCGGCACTTGAATACGCTTGTATACATCCTTGAGGACGCTGTAGCCTGCTGGAAGGTCGCTAATATCCTGGGTTTCCTCAATGACAACGCCCATTTTTTGAGCTTTCTGTATATTCCGGCGGGCATTCGAACGTATAGACTTCCAGACAGCATCCAGAGGCCGGTCGAGGTCGATCATAAAGTTAAGATGTTCCTCATAGATGAATCCCTGTCTTCCGAGAGATGGCTGCATGTAGGTAATGTCAGATAAATTGCGCAGCTCGGTAAAAAGGATTTTATTTTTTGTGTTCTGGTTATAGATACGCAAGAGCAAGTCCAGCGCTTCCTTACCCCGTTCATCTTGCGTGCACAATGTACTGCCAAAAGAAACTGCGCGTGTCGTAAAAGGACGCAGCAGCGAGCCAAACAAGGTGATTTGTACCGGTATGAACAGTGCGAGGATTTCGTTTGTTTCAGACACGGTTGCCCAAAGTGCAGGATGATACCCCTGCGCATAAGTATAAACATCAAACATCTCAGGAGTATGAAATATATTCCCAAGAGGATGGTCATCAACAAACTGCTTCCAACTGTTTCTGTCTAACTGTCGAACGACATTCATGATTCCTTTTCCTTAAAAGAAATAATCCGTAAAAATTTACTCAACTATGTGGTTACATCATAATAAGAGGTACTACTTCCCAAAAAAGCGAAGGCTGTAATCCCAGATCGTAATCCCTTCAATATCACCGGAGATCGAAAGCACGCTGCGAGCAGCATCCGGCCAGCGACCTAACCGTACCAAAGGCAAGCTGCTGTTTTCGATGGTATCCAGGATATTTCTTTCATCCTGAGCTTCAAAACCGGGACAATCCAGGTAAAAACTGTACGCATCACTGTGAGGTGACCGCTCAACGATATACCCCTGCTGACGCAAGAAGCTTTCCAGCGCTTCATCTGAAGCTTCGGATAAACCAATAAATGGGCGCTTATCAGAGAAATAGTTTATTTTGAGACCTGCTGCCTGGTTATAAATTCCGTCCCAGTGCTCTTCTGGAGTAACCATTTGTATATTCCGGACCAGAATGGTAAGCCCTGGAGGACCATTGGACTCAAGCTCGAACATGCCGACCTCATCCCTGGTGACTGAAATTGAAGTGTTCAACCGGTCAATCCACCAGCGGGCAATCTCGCTCTGGGATGCTATCCAAACATGGGGTTTGAGGCTCCTGGCTTCCTGAAGGGTGGCAATGAGAGCTCCTTCACATTCTTTGATCCGCTCAGGATGCAGACCTAAAGTGAATAATTCTCCTGACTGGTAGGATTTTTGGAGGATTTTTACCCAGAGTTGTGCCATCAAAGTGGGTTGAGTTAGTTTGAACCGGTCTACAAGGGATTCGTCGTCAGGAAGGCTGTAGGGGATGCGTACCAAACCCTCTTCAAGGCGTGGAAGCGAGGGGAACGCTTTGGCTGAAATAGCCCGGTAAAATTTGAGCGCTCTTTCGTAGGATTCTAAATTTCCATTCACTTCACCATCTACAACATCCCAGGCAATCCCCTGACTGCCGTCAAACAAGAAACCCAATTTTTGAAGTGCTGTGATCGTGTCTGGAGTATGTCGAAGATACGGGCTTCGAAACCCGCTACACTCAATTCCAACCTCTTCAAGCTTCTGTTTGCCCAGCTCGAAGTCGGTCATCTGGCGTTCAAAGGACAGAAGAGAATGATCGATGTGGGTATACCCATGCAGGGCAAACTCCATATGATATTTTTTTAATTCAGAAAGAACTTTTGGGTTCCGGCTGACGACGATTCCTGGAATTGGGAAGGTAGCACTGGCATGGTATTGCTCGAGTATTTTTCCAAACCGTGAGAGAGAATCTCTCATCTTCCCAGGTGTAAATCCATAGCGATCGTTAATCGTCGAGACGCGCTTAATCAGCCCTCGTATACCCTTACCTCGAAGCGCTACTGTTAATGGTTTCAATTGTCCCCTCCCATAACCTGAATTTCCCCCTAATCCCAATCTTGATATGCGCCATACTCTTAAGAAATCTCGTCGCCCCTCGAGCCTGGAATTGGGAACTGGCTGCGCATGTCCATGGCTCTCTAGTTACAGGATATTTATAATGCAGGCATTCTTCTTTTGTTTACGTCGCCAGCTTGTTTTGCATCAACCTTTTGACCAAAATTCCTGCGTGCTAACAAGCTCTCCCCGCGGCGACAAAACATTTCCCCACAACGAGAAACATACCGTAAATGCGGTATTATTACTCCTATTTTACCATTTTTCGCACCCTGACTCAAGATGACGCGCACGAACAATTCAACCGAAATAAATTCAAAATAGTGCTTGCTATCCGTTTTCTTTGGATAGACACAAATAGAAATTACCTAAGGTATACTTGTCATCCGATCCCGAATTAATTGTTTGGAGATCAACATGGTTGTCTCGCGTTTTCTCTCTCGTGCCATCGTTGTTATATATTTGGTTTTGTATTCATTTTTGGCTGTTTCCTGCTCTTCAAGCGATCAGTTATCAGAACCAATACAACCGCGAGAGATCCCAGTACATCCTGGGGATGCTGTTGTGGTGAGGGTAAATTCGGGGCAAATTGACATTCTAGGGACGGATGAAAACGTTGTCGGTGTAGAAGGTGAGCTTGCCGATCCTGGACGGACCGAGGTGAGCATTGAGAACGACGATGGACACATCCAGATCAATGCTGAAACGGAGCAATCCCTATATTCGGAGTCTGAAGAAGTACTCAATTTAGAAATTCAGGTACCGCAGGGGATATCAATGACCGTCGTGACAATGAATGCCTCAGTGAATATTCACGGCATCAGCGGAACAATAACGGTTGATTCGATTGCCGGGGATATCCTTGCGGAAGATCTGTCAGGTGTCATTTCATTACGTTCCGGGAGAGGTGACGTACGAGTGGTTGATAGCTCGGGTGAAGTACGGGTTTTGGGCGAGCATGGATTGCTGTCTCTGGAGAATTTGCATGGAACTGTTGGTTCTTCGACGATCATGGGGACAATTCAATACAATGGGCGTGTAGTAACGGGAGATGATATTCGGATGGAAGTCGATCATGGACCGGTAGAGATCCAGCTTGCGTCGAATTCTGATGCAGTACTTAATGTCACCTCGACGAGCGGGGGTGTCAGATGCCCGCCGGGGTTCGAATCGACTGCCCGGACCTGCCAGGGAGAATTGGGCAGGGGGGAAGGTCAGATAACAGTCCGCACAGTCAGCGGTCAGGTAACTGTTCGTTTCCTGAATTCCGATAATTGATTTCTATATATTGATATAGTTGTTATGGTAGCTATAAGCGCAGTAACTGAAGCCTTTCAGTATCATCTATGATTTTACTTTTTTTCACAATCGTGATAATTTTATGTCACAATTGTGCATATCTCCGTAACGAACCAAGATCCTTGGTGTTATCCTAATTACTTCTCGTAAAAACGTAAGTTTATTTACCTCTCTTCAACCATCCGGCTAATTCTTCAATATGCTACCGCTGTGGAGGGTCCGCTGATGAGAGCAGTTATGTACCTGGCTCCAGGACATATAGGGCTGAAGCAGGTTCCCAAACCGAAACCGGGTTGGGGGGAAATCCTCGTGCGAGTTCGAGCTGCTCTGACCTGCGGAACCGACGTTAAAACCTACCGGCGTGGTCATCCCAAATTCCCACCGCCATTTATTTTCGGTCACGAGTTTGCCGGAGATATTGTCGAACTAGGAAGGGGAGCTGCTGGCTTTTCTATTGGACAACGGGTAACTGCAAACGTTTTCGGAGAGTGCGGTGAGTGCTATTACTGCAGGCAAGGTCAGGGAAACCTTTGCGAAAATTTAGTCTATAACTTTGGCGCGTTCGCCGAATATATCACTGTTCCTGCCTCTATCGTTTCACGGAATACATTCGTAATCCCAGATCATATTCCATATCGTAATGCTGCGGTACTGGAGCCCCTGGTACCCGTAGTTCACGGTCTAAACCTCATCCGCATTCAACCGGGAGAAATTGTTGCGATTATCGGAGCGGGTGGGTCGATCAGTCTTATGCATTTGCAGCTAGCCCGGTTAGCAGGTGCTGGGGAGATCATTGCTGTTGGTCACAGCGATAGCCGATTATCCACAGCAGCCCGGCTTGGGGCAACAAAGACTATCAATGCGCACCAAGAAAACACGACCGAGGCAATCCGAAGATCAAGCGGTGGGCGCGGAGCTGACGTGGTGATCGAATGTGCGGGGACGAAAGAAGCCTGGGAAAACTCGGTAAACTCCGTCAGGAAAGGTGGACGTGTACTTTGGTTTGGAGGACTACCTGGTGGTACGAAAGTGGAATTGGATGCGGCGTTTATCCATTACGGAGAGATTTCTCTATTTGGTGTTCACGGCGGTACAGCACAAGATGCCCGGCAAGCTTTCGAATTGATCTGTTCAGGGAAGTTAAATTCTGACATTTTGCTTACGGATGAATATCCACTCGAGGCTGTGGAAACGGCTCTGCAAAGCATGATCAGAGGCGAGACTGTAAAAGCAGTGATAAACCCTTTGATGCATGCACCTTAAGCTCTTAAACCTATTGACAGAGACCAAAAAATCATGTATATTCACATATGTTACGCCTTATTCACTAATGTGAAACAAATAACAAAGGAATACCTATGCCGGAAACGATGACTCCCCGCCAGCGTGTCGCTGCAGCTCTGAATCACCAGGAACCGGACCGTGTCCCCATAACCTTAGGGGGTTCGGCAAACCATCTTACGGAAGAGCGCTATTGTCTCTTGCGAGATCACTTTGGCCTATCAGATATCCCCAGGCGAACCCTGGTGGGCTTCTACACCACCCCAGATTACAACCCGATCTTAGATAAGCTGGTTACCGATTTCCGCTTCATCCACATCCGTCCGCCCAAAAGCTATATCTCGAACTCTATGCTCGGTCCTTTTCAGGATTTTACTGACGAGTGGGGCTTGACTCACCGTTTGGTCGGAGGTTATTACGATCTGGCAGGTGCGCCTCTCGGGGAGGATTTGACGTTAGAGAAAATCGAAAAATTCTCCTGGCCTGATCCATATGACCCAGTCAGAATGGAAGGCGTAAAAGAAGAAGTTGAGGACTTATATTACAACAGCGATTTTGCCATTGTCGCTCACCGCCCAGTGTATGGCAATTTATGGGAAATGACGCGCTGGTTGGTTGGTATGGAAAACGCTCTGCTTTTGACCGTCCTGGATACCAGGCTGTTTGACGCTTTGCTCACGAAACTTACCGAAGTCCTGGGCGGATTTTATGATGCTTTCCTCGACGTTGTCGGCCCTTATGTTCAAGTGGTGGAAATGGCAGATGACCTGGGTACAAACAACGGCCCGATGTTTAATCCGGAGGTTTACCGGAAGCTCATGAAACCCAAACACAAAGAGACGATCGATTTGATCAAACGCAAAGCACCAAATGCCAGGGTGATGCTGCACTGTGATGGGGCCGTACGAAAATTTATCCCTGATTTAATCGAAGCGGGATTCGACATACTAAATCCCATCGAGGGACACCTGCGAGGGATGGACCCGGTCGAATTGAAAAAAGAATTCGGCAGTGAGATGGTCTTCCAGGGAGGGGTGGACGTCAAGCAGGTGCTGAACCACGGCACGGTTGATGATGTGCGTCGTGAGGTGAGGCTGCGTATCGAGCAGATGGGCGAAGGCGGCGGTTATATCCTTGCTCCCGCTCATAATTTCGGCAATGATATTCCTCTCGAAAATATGCTGGCATTTTTCGAGGCAGGGCACGAGTTAGGGTTTTACCCACTGTAGGAAACGATGATACTAGAAGAGCTGCGCCAGAAAGTTCTTTACACTGCAAACCTGCTGCCAAAGTACAACCTGGTCTGGATGGCAGGGGGAACCGTTTGCGCTCGTGATCCACAGAGCGGATATGTTGTGGTGACGCCCAGCGGTCTTCCATATACTGACCTTTCTCCAGAAGATATGATTGTGACAGATACGAATTTGCGTGTTATTGAAGGGAAATACCGGCCTTCGGTTGCACTCAACTTGTGGACTGGATTTTTGACTGCCCGTCCTTATATCCATGCTGTTATCCATACCCATTCTCCTTATGCCACTGCATTTTCAATAGCAGACCAACCCATCCCAATTGTCACCGAGACGATGGCAGATTGGTTTGGCGCACCCATCCCGGTGGCGCCCTACCTGCACGTGGAAGACGAGCGATTTGCAAGCCTGCCGGTGGAAATATTGGGCGATGGTTATGCTGTGCTGCTTGGTCAGCATGGACCCATCGTTGTGGGAGAAACTTTGGAGCGCGCACTCGAACGGGCCGTGACACTGGAAGAGGCAGCACATACTTACTCGATCGCCTGCACGATCGGCAAGCCGCTCACTTTTACTTCAGAGCAGGCACGCGCTTCTTTCGAATATTACAACCAGCGTTACGGGCAAAAGAAGTCGGAATAGGAGGTGACCTTGCTGCAGTTCAATGAAGATTTAGTTTTGATAGATTTCGATGCAGCCGACTCAACCACTGTTATCAAAGCCATGTCGGATCGGCTCTATGCACGAGGATTTGTTTCTGAACTGTACGGCCAACAGACGATCAGCCGCGAAGAGAAGCACCCAACCGGACTTCCGACTGAACCTTTCTGTATCGCCTTTCCCCATGCGGATGCTGAGGGAGTCAACGTTTCCTCCCTTGCAGTGGCAATCCTACGGAACCCGGTTGTTTTCAAAAATATGGCCGATCCGGACGAAGATTTACTGGTTTATATCGTTTTGTTGCTGGCGAATAAGAAACCGGAAGAGCAAATCGAAACCCTGAGAAAACTTGCAATTCTCTTTGGACAACCCGAAAAATTGTCGGAGTTACGGAGCCAGCCAACATCAGCAAGTGCTGCTACCTGGCTCAGGCTAGAGCTCAGCCTGAGCGAAAGTAGCGAATCCGTTGGCGAAGTTCGTAAAGGAGGCCTACTGTAGAGATCCGGATAACCTTCCCCCCTCAAATGTAAGATAGTCGACTATCCGATATTCATAACAAGAAAAGAAAGAAGGAGTGATTACATGGGAAAACTCATCGTCGTTGCATGTGGCGCCGGCATAAACACATCTACGATCGCTGAAGATTCGATCCGCGAGAGATTGAAAAAAGAGGGGATAACTGATGTTGAAGTAAAGCGGATCCTGATGGCTGATATCGACGGCTATATAGGAAGAATGAACCTGATCGTCTCGATGATGAAAATTTTCCGGACGTTCGATGTCCCCATCGTTCAGGGTATGCCTTTCTTGATCGGAAGTAAAGACGAAAAAGAAGTACTCCTGAATAAGATCATCAAACTCATCAAAGAATAATTGTAACAAGTGCTTGGAGCAAGTCCTCATTCCAGATAACTTGGCAGCTTGCATATCCATAGACTATCAAATCGAAACCATTAAAAAATAGTGTAAGAAAGAGGAGTATGCCATGGAATTCGTTCAGAACGCTGTTGCATGGTTCTTGGGCCTCGGTTCCACAGTCATCGTACCGATTGTGTTGATCATTATGGCCCTTATCTTTCGCGTGCCCTGGCAAAAGGCAGTTCGCGGTGGTGTAACTACAGGTGTTGGCCTGGCTGGTCTGTTCCTTGTGGTTGACCTGATCATCGCGGCTCTTCAGCCTGCGGTAGAAGCTCTGGCGACCCGGCTTGGGGTAGCCAAGAGCCTGGTAGACGTTAACTGGGCTGATGCGGGTATTGCCTGGGGTTGGCCTGGGGTAGCTGGCCTGGTGGTTGCCATTATCCTGGTCAACCTGATCATGGTTGTTTTACGCATGACCAAGACCATATGGACTGATGTTTGGTCTTACTGGCACGGTTCCGCTCTGGCAGGTTTTGTTTGGGCGATGACCGGATCAGTTCTTTTGGGAGTGGTTGCTGGGGTAATTTACCTTGTGATCGGCAGCCTACTAAGCGATCGCACGGCAAAAATGTACCAGGAGTTCAACGACATGCCGGGTATCGGCGTTCCTTGCGGTACAACCGTGCAAGCGAGCTTTATCGCTATGCCGGTTGTCTGGCTGCTGGATCGCATTCCGGGAATTAAAGACTGGGATGCTTCACCAGAAGGTATTCGCAAGCGCTTTGGTCTGGCTGGTGAGCCGGTCATCCTTGGCTTGCTGCTTGGAATCGTCATCGGTTTCGCTGCTGGTTATAATGTTTCCAAAACGCTCGGCCTGGGAATGCAAGTAGCGACAATGATGGTCGTCCTGCCTCGTATGGTCTCGATCATCTCCGAGGGCCTTGTACCGATCACGATGTCAGTCGTCGAATTCTTCCGTGAGCGCTTCAAAAACCGCGAGATCTACGTGGCTGTGGACTGCGCCGTTCTGCTCGGTCACCCGGCGGTAATGGCCTCATCCGTCATCGTGTTCCCGCTCGCGGTCTTACTGGCTGCTATTCTGCCCGGTGTACAAATGCTGCCGATTGCCAGCCTGGCTGTCGTTCCATTCTGGGCAGGCGCGGTGGTTCCTTATACCAAAGGCAATGTTGTCAAGACCGTAATCGTGCTGCTAGTGTATGCCCTGCCGTTCATGTATCTATCAACTCTGACCGCTGATGTCCATACGCTTACCTTTGCGAATATGGGCCAGTTCGCGGATCAGATCGGCCAGGGCCTGCGCCTGGCAAGCTGGGATATGGGCGGTGATCCTCTGGGCTTCATTATCCAATCCGTCTTTCGATTGTTTGGACTTGCCCAATAACGATTAGTTGCTAACTTTCACAGG
>Ga0105092_10001653_pt1 | contig 11948 bp, 12 predicted proteins | sample PPLLak2March2015_FD_87021 | JGI IMG/M metagenome (GOLD analysis project Ga0105092, IMG submission 87021) | Freshwater sediment microbial communities from Prairie Pothole Lake near Jamestown, North Dakota, USA - PPLs Lake P7 Core (1) Depth... | ecosystem: Environmental > Aquatic > Freshwater >... | reverse complement strand
AGACGGCGCCAAGATTGGGCCCGGCTCGGGGATTCTACGTTCCGTTCCTCCTGGGGCGATCCGCTCCAGCGGTCTTGATGCCGCGCCTCATCGAGAATGGCTTAAGGTCATCACTCTATTGCCACAATTGCCAAAGTTGTGGAGTACTGTGCGGCATTTGGAAAAGAAAGTGCATGCGCTGGTCCAGCTCGTGGACAAGCAATCGTAAACCCATGCTCGACGTCAAAGAGATCCTCAAAAACATTCCTCACCGCTACCCGTTTTTGCTGGTGGATCGTGTCATCGAATTGCACGGCGAAGAGAAAATCGTCGCGATTAAAAATGTTTCTTTTAACGAGCCCTTCTTCCAGGGTCATTTCCCCGCTCGCCCCGTCATGCCCGGGGTGCTCATCTGCGAGGCGATGGCCCAGGTCGGGGCGATATTTGCGCACAACGCACGAGGGGGCGTGGACAATGGCAAAGTTTTCGTCTTGACGGGTCTTGAACGTGTGAGGTTCAAGCGGCCGGTGGAACCCGGCGATCAACTGCGTTTGGAATTATCCTGTTTAAAACGCCGCGGCTCATTCTGGAAGATGCAAGGGATTGCCACCGTCGATGGGAAACTTGTGGCCCAAGCGGAAATCTCCGCCATGGAAGTAGATATGTTTTAGGTTTTCCGCCGCAGGTCGCTTCACCGCATGACAAAGATTCACCCAACAGCTCTGGTCGACCGCCGCGCGGAAATCGATTCTGATGTTGAAATTGGGCCCTACTCTTTGGTCGGCAAGCAGGTGAGGATCGGCAAGGGCTGTCGTGTCAAGTCTCACGTCGTGATTGAAGGACGGACGACCCTCGGTGAGGGTAATGTTTTGTTTCAGTTTGCCAGCGTGGGTTCGGTGCCACAGGACCTTAAATACCAGGGCGAGGCCAGCGAATTGATCATCGGCAACCATAATACCATTCGAGAGTTCGTTTCCTTGAACCCCGGAACCACCGGCGGCGGCATGGTGACGCGGGTGGGCAACGGTAATTTGTTCATGATGTATTGCCATATCGCCCACGACTGTATTCTGGGGAGTCACAACATTATCGCTAACGGAGCCACACTGGGTGGCCATGTCGTGATCGAAGACTACGTGATCGTTGGCGGGCTCGTCGGCATTCACCAGTTTACCAAAATCGGTAGAGGGGCCATCCTGGGGGCGGGCTCGATGGTCTCGAAGGATGTTCCGCCCTACTGCAACGCAACGGGGGATCGGGCCAGGCTTCATGGACTCAATCTCGAGGGGCTCAAGCGCCGAGGATTTGGGCCGGACAAAATCGAGGCGCTCAAAAAAGCTTATCGAATCATGTTCCGATCGAAATTGAAGACCGAAGCAGCGATCATGAAAATTCGCCAGGAATTATTCGGCTGCGCCGAAGTGCAGCAATTGGTTACTTTCATCGAAAACTCCCAACGGGGCATCTGCCGCTAACGGTAACCCGGCTCTTTGGTAGATCCGCCTCAGCCCGCGCCCGTATTTCCATGAAAAAATTAGGTCTGATTGCGGGGAACGGAAAATTCCCGCTGATTTTTGCCGAACAGGCGAGAAAAGAGGGCTATTCTCTGGTGGCCGTCGCCCACCGCGGCGAAACCCACAAGGAAATAGAGAGTCTTGTGGAGGAGGTTGCCTGGATCTACGTCGGACAGTTGGGGAAAATGGTGCGAACATTCCTGCGCGCCGGGATCACCGAAGCGGTGATGGCGGGCGGGATCCAGAAAGTTAGGTTGTTGGAGAACTTCCGGCCTGATCTCCGGGGGGCGAAATTCCTGGCCCGGATGAAGCGTAAGGACGATGACGCGCTACTGCGCGGCCTCGCCGATGAGTTAGAGACTGAAGGAATCCGAGTTCTGGATTCCACGCTCTGTTTATCTGAGATCGTCGCCGCGGAAGGAGTATTAACCCAAAGGTCGCCGCGGCCAGCCGAGTGGGAGGATATCCGATTGGGCTTTCGGGTTGCCAAGGAAATTGGCCGCCTAGGAATCGGCCAAACAGTGGTAATCAAGAAGCAAGTAGTAGTTGCCGTGGAGGCCTTGGAGGGAACAGACGCTGCAATCGAGAGAGGTGGGAGCCTAGCCAAGGCGGGATTTGTCGTGGTCAAAGTCAGCAAACCACAGCAGGATCTTCGATTCGATGTACCGGCGGTGGGTGTTGCAACGATCAGGCGGATCCATGAGATGAATGGAACGGCGCTCGCGGTGGAAGCGAACAAAACCCTTCTTTTGGAGAAGAATATGCTGATTAAAGAGGCGGAGGGCTTCGGCATTGCGGTGGTGGCTCTGCGCGACGGGCTAAGTGCCAATCGATGATGGATCATTCCAAGATCGCCGCAGCGGTGGTTGGCGTTGGCTATTTGGGAAAGTTTCACGCGGGAAAGTACGCCGATTCGGACAAGGCGACCCTGGTTGCGGTAGCGGACATCGACAAGAGCAAGGCAGAATCGGTAGCCAGCGAACTGGGAGTTACAGCGGTTTCCGATTATCGGGAACTGCTTGACCGGGTCCGCTGCGTCAGTGTGGCTGTTCCGACCCGCTCCCATTATCAAGTCGCTAGCGATTTCCTTAATGCAGGCGTGGATGTTTTGGTTGAGAAGCCGATCGCATCGGATATCCAGCAGGGCCGGGCATTGGTGGATTTGGCGAGCGCGAAAGGACGCATTCTGCAAGTCGGGCATCTGGAACGCTTTAACCCCGCTATCCGGCGGCTCGAAAGCGTGATTCGACAACCTCGATTTGTCGAGTGCCATCGGCTGGCACCGTTTGTCGAAAGAGGCACCGACGTCGATGTAGTGCTGGACCTCATGATCCATGATATCGACGTCATCGCCAGCCTGGTGCGCTCCGGCGTCGATCGGGTGGAAGCCGTGGGAGTGGCGGTGCTGACGGACAAACCCGACATCGCCAATGCACGAATAACATTCTCCAACGGTTGTATCGCCAACATAACCGCCAGTCGGGTCTCCGTCAAACGAGAACGCAAGATCCGATTTTTCCAACCGGACGCTTATCTTTCCATCGATTATGATCAACGGCGGGCGCAAATTTTCCATAAGCCGCCTCCGGGTGGAGGGTGGACCGACATTCGCGCGGAAACCATCGAGATCAAAGAAGCCGACGCCCTAGCCGACGAAATCGATTCGTTTCTTGATTGTGTGCGGACGCGCTCTCTCCCGTTGGTAGGCGGCGCCGAAGGATTGCGGGCCCTAGAAATTGCTTCCATGATCAGTGGGCACCTGTAGGACCCGGCCGAACGACCGGTTTTAATGGCTGCGCAATCCAAACAAATAATGCTGGTGGTGGGAGAAGCGTCCGGGGATATTCATGGCGCAAACCTGGTCAGGGCTTTGAGCGACAAAGATCCAACGTTGCGATTTTTTGGCGTTGCCGGGGAACAATTGAAGCGAACCAATTTCGAGGTGCTTTTTGACGTTTCAAAAATCGCCGGCATGGGATTGGTGGAACTTGCCGGCAGTGTGCGCAACATTTTGCGCGCTTATGCCGCCTTACGCCGCGCCCTGCGCGAACGCAGGCCCGATTTGCTGGTATTGATTGACTTTCCGGAATTCAATTTACGCCTGGCGAAACTCGCCAAGCGACTAAAGATCCCGGTGCTCTATTACATCAGTCCACAGGTTTGGGCATGGCGACGGGGACGAATCCGCCAGATCGCCAAATGGGTCGATCATATGGTCGTTGTGTTTCCGTTCGAAGTTCCCCTGTACCAAAAGCAAGGCGTACGAGTTAGCTTTGTCGGTCATCCGCTGCTCGATATCGTTCGCTGCCGAGATTCCCGTGAAGCGATATTGGCGCAACTCGAGCTTGATGCCGGGAAGCGAACGATTGCCATTCTCCCGGGAAGCCGGCCGGGGGAAGTTTCCTATCACTTGCCGGTGCTGTTGGACGCGGCCTTCCGGCTCAGTCGAGACGCGGAGGTTCAGTTTGTTTTGATTCGCGCCAGTACGGTGGAGCGTCGTGAGCTGGAGTCGATATTGGAGCGGGTGCCCATGAAAATTCCCGTCGTCGAAGACAAGCGTTACGAAGCCGTCAATGCCTGCGATCTGGCATGGACGGCATCAGGCACCGCCACCGTAGAGACCGCACTGCTGCTGAAACCCATGATCATCGTTTATCGTCTGTCCTGGCTTACCTACGCGCTCGCCCGAATGTTGGTCACCACCAAACACGTCGGGATGGTAAACATTATTGCCGGCGAAGCGGTGGTGCCCGAACTCATCCAGAATGATTTTACGGCAGACGGGATTTTGAGGGAAACGCGAAATTTACTGGAGAACCCGGACCGGCGCGAGACCATCGTCAGCAAACTGCTGGCGCTCAGAGAAAAACTAGGCACGCCCGGCGCCGCCCATCGGGTCGCCAATATTGCGATTTCCATGATCGGTTGAAAGGGCCCAGCGGGCCATCTGGGAGAATTTCTTGAAAATTTATTTGCGCTTGCTGCAATATCTTAAGCCCTACGTCTGGCCTTATTTCGCGTTGGCGATGGTCTGTATGTTGGGCTACAGCGCGACCGAAGGGGCGATGCCCTTCCTGGTCCAGTGGATGATGGATGATGTATTCGTCAAAAAAGACCTGGACACGCTCCATTACCTTCCGGCCACGATTGTCGGAATCTTTCTGATTCGGGGACTGCTGAACTTCGGCCAAAGTTTTTTGAGCGATTATGTCGGACTGCGGATCGTCCAAGACGTGCGGAATCTGCTGACCCGGCACCTGCAGTTCATGTCTTTATCTTTTTTCTCCCGTCATCCCAGCGGGACGCTGATTTCCCGAGTGGCCAGTGATGTCACGCTTTTGCGGTCGGCTTTGACCGACGCCTTGGCTTCGTTTCTGAAAGACACAACCTCGCTGATCGTGCTGGTCGTGGTGGCCTTCATCAAGGATTGGTTTTTGGCATCGCTTGCGTTTGTGGTCTTTCCAGCTTCGGTGTTGCCCGTCATGCGGCTAAGCCGGAAGATTAGAAGGTTTGCCCGGCGCGGGCAGATCAGTACGGGAAAGTTGACCGTGTTTTTGCAGGAAAGCATTCAAGGCAATCGAATTGTCAAGGCTTTCGGCATGGAAGAGTATGAAATCCAACGCTTTGCCAAGGAGAATTTCCGGCTATTCAAAGAATCTTTGAGGGCGAGCCGCGTTAGAGGGGTGGTCACGCCGATGATGGAGTTGCTGGCGGCTTTCGGAATCGGCGCGGTGGTGTGGTACGGCGGATCGAGCGTCATTGCCGGCGGCCGCACTCCTGGTGAGTTCATGGCCTTTATGGCGGCGATGTTCCTCATGTACCAGCCGTTCAAGAACTTGACCCGCACCTACACGCTGCTTCATCAGGGGCTCGCGGGGGCCGAGCGCGTATTTGAGATCCTTGATGAGCCGCCGATTATCAAAGACAAGCCGGATGCTCAAATGGCCCCCCGCTTCGCGAAGGCGATCGAGTTTCATGACGTCAGATTTGCATACGGGGCAAAGCCGGTGCTGAATCGCATCAACCTGACCATTCGGGCGGGCGAAGTGGTTGCCTTGGTGGGCGTGAGCGGCGCCGGAAAAAGCACCCTGGCTGATTTGATTCCGCGCTTTTACGATGTGAGCGCGGGGCAAATTACCATTGATGGAGTAGATATTCGGGACGTCAGCTTGGCATCGTTGCGCTCGCAAATCGGCATCGTCACCCAACACACGTTTCTCTTTGACGATACCGTCCGCAACAACATCGCCTATGGCGATCCGCAGCGCGGGATGGAGGATGTCGTTGCCGCGGCCAAGGCAGCCCATGCGGATGAGTTCATCACGTCGATGCCAAACGGATACGATTCGCAGGTCGGCGAAATGGGAATGCAGCTTTCCGGGGGCCAGCGGCAGAGATTGGCGATTGCCCGGGCGCTTCTCAAAGATGCGCCGATTCTCATTCTTGACGAAGCGACTTCGGCGCTCGATTCGGACTCCGAACGGATGGTTCAAGACGCCCTCGAACGTTTGATGACCGAACGGACGACGCTGGTGATCGCCCATCGCTTATCGACCATCCGCAACGCCGATCGCATCGTGGTTATGGTTGACGGAACCATCGCCGAAGAAGGAACCCACGAGGAGTTGTTAGCCCGCAAAAGCGAATACAGCCGGCTTTATTCTTTGCAGATGTTGGAGGAAGAAAGCTCGCCCAACCGCGAAACCTTTCATTGATCCGAGAAAGAAGCAGGTGACTTACTGGGTTTACAACGCGCTCGCGACCGTCTTGTTGCTGATCGCTCTGCCTTTCTCGCCGCTGCTGTACTTCGGCGGAAAGCGGTACGGCATGGGTTTGGGCGAGCGACTAGGGTTTTATCACCGGAGGATCAGAAGCGCAGTCAAAGGTTCTCGGCCGATATGGATCCATGCCGCGTCGGTCGGTGAGATATTGGCGGCGACCGGCCTGATCGAGGAAATCAAGAAACGATTTCCCTATCGCTCAATCATGGTCTCGGCATTCACCTGCACGGGTTACGAGTTGGCTCGCCGCAACCTCGCTCGCGAGTCTGTCATTTTTTTCCCCTTGGATCATCCGTGGATCGTCAAACGAGCGTTGTTCACTTTTGATCCCTCACTGATGGTTTTTTTGGAGACGGAGATTTGGCCCAATATGCTGCGCTCGGCTCATCGGAGAGGAACTCCGACCCTGCTCTTAAGCGGGCGACTGTCGGTGCGCTCGTTCAATAAATATTCTTTGTTGTCCCGGTTCTTCAGAGACGTACTGCGAAACTTTAGTTCGATGGGCATGCAGACCGAAGACGATGCCAACCGTGTCCGTATGCTTGGCGCGGACCCGCTCCGGGTTGCCGTGACCGGCAATTTGAAGCTCGCGGGGTCGGCAAAGGGTCCGGACTGCAAAGACAAAGGATTGGATGCTCTTGGTCTCAAAAGCAATTCAGCCAGGCGGCCTTTGTTGGTGGCCGGCAGCTCACATCGCGGAGAAGAGGAAATTCTCTTGGACGCTTACCGCCGCTTGAAACCACATTTCCCCGACTTTCAAATGGTCTTGGCGCCCCGACATCCGCAGCGCTTTGCCGAAGTCGAACGGTTACTGAAGGCGAGCGGATTGGCGTTTGCAAAGAAGAGCCAAGACAACGGGCAGCATGCGGTGCCGCCAGACGTGTTTTTTCTCGATACCCTGGGGGAGCTGCAGCAGTTTTACGCCGCCGGGGACATCGCTTTCGTGGGCGGGAGCCTCGTCGATGTAGGAGGACACAATCTGCTAGAGCCGGCCCGTGCGCGCAGACCGGTTTTGTTCGGACCTCACATGGCCAATTTTGCAGCTCTCGCCGACGAGATGAAAGAGAGAGGAGGAGGACTTGAAGTTCGTGACGCCGAGGATCTGGTTCGCGCGATTACGGATCTGCTAAACGACGCCAACAAACGTCTGGCCATGGGCGAGACCGCATACCAAGTCGCCGCGGACGGCGGGCGGGCGGGCGAGCGAACGATTGAGCTCTTGCTTCGCTACCTTCAACCGTGATGAAAAAACGCCCAAAAATAGTTCGTCGCGCTGGATGAACAGCCGCTGGATCTATCGGGTTTGGCGACCCCGTGGACTCTTGGGAATACTTTTATGGTTGCTGTTGTTGCCTATCTCCTGTCTGTACGGGCTGGTCGTGGAACTCCGGAACATTTTTTATTCATTGGGTTGGAAAAAGCCCAGACAGCTTGAACAATTTGTCATCAGCATCGGCAATCTTACGGTCGGCGGAACCGGAAAGACACCCACGGTGGTTTGGATGGCCCAGGAACTACAGAAGCGAGGCTTGAGGATCGCTGTACTGAGTCGGGGTTATGCCAGAAAGGGAAACCGTGCTCGGGTGGTGGTCTCAAACCTTAGCACAGACGCTGATGAACTCGGTGACGAACCGACGATGATGGCGCGTCTATTCGGGCTTAACGTCGCGGTGGGAAACTCTCGTTATGAGGCCGCTCTCGAGATCGTTAAGCATGACCCGGTCGATGTCTTTATTCTGGACGACGCCTTCCAGCACCGCCAACTGGCCAGGGACATGGATCTCCTGCTTCTCGGTTCTGACTGCGCCGGCTGGCTTCTTCCGTGCGGGCCATTACGCGAACCGAAAAAAGCGATCCGTCGGGCTGATGTGTTGCTGATGACGGGCGCCCAAAATAAATGGGAACAGCTGATCCCCAAAGATCGTCCTCCGCTCGCGTTCCAAGGTTCGCTCCAGCCGATAGCCCTGGTGGGTTTTGAGTCACGACGTTGGAAGGAGTATCCCTTGGGGCTTTTAGCGCGGCGTAAAATCACGGTGGTCACGGCGATCGCCAATCCGGAGTCGTTCTATCGGATGATTTCCGAATGGGAGGGGGAAATCGTTGACGTTTTCGAATTCCCCGATCACCATCGCTACTCATCCCGCGATTGGCAGCGACTCAATCAAGCAGCGCGAGGCGCCGACCTGGTGATCACGACGGAGAAAGATATCGTTAAGTTGAACCGCTTCCCGTTTGCCCGGGAGAAGCTGTTGGCTCTGCGCGTCGCGATGGTCGTCGCACACGGCGATGACCTCATTGATTCAATCGTTAACCGCATTCAGCAGAAAGAGGAGAGGATATAGATGAGATCAGTGATAACCGGAGTGGCTGGCTTTATCGGCTCTCATTTGGCGGAGAAGCTGCTCGCGTCGGGGCACGAGGTGGTGGGAGTCGACAAGTTCTTGGATAACTATCCTCGTCAATTCAAAGATTCCAATTTGTCACCGTTTGCAAGGCATCCGTCCTTTCGCTTCATCAATGACGACCTTGCCAACATTGAATTGAGCCAACTACTCGATGGGACGGACTATGTATTTCATTTAGCGGCCCAACCCGGGGTTCGGTCCAGTTGGGGGGAGGAGTTTTTCCAATATGCGCACAACAACATCCTGGTGACGCAGCTTTTGTTGGAGGCGTGCAAACAAGCCAAGGTTACTAAAGTCGTCTATGCTTCATCTTCTTCCGTCTATGGCGACACCGACGATCTGCCGATGCGTGAGGATGGTGGAACTCGACCCGTGTCGCCTTATGGAGTGAGCAAGCTGGCCGCCGAACATCTCTGTTATCTTTATTGGAAAGCTTACGGCATTCCTACGGTCGCCCTGCGTTTTTTTACCGTCTACGGCCCGCGGCAACGGCCGGATATGTTTTTTCGTATATTCATGCAGCGATTGTTTCTCGATCAAGAGATTCCCTTATACGACGATGGAGAACAAAGCCGTGATTTTACCTATTGCGCGGACATCGTCGATGGCTTGGTAGCGGCCGCATTCTATCCGGGTTCGGGAGACGTCTTTAACTTGGGGGGCGGCAGCGAAACAACGCTGCTTAGTGCGATTCAATTAATCGAGAAAATCAGCGGTCGAAAAGCAAAGCTCGCAAAACTGGACCGCCAAAGGGGCGACGTACGCCACACGCGGGCGAGTTTAGACCAGGCGAAAAAGAAGCTCGGCTATAAGCCGCAGGTTGCTCTTGAAGAGGGCTTGTCGCGCCAATGGGATTGGATTGCAGGGCGTGGGCAATGATCTGGCACCCCGGATTGATCGTACTGCCCGGGTTCGTTATTTTTGATTTTGTCAACATGCCGGGAACTTAAAAAAGAAGGAGTTTTCGATGACGATCAGTCAAGAGCTTTTAGACATCCTCGCGTGTCCGAAGTGCAAAGGCGATATCCGTCTCAACGAAGGCGGCGATGGTTTAATTTGTGATGCCTGCCGTCTCTTGTACCCGATCAAAGATGACATTCCGGTCATGTTAATCGATGAGGCGATTCGACTTTAAGTGATGGATTCGCGTCTCGAGGAAAAGATTCTAGTGGTTCAGACCAGCTTTCTCGGCGATACGGTTTTGACACTGCCGTTGCTATCCGAGATTAAGCGACGCTTTCCACGTTCGAAACTAAGCCTGCTTTGCACCCCGTTGGGACGGCAGCTTTTGTTAGACCACCCGGTCATCGATGAGATTATTGTCGATGACAAAAAGAAGACTGATCGGGGGTGGATCGGTTTGTGGCGGCAGGCGAAGCTGCTTAGGAGCAAGGGTTTTACGCTGGCTCTGTGCCCTCACAAATCGTTTCGTAGTGGTTTGCTCTTGTTTTTGGCGCATATACCACTGCGCGTGGGTTTTACCCAAAGCAAGAGCTCTTTTTTGTTTCACGTTCGCGTCAACCGGAAGGCGGAGCGGCACGACGTGGAGCGCACCCTTTCCCTACTGGAAGGGCTGGGGATACGGATAGACGACTGTGAACGCGGGCTGAGCTTGCCGGTCGCGGCAAGCTCTGAGGAAGAGGTTAACAAGCGATTGATTGCGGCGGGGGTGGATACGTCGAAAATGCTGGTGGGAATACACCCCGGCTCCGTGTGGGCCACAAAGCGGTGGTCAGCCGAAGGGTTTGGTCGACTGATAGGGCTGCTCAAATCAAAGTACCCATGTGAGATACTTCTCTTCGGTGGCGCCGAAGACGCCCCGGTCGTTGGCAGGGTTCAAAATCTCTGCGGCGGTCGCGCCGTCAGCCTGGTTGATAGGATTTCACTGCGCGAGCTACCTGCGGCTCTGGGCCTGTGCCGGGTAGTAGTCACTAACGATAGTGGGCCGATGCATATCGCCGTGGCGCGCGGCGTGCCGGTGGTGGCGATTTTTTGTGCGACCACTCCCGAGCTCGGCTTCTATCCGTACTCGGCCACAGCCACCGTAGTGGAAAAGAACTTGCCTTGCCGTCCGTGCAGTTCCCACGGCAGCCGGCGTTGCCCATTAGGTACCGAGGATTGTATACGCTTGATCGGAGCCGAGCAGGTTTTCAACACCGTGGAGCAGCTGCTTGAAACGACGAGCCGGCCGGAGCCGAAGCTAGCGAATCGATGCGTTCCTCAACGGGTAACTGTCTGATCGCTATGCTGTTCAACCCGCCAAGGTCAAACTATCGGCGCATGGGTTGAAGCGCTCAGCAGGCCGTAGATCGACGATGACTTCCAGAGATTGGGCGTGGGGAAGTATTCCTGCGGGGTTCAAGAAGGTGGTCGATGGGCGCGGCGGGCTGATGGTGGTTCGAGAAGACGTTGCAGAGTTTCTTACCCTGGAGGATTGCACCCAACCAATCGATCAAGATGAGAACGACCGCGTCGCGTTACAGGGCCGAGTAAGATTGAGAGCTCTTCGACTGCGCAATCAGCATACGGCGTTGATCCGTCCTTACTGGCATGGAGGTTTGTTTCGGCATCTGCTCGGGGAAAATTTTTTCACTTGGCCGCCGCGGCCGTTTAGAGAATTGGCGATCACGGAAGAGGTTCGCCGGCGGGGCGTTCCGACGGTGGAGGTCTACGCGGCCTGCGTCAAGCGCACCTGGGGCCCCTTTTACCGGGGCTGGCTGGTAACCCGCCAATTGACGGACTCGCGGGATCTATGGGAGGCGATTCAGGACGGTTTCGTCCGTACACTAGGCACCCAAAAGGTTCTCGCCGCCGTAGCGATGAGCCTGCGCGGCTTGCATCGGGAGGGTGTGTATCATCGGGATCTAAACCTCAAGAATATTCTAGTGCGTCGCGAATCCGCCCATGACGTGAGGGGCTACATCATTGATTTTGATAAGGCAACGCTGTTCTTGGGAGAAGTTCCATCGACCCTGGTACGAAAAAACCTCTACCGGCTCTTACGCTCGGCCAATAAGCTGGACGCCCGGCGGGAGTACTTCTCCGACGATGACTGGAACTGCTTTGTTGCTTCATACCACCAAAAAAATGCCGCCAAGCCTTGAACCTAAAAACATTCTTTTAGTTCTTCATGGATCGATCGGTGATGTGGCTCGAGCCCTGCCGTTAGCCAATCTCATCGACCACAAATTCCCCAACGCCAGACTCACTTGGGCTATCGAACCACCATCGTTGCCTCTGGTAGAACATCATCCCGCCGTGGATGCGGT
>Ga0105092_10001652_pt1 | contig 11954 bp, 10 predicted proteins | sample PPLLak2March2015_FD_87021 | JGI IMG/M metagenome (GOLD analysis project Ga0105092, IMG submission 87021) | Freshwater sediment microbial communities from Prairie Pothole Lake near Jamestown, North Dakota, USA - PPLs Lake P7 Core (1) Depth... | ecosystem: Environmental > Aquatic > Freshwater >... | reverse complement strand
GTTTGATCGAGCGCGTGGCATCACCGGTACCGCGCCGCGATTATTACCGCTTCAAACCTGGCGGATGGATCTTGTATATGCGGCAGTGGTTGGGACTGATGTCTGAACTGCACGCCATTACAGAGCGCGGTTTGGCTCTCATGGATGGCAAGGAAGTTGACTTGCGTGAGCGCCTATTGGAAGCACATGACCTCTTTTCACTCATGGAGGAGCAGCTACCAGCCATGCTCGAAACGCTTGAGGAGGAGCGCGGCGGCCGGCACCGGTAAAGCCATCATAAAACATTTATACGTAACGAAATAATCTTTTCGTTATAGGAGCCGGTTCGCGCAGGCGCCTGAGCGCGAGAAAGGATTTGCCATGCGCCTCACCGAACCCGAATTTAAAGCAATGAATACCGCTCTGCGCCGTTTTGTTCAGCGTACGATCGAGTTTCCCATCTTTCGTTCACTAGGATTAAAGACGAACCCTGGTCATATGCTGGAAATCGGCTGCGGTTCAGGCTTCGGAGCGACCCTGCTCTTGAGTCTCAAACCAGCCAGTTACATTGGCATCGACCTGATGCCTGAGCAAATTGCGCTGGCCCAAAAACACCAATTTCCTAACGCCGATTTCCGCTTGCAGGATGCCACGAATCTGTCCTGTTTTGAGGATGGAAGCAAAGACACGATTGTGATCTTCGGCGCACTCCATCACATTCCTGCCTGGCAGCTTGTGGTCCGAGAGAGCTACCGCGTTCTTTGCCCAGGAGGGATGTTATTTATTGAAGAGCCAGGCGCTGAGATCCTGATCTCCTTTGAGCGGATATTTCATTGGGGTCACCCTGACACAAATCTATTTACTCTGAAAACTTTTGAAGCTTATTTGGAGAGCTGTGGTTTCTCGATTACTTCTAAGCGTTACTTCGTTGGTTTCGGGAGCTACGCGGCTCAGAAGTTAATTCAGGCGGAATCATGACCTCCTTGCCCAACTTATCCATATACCACTTCTATGCTCCCATTTATGACCGGTTCTTCAGACCGCTTACTCTTGGGCCTCGTAGAGATACGATCCGGCTCCTGGAGCTCCAGCCAGGGGAGCAAGTGCTGATCCCGGGTGTGGGTACAGGTCTGGATTTGCCCATGATTCCTACCGGAGTACGGGTGACAGCAGGAGATATCTCGCCTGAGATGCTCAAGCAAGCCCAGGAAAAAGCCAAAGGGCGGCTCGTTGAGCTTAAGCACATGGATGCCCAGCACCTGGAGTTCGAAGACGAAAGTTTCAACGCTGTGTTGTTTACCCTGGTGTTGAGCGTTGTGCCCGATGCCCGGGCTGCTTTCGGAGAAGCCTGGCGGGTGCTTCGTCCAGGAGGGCGTATGGCTATCTTCGATAAATTCATGCCAGAAGGGCGATCGCTTACTCCTTTCCGAAGGATGCTTGGGCAAGTTATTCGCTACTTTGGGACCGATCCGAACCGGTGTTTGAGCGAAATTGTAACCGGTTGGGCCGGACTGAAAGTCTTGAAGAACAATCCCAGCCTTCTAAGCGGGCAGTATCGGATTGTCTTGATTGAAAAAGGGATTTTGTCAGGAGTTGAAAAGTGAAAATCTTAGTTTTAGGCGCTGGTGTAATCGGCACAACCTACGCCTGGCAGCTTTCACAGGCTGGAGCTGACGTTACGCTCTGGGTTCGTCCGGAGCGAAAGGCAGCCATCGAACGGGATGGCATCCGTTTGGATTGCATTGACTTGCGAGGCAGGAGAACGTTGATTGATACTATTTATCGTCCTTCTGTTGTTTCTGATTTGCTTTCTGGAGATGTGTACGACTTGATCCTGGTTTCAGTGAGCGTCGATAAGCTCGAGCCGGCTCTGGAACTCATCGCGGAAAAAGCTGGTAGCGCCGACATCTTGTTCTTGCAGAACACCTGGGGCGGCCCGGAAACTTTCGACAAGTATCTTCATAAAGATCAATATTTCTTTGGCTACCCTTTCAAAGCGGGAGGCTGCCGGGATGATCATTGCATTCGCTCCGTGATCTTTGGCAACCCGCTCACTGCGACCATGCTGGGTGAGAAGGATGGGCAGGTGACGCTGCGCGTGAGACGCGCAGCCAATTGGCTTGCAAAAGCCGGGATGTCACCAACCATCAGCTGCCGGATCATTCCCTACCTGTGGACCCATTATGCCTGGGCTGCAGCTACGATTGGAGCATATTTGAAGGCAGGATCTTTCGAAGCCTTTGTCAACAGCCCAAAATCTATACAAGAATCTTACCTTGCCATGCGCGAATGCTTTTCAGTTTGCCGTAAGCGTGGTGCAGACGTCCGCGTGGTGTTTCCCAATAACCTGTTTGCTCTGCTGCCTTTACCCCTCCTGGTGCCCATTACACAGAGGATCTACAACACACCTGAAATGAAACGAATGTTTGATGGTCACGTGCAGCATTCGCCTGGTGAGATGAAGCGAATGTATTTTGATATGCTGGAAACTGGCCGTTCCTTTGGAATTGAAATGCCTATCTATCAAGGTTTTCAGTCTTGTATAGATAGTTCAGAAATCTTATAAGTGATAAAGGTTGGAGTAGATTATGAATACAGTGATGGAAATCCCTAAAAATCAACCCGAGCAGGTAGGTGTATCACAAAAACAATCTCATTGGATGGGTTTGAGTGCGGATGAAGTAGCCCTTCGCCGGAAGGAATTTGGTGAGAACCGTTTACCCGAAGAAAAGGGTGTCTCTGCCTGGGCGATCCTTTTCTCACAGTTCAAAAGCCCCCTGGTGTATATCATCCTGTTCGCTGCTTTGGTATCGCTGGTGGTTGGCGAGCTTAGCGATTTTGCCATCATTATGGCAGTCGTAGTGATCGATGTAATTCTGGGCTTCGTCCAGGAGTACCAGGCTCAGAAAACTTATGTCGCTTTGAAAGGCCTGCTTAAACCCACGACAACCGTCTTGCGCGCTGGGGAACGCCAGGAAGTCGAACTGTGGGAGCTGGTGCCGGGCGACCTGGTGATTCTAACCTCTGGTGAGCATGTCCCCGGCGATGGAATTCTCCTGGAGGTGACCAAGCTGGCAGTGGATGAAGCTATCCTGACCGGGGAGTGTGAGCCGGTTATGAAGAGCCTCCAGCCAGACAGCCAGCGAGCTTTCATGGGAACTACCGTAGTGACCGGGCGCGGCATTTTGCAGATCGAGCAAACCGGCTTTCAGACCGAGCTTGGGCAGATCGCTGCAAGCTTGCAATGTAACGGCGAGGAAGAAACACCGCTGCAAGTGCGCCTGAAGACTTTCAGTAAGGTCCTGACCTTTGTCGTAGCAGGCTTTACCCTGGCAATCTTGACGGTGGGTCTCCTGATGGGCGGAAGTTTTTTGGATATGCTTCGTACAGCCATCATCCTCGCTATCGCGGCTGTCCCTGAAGGCTTACTTATAGCGGTGACGGTCATCCTGGTTTTGGGCATGCGCAAAATCCTGAAGCGTAACGGCCTGGTCAAGAAGCTCCTGGCGGTCGAAACGCTCGGGTCGGTTACTACGATATGCACCGATAAGACCGGTACGCTGACTGAGGGGCGTATGCAGGTCAACCGTACCGATTTACCTGATCCGGAGCGAGCCTTGCAAACTATGGTCTTATGTAACGACCTGGAAGGCTCAGTAGATATTGCCCTTTGGGAATATGCAGAAAAGCAAATGCCCGGTCGACCCCAGGAACTGTTTGACAGCTCAGAGCGGTTGGCCGAGGAATTGTTTACCAGCGAAACTAAATACATGATCACCGCTGTAACCAGCAACAGGTTCCAGGGAGAACGGTACTATTTCTTGAAAGGAGCACCAGAGATCGTCCTGAGCATGTGCAATGTTACCGCCGAAGTGCGAGAGCACCTCTGTTCTCAGGTGGATGAATGGGCCGGAGAGGGAATGCGGCTTTTGGGATTAGCCTACCGTCAAGGGGGCGAACTGGAGAATTACAGCGAATATACCTGGGCTGGGTTGCTTGGTATGGAGGATCCCGTGCGTGAAGGGGTCGTAAGTGCGATTCGGGTCGCACAGCACGCGGGTATTCAGGTAAAGATGATTACAGGTGATTACCGGCGTACTGCCGAAAGTATTGCCAACAATACCGGATTGCTGCAAAGCGGAGAAAGGGTACTTGAAGGTCACGAACTGAGCGAGTTGGATGACTGCCAGCTTCAAGAGGTCGTCAAAACGACAGCAGTTTTCTCGCGAATTCGGCCCCAGGATAAGCTGCGGATTGTCAATGCACTGCAGGCCAACGGCGAGGTGATTGCTATGATCGGTGACGGCGTGAACGATGCGCCGGCCCTCAAACATGCAAACATCGGCGTGGTCGTAGGCAGCGCCACAGATGTCGCCAAAGAGACCGCTGACCTGATCTTGCTTGATAACAACTTCAAAACCATTGTCGCAGCGGTTGAAGAGGGCCGCACCATCTTCGAGAATATCCGAAAAGTTGTTGCCTATACACTATCCAACTCCTTTGCTGAAGTACTGACTATCTTCACCGCCATGCTGCTTGGATGGCCAGCCCCGCTTACTGTAGCTCAGATCTTGTGGATTCACCTGATTTGTGATGGGCCATCGGATATCGTCCTGGGTTTCGAGCCGAAGGAAGATGGGATCATGGATGAAAAGCCCAAGTCGCTCAAGGAACCCATCCTGACAAGCCTGGGTGGTTCGCTCATCGCCGTAATCAGCATCACCAGCGCTGTCTTTGCTCTGCTGCTGTTCGGTCACTATTACCAGATGCACGGTAACCCGGCTGAAGGACGCAGCATCGTATTCGCCAGTTTTGCAATCAACTCCCAGGTTTATATTTTTGCTTATCGCAGCATGCGCCGTTTGATCTTCCGCAGCGGACCGCTTAGCCGCAACAAGCCCCTGGTATGGGCAGTGCTCGCTGGATGGATCATGACCGTAATACCATTCCTGGTTCCCAGTCTACGGAAACTGTTGGGATTGGTACCCTTGAACTGGACAGAATGGGGCCTGGTAGTTGGGGTAGCCCTCTCCTTGTTGATCATTGTTGAAGTAGGGAAGTGGATCAGTCTGAAAGTGCACACACGCATGCAATCGTAAAGCGAATCCCAACGCTGACTTATTTCTAAAGTGGAGGTGCAAGATGAACCGCTTGATGAAGATTTTTCTGATCGTGATCGCCCCAATCATGGCGGTCAGCCTGGCTTACCTGGGCGTTAAAACCCTGGATACCAACCTGGCAGGTTGGTTTTTGCTCCTGATGAGTGTGGCTTACATACTTGGCATCCCTCTTTACTTTTGGAAAAAGAGAGGTGAGCCTCGGGCTCGCCGAGAGGAGACTGGTGATCGTTCCTTTTGGCTCGTCCAACCCGGTTTTCTCATCGCCATTTTCGGTGCACCTATCGAGTACCTGTTCCTTCCGGGCCTTCTACCGCGAGTGATCTGGATGCAGGTGATTGGCCTGCTCATGCTTGGTATTTCAGTAGCCTTACATAGTTGGGCACGCCAGGCGATTCGAGGTCAGTTTTCTGGGCATCTGCAGATCCAACCTGAGCACCGGCTTGTAAAAAATGGACCTTACAGATATATCCGCCACCCGGCTTACCTTGGCTACCTGCTCATGGCGCTGGGTATCGCCATAAGTTATTCAAGCCTGATATCAATCGGTGCGGTTCTTGTGCTCTTGCTGCCCGGTTTGGCTTACCGGATGCGGGTGGAAGAAAAACTATTGGCGCACGAGTTCGGCGATGAATACCAGGTTTACGCCCAGAAAACCCAGCACTTGATTCCCGGTTTATGGTAATTGGAAGGATGTATGAATACCCAACCATTTCGAGATCAAGTCGTGATTGTCACGGGCGCTTCGGCTGGAATAGGACAGGCGCTGGCCCGGATGCTTGCCAGCCAGGGAACAAAGGTCGTGGTTGCTGCCCGGCGAGCCGAACGCCTGGAACAGTTAGCAGATGAATGTCGAGCCAATGGCGGAGAAATGCTGATTATCCCGACAGATGTCCGTGACGAAGATCAATGCAAGGAGCTGATTGAAAAAACAGTCAACTCTTACGGGCAGATCGATACGCTGATCAATAATGCAGGGATTGCCGCCAGCGCCATGCTGGATGATTTCCCCGATCTACTTCTCTTCAAGCAGGTAGTGGATGTGAATTTCTACGGTGCGGTGAACTGTACCTACTATGCCCTGCCTTATCTCAAGCAATCCAGAGGCCGGATTGTGACAGTTTCCAGTATCGGGGGCAAGGCTGCTATGCCCTACAATACACCATACGTTGCAAGCAAATACGCTATGAACGGTTTTTATGATGCCCTCAGGATGGAGCTCAAGCAGCATGCTGTAAGTGTGACAGTCATCTGCCCGTGGTGGGTGGTAACTGAGTTCCATGAAGCCCAGATGGACAAGGACGGCATACCACGCGGGAAGAAGGGGAGGGCGATATATACCAAAAAGATGATGACAGCCGAACGCTGCGCGCAGATCATACTGAATTCAGCTAACAGGCGCCGCAGGGAAGTGCTGATGGGGCCGGGATGGTTGGCTGTTTGGCTAAAAATATTATCGCCACGTATGCTGGACTGGCTTACGATCAAGGTGTTCCTGGAGCCGGTCATCCGGCGGGCACGAGAGGCTCAGAAGGAGATGAGAGTGTGAGCCTTGAAACTATTGAAGCGGTTTCGCGCTGGAACGGCGGACTTTTTGGGATTTTTGTCTTTGCCCTGATCTTTGTCGGGATTTTTCAAGGAACTCGCCGCCCGGTTGGAAAAACAATGGGCAGCTCACCTGGACTGCTTCACTCGCCATTGTTTTATATTGCTGCTGGCACCGTATTTTTTGGGGTGTGTATCCTTCTCTGGCGGCCCTTACCGCTGAACTTGCCAAAGATCGGGCGCATCGCAGCCCTGATCCTGGGATTCTTGTTGTACTTTCCAGGGATGGTTTTAACCATGTGGGGACGTCTGGTACTGGGAAAGATGTATTTCGTCTCCACCGGTATGGAGGCCCAGTTGTTTACCGATCACCGGTTGGTCACCCATGGCCCTTTTGCGATAGTGCGGCACCCAATATACCTGGGGCTTACTATCGCGGCTGTGGGTGGTTTATTCTTGTTCCAGACCTGGGCGATGTTCATATTTCTCATGCTGCCGTTTGGGCTGGCAAGGCGTGCCCTGATTGAGGAGCAATTACTGGCAGAAGCCTTTGGCGGACAGTGGTTGGCTTACTGCCAGCGAGTGCCGGCATGGTGGCCGCGACTACGAATCGAATCAGACAAAAGCGGAAAAGACTCCCCAACATAACGAAATCAACGGTTATTCGTTTACCTGGTGTGTTTTATAATTGCAATCACAGACCCACCGGGAGCTTCACTTCATGCCAAAGTTCATCCTCAAGCAGATCAGTAGTCACAACGCTGACATCAGCAGTGCCTTAAGATGCCTACACTCCAGAATGATTCCGGGTATGCTGGAGGGGATAGGCTAAATGCCGGGATTCAGCCAGAGCCTTCAGGGAAGAGACATGGGCCATCTGCGCATCGTCGCGGAACTTTGGCGTGTGGATCTGACCGCTCCAGATGCCCGCACCGCACTCCAGCGACTGGAGGCTTCGATCCTCGTCCCTGGTCTGGTCGAGGAGGTGGTCGCTGCTCTACCAGTCGACGCCCGCAAGGCCCTCCAGGACCTTGTCCAGAATATCGGCCGTTTGCCGTGGGCGCTGTTCACCCGCAGGTACGGAGCGGTGCGTGAGGTGGGCGCGAGCCGCCGAGACCGCGAAGAGCCGCATCTGCAGCCCATCTCTCCGGCGGAGGTGCTCTGGTACCGGGCATTCATCAGCCGCTCGTTCTTCGATACCCCTAATGGACCGGAAGAGTTTGCCTATATACCTGATGATTTGCTATCACTCCTGCCGTTTGCACAGGAAACCGCTCTACAGCCAATGGGGCGTCCGGCTACACCCGAAGAGCGCCAGCATATCATTCCCGTATCTGATCGTATTCTCGACCACGCCTGCACGCTCCTGTCTGCCCTACGGATGGGGCTGCCTGAGCAGGAGTTGGGTGCGTTTGCTGCCACATGGACCAGCGGCTCACTCGCTCTCTCTCCCCTGCCGTTGACTCCCGTTTCCCTGAGAGGATTGCTGCTTGCCGCAGGATTGATCGATGATTCCGGTATTCCTCAGCCCGAACCGGCTCGCCTGTTCCTGGAAGCCTCGCGGGGAGAAGCACTGGTTCAGCTCTTCACAGCCTGGATTAAGAACTCAGGGTTTGATGAGCTGCGCCTGATACCCCATTTGAGCGCCGAGGGAGCCTGGACGAACGATACCCTGAGGACACGCCAGACGGTAATGGGCTTCCTCTCTGGAGTTCCACGGAAATCGTGGTGGAGCCTGCCGGGTTTCGTCAACGCTGTGCACACCGAACAGCCCGACTTCCAGAGGCAAGCCGGAGATTATGATTCGTGGTTCCTGCGTGATCTGCGTTCCGGAGAATACTTGCGCGGTTTCGAACACTGGCACGAAGTGGACGGCCTGCTTCTACGCGCTCTAATCACCGGGCCGCTCCACTGGCTGGGATTCTTCATGCTCGCCTCGCATGATCCCGATTCGCCGGTTAGCGCCTTCCGCTTCTCCAAGTGGGCTGCTGACCTTTTGGAAGGCCGGCCTCCGCTAGGGTTGGCAAAAGAGGATGGAACAATCCAGGCCAGCTCGGATGCGCGCATCTCTGTCCAGCGAAGCGCTCCGCGGGCTGCCCGCTACCAGGTCGCCCGTTTTTGCAGTTGGGTCAAAGAAACACCAGAAGCTTACCGCTATCAGCTTACACCAGCCTCGCTAAATCGGGCGAGGACACAGGGACTCACAGCCGGACACCTGATGGCGCTGCTTCGTAAGAGCGGCGGACCAACACCGCCCAGTCTGGTGAAAGCCATTGAACGCTGGGACACCCGCGGCACAGAAGCACATTTTGAGCGCCTGTTGGTGCTCCGCCTGACCTCGCCTGAGATCATGAACGCTCTGCGCAGTTCACGGGCAGCGCGCTTCCTGGGTGATCCGCTTGGACCGACGGCGGTTATCGTTAAGCCTGGAGCGATGGAGAAAGTATTGGCTATCCTGGCCGAGATTGGGTACCTGGGGGAAGCAGCGCCGGAGCTGGAGCCACCTCTGGAGAACGATACGTAAGAAATAGGAAGAAGCCAACCAATCGGATGGCGGTGCTGACCATCAACGCTCCGCTGATACCGATTTGATCTGCTAAAAAGGTGCCTAACAAGGGTGCTGCCACGGCAGACGTATACTGAAGAGACTGAGCCAGGGAAACAAATGTGGGGCTGAACTTTACAGGTACGGTTTTCATCAGCTCGTCAAAGAAAACGAGGTCAATCCCTGACTGAAGGATGCCTGCGATACCGGCGTAGATCGCAATGAGCTCTACCCGATCGGTAATAGCTGTAAGGGCAGGGTAGAACGACATACCGAGAACTGTACGCAGCAGCACATACCTTCCGCCCTTTTTCCTGGAAAGCCGGGCCCAAAAATAATAGCCAACCAGCAGGACGAAGGTTTGTGCAAAGTTGATTATGCCGATCCAGGCGTCATTCGCCTGGATTTCACGGACATAGTAAAGAGGAAAAAGAGGGGCTGAGAGGGCTGCACCTGATAGGTAAACGAAGCGGATAGCGGCAAACTTGACGAACGGTTTCTCCTTCCGGATCAGGCCGGTATAGCCGTTCAGCCGCTCTCGGACCGACAGCCCGGTTGTCCGTGCGACCGGCTCGGCATCAGGTATGCGGATGCTTGATGAGTAATAGTAGCTGATGAGCCCGCCGATGGAGAGACCCATGAATACCACCTGGTAATTGAGAGGGAACCCAAAGGCTTCCAGGATCTGACCGGTGACTGCTACTGTGATCGCAGTCGTCAGACCGAGGATGGACCATCTCTTGCTCATCAGGTCGTAGCGGCCTTCCGGACCGGCTACTGCATTCATCACCACCGAAAACGCCACCGCTACGATAGTTTGTGGAAGGGTAGCCAGCGCCCAAATGGCCAGCACAGCAATGACGGCTTGCTCGCGGGGCACCAGGAACGGGACGATGCCGGTGAGCGCATAACTGGAGACGACCATTAACCGCGCCGCGCTGAACCAGGGGACGATGTTGCGCTTACGCTGCAGGAAGTTGCCGATCAGGATGGCAAGGAATAAGCCGGTAAAAGCCGGCATGGACGTGAGCAAGCCCACCTCGAAGTTGCTTGCGCCAAGGCGTGTGAGGAATACCGGCAGGAAAGGTGCGGCAGCACCTGCCATGCCAATACCAACTGCGTCGATCTGGACGTAGCGGAAGTTGAGTTTCTTGATTTGGAATGGATTTAGACCGCTGGTTCCGCCCGGCCTGCGAAGGAGTCTCACAACCAGGATTTCCTTTATAAACTGCGTTAATGATTCCTGCAAACCGTCATTATAAGCCCGATTTTACTTATTGATGCTGTTGCTCAATCTATTATAAGTTGAATTCGCATGAACAAGGAGGACGGAAAGTTTCGGTAAATAATCTGTGGTTCCGGATAGGGAATGATGTACTCCCTCATGTACCTTAAAAAGGCCGGAATAGAAATGTCACCGGGGACCCATTTCTATTCCAGCCTTCAACCGCTAATTCAAATGTTCACACAAAACACCGGTACTATTTCCCCCTATTACCCGTCAATTGCCTTTAATTCAGTCACAATGCCCTGCATTTCGTGGATAATCTCTCGGCGGCGTTTCACCTGCTGCTTTTGACGTATTACATCTCGAGCCCGGTTGATAATCTGCTCGGGTTCGATTGGTTTCAGCAGATAGCCGCTCGCTCCCAGACCCAATGCCTGGATAGCGGATTCTAATGATGCATTTGCAGTGAGAACCAGTACGGGGAGGTCCGGTTTACGGCGAGAGATTTCCTGAAGGACCTCCATACCGTCCATGCCTGGCATTTTCAGGTCCAGGAAGACCAGATCGTACCGCTGATTTTCCAAATTTTTGAGCGCTTCCATCCCCTCACAAGCTAATGCCGTCCGAAAGCCTGCCCGGTTTAAAATGAGGCTCAGGGTGGTCCGCAGATTCTGATCGTCGTCTACGATTAGGATAAAATTACCGTTATTCATTCATACCTTCTCTCTTCTCGCCGTTGAAGTAATCCTTGATCCTATTTTACGGAAAATTCGGACATATTTCATGGGAATTAATTTGGGCTTATTGGCGGCGTCCCAATTTATTTAAATGTTTATCCCATTTTCTAGATAATTCTAAGGATGGCTAGATTCATCCCTGCTGGCCATCCTCGGATAATGCCGCTAAAGAACAGCGGGCACGGATACACGGATTTGGCTCGATACTGGCTGTATTGTATATATCGGTGATGCTGTAGATATAGGAGTTATTGGCTGTGGTATGATCGACTCTCAAGTAGACAAAAACACTCTGGATAGCGGGGCGTACGATCGATCGAGATGGCGGTTAGGAAAAATCGAGCAGTTTTATGGTTGAGCTTCATTGGATTGCTGATGGGAGCCGTCTACCTGCTGGGATTCATCCGCCCGGCTCTGATCTTTGACTGGTACCACCGTGCAGATCCGAATTTCTACCAGCTCTACCCGAAGGGATCAGATCTTCACCTGGCGATGATTTTGGCATTTGCCGTATTGGGCTTCCTCTACTATGCTGGCTGGAGCCTCAGCCGCGAGGTCAGGGGGAAGGCAGCCTGGGTGATCGTGCTGGGCGGCTCACTGCTCTTCGGGTTGGTGCTCCTGTACCTCTACCCCTACGATGCGGCGGACATCTTCGACTACATCATCCACGGCCGGATGACCGGTGTGTATGGCGGCAATCCTTACCGGAACATCCCAAATGATTACCCGGACGATCCGTTCTTGCCTTTTGTGGCCTGGAAAACAGACCCTTCTCCATACGGCCCGCTGTGGGAGCTGCTGGC
>Ga0105092_10001651_pt1 | contig 11955 bp, 33 predicted proteins | sample PPLLak2March2015_FD_87021 | JGI IMG/M metagenome (GOLD analysis project Ga0105092, IMG submission 87021) | Freshwater sediment microbial communities from Prairie Pothole Lake near Jamestown, North Dakota, USA - PPLs Lake P7 Core (1) Depth... | ecosystem: Environmental > Aquatic > Freshwater >... | reverse complement strand
GACGTGTGCCTCTGCCGGGTCCCTGGGATTCGCGCCCACTTGAAGAACGACCACGACGCGGTCGTCGAGCGGAAGGGGCAGGCATGACCAAGTACAAGCTCCAGGTGAGGGTGAGCGGCAGCGTCTACTTCCAGGACTCCGGCATCACGCTGGAGGGCGCAGCGTCGGGCCTGTGGACCCGCGCCGTCGTCATCGGCGACGCCATCGTGGCCGCCGAGGACAGCATCGTAGACTACCGGGTGGTCGCAGCATGACCAAGTGGGACCTGTTCCGCCACCTGAACCAGGCACACGCCATCCAAGAGCTCGAAGCGGAGGCGGCGGTCGATGCACACGAGCTCGACCACGAGCAGCACACGTGGGCTCACCCGCTCCGCGACCTGTACACTTGGGACGACGAAGGAAAGGGGCAGGCATGATTCAGAAGCAGGACGCCTATTCGACAGCAGCACTCGCCGACTTCCTGTGGGGGCTGGCGAACGAGGCCGACAACATGCCGAAGAGCGAGCAGGCAGGGGCGCTCCGCGCCATCGCCGCCGTTCGCTCGGCGGTCGTGGAGTACGGCCTGAGCTCGCGGCAGGTGGGCAACTACATGGCGCGTTCGAGGGCCAACCGCGGGCGGTTCGGCGACACGGTCATCGTGCGCCAGTACGCGGCCATGGGCCGGCTCAGCAACGGTTCCGGCTGCCCGGTGGACGGAAGGCTGACGGCATGACCCTGTTCGGCGACGAGGCAGAGCGCGCGATGGCGCAGGCCATCCGGTACGACCCCGCGAAGGACGCGTACGTGAACGACACGCCCACGCTCCTGCGCTGGGAGCACGAGCTCAGCCAGCCGGACTACGCCGACTGGTATCTGGACCGCCGTCTGGAAGGGGCACGAGCATGAAGAGCAAGGACGACCCCACGTACTCCGAGTTCTTCGAGCACCCCGACACGCAGGAGCGTTTGGCGGCCGAGGCCACTGACGGCGTCCGCCCCCCGACGTTCGAGCGGGTCCCGCCGGCCGACCCACTCCGATACCTGGACCGGGACGGGCGGGTGCTCCTGGTCGACGTGGAGTACCGGACCATGACCGTCCGGGGCATCCGGCAAGAGGCCGCCGCGCTCCGCACACAGGGGCAGCGGCTGATGGACAAGGCGCGGGCCATGGAGACCTACGCCACGAGCAGAGAGGCGGGCGAGTGAACGAGCGATTGCTACTCAGCGCGCGCTGGGCCGACCTGACCTGGGTCGAGTTCGCCGGCGACTGGGGCGGCCTGTACCGGGGCGACGACCTCATCTGGCAGGGGCACCCGGGCGACTTCGAGTGGGCCTACCACACCGGCATCGAGACTCGGTACCCGGTCTCGCCCATCGCGCGGTACGCTCCCGACAAGCTGAGCGAGGTGCCGGCATGATGGCGCAGGTGGCAGCAGACACCGGGATGTTCCTCGTGGCCGCCACGTGGGAAAAGGAAGGGGCACGACGCATCCACGACCGACTGCTCGAAGGCTGGAAGGTGGTCGGCATCACGTCGGCGTCGAACAGCGGCGGCGTCTGGGCCATGCTGGTGAAGCCGTGACCTGGGGCCACTACTACATGGAGCTCGCCTGCGGGTGTGCCGGGAACGTGACCGCTGGCTCTTTCCATGACGTCGCGGTCGGCGACTACCAGCAGTGCAGGAAGCACGGGGACACGGAGGTCCGCTCCCTGTCCGCGGTGTACGAGAGCTCGGGCTCGCGCGACGTGCAGCTCGGCATACGAGAGGAAGGGGCAGGAGATGGCACTGGTGAGTGACACCATGAAGCGGAACGCGCGCATCGACGAGATTGCCCGCGAGCTCGCACTCGACATACAGCGGACCACGGTCGTCCCGCGCGTGGCCATCGCGAAGTACGTCGAAGGGCTCGAGACCCGCGTGACCGAGCTCGAGCAGGCCGCCAACAACGCGCTCGTGTACCTCCAGAACGCGCTGACCGAGGACTTCGGCAGGGGCAGCGACAAGGCCATCCGGGTCGAGCTCGCGGCCGTGCTGGGGGTGGAGCTCCCGTGAGCGACCATCAGCGAATCGAGGCAGCGCTGGACACGGTGATAGCGCGAGGCAACTCGTTCACGGTGGACGACGTCCTTGAGGTGGTCGATTCCATGGGCGGCATCGACAAAGCGAACTTCCGGTACGTTGGGACAGCCATCGTGCGGGCAAAGGGGGCGGGGCGAATCCGAAAGGCGGCCTGCTCCGCGTGCGGCGAAGCCCAGACGGTTCCATCCACAAGGAACCACGCCCGTCCTCAGCCGCTCTGGCTGGTCGGCGAGGAACCGCGGGGCGACAGCATAGCCGAGGACATCATGGCCCGCATCAAGGCCAACCGCACGGCCGTCAGGCTCAGCCGGGTCCACCGGCTCAACCGGGGTGAGCGCATTGACGAGCTCGACCCAGAACCGCAGACGACAGGGGCAGCGCTCGGTGCGCTACACTCCCTGCTGCTGCTCGGAGTCCCGAGAGGGGGTGAGTGAGATGGCAGTCAAGTTCGTGGGACAGGGGCACGAGCTCTCGGACATCCGCGAGCTCCTGTTCCTCATGCTCCACGCTCAGCTCACGTTCTCGCACACGCCGGAGTTCCAGCCGGTGAGAGACCGGCTCGACCGCTTCATCGCAGAGAGGATGGTGGACGACGATGGCGCGTGAGCCCTTCACCTACTACAAGGTCACGGTGCGCGACGGCGCCGGCAACGTGCAGTACGAGGAAGAGACGCAGGACCCCGACGTCGCGCTGCGGGTCGCAGGGAATCTTCTTGGAAACCTCCAGGGAGACCACAGGGTAGAGGTCACGAAAGAGGTGTTCTGATGCGGCCTCCGTTCCGAACGAAGCGCGAGGACACCATCACGGTCACGCTCGAGGTGAGCGCGTGGCGTCGCATCGCCGACCGTGCGAGGTACCAGGCCGAGAAGACGGAGGACTGGACCATTCCCAACCTGCTCGGCGAAGTGTTCGACCTAGCGAAGGAGATGTGATGAGCCGCTACCTGTGCGACGCAAGGCTGTACGACGTCGGGTCGTTCACCGACGAGCTCACGGTGTACCGAGTCACCATCCCGGTCGACCCGGCCATCAAGCCCACGTGCACGTGCCCAGCGTTCATCTACAAGAGCTCAGGCCGGCAGGATGGGACCTGCAAGCACATCGGCGAGGTTGCCTTCATGGAGCCCACGGGTGTGTACGCGCCGGACGACGAGCAGGGGCAGGGGCAGGATGTCGTCGACCTCATGGCGCAGGCGTTCGACAGCGGGCTCGCGCTGGGGATGAAGGTGGGCCGTGCCAGGTAGTCCCTACGTGCCGGCAGAGGCATCCTGGCCGGAAGAGGTCCGAGCCGAGATGACGGTGTACCGCAGCGGGTACGATTGGTGCAAGCGGTGCGACGTCGGATGGATGGGCCCGACCGGCACGAAGTGCTGGCTCTGCGGGCAGGACGACGCCATCTACCGGTGGACGTACAGACCGAAGTTCCCCGAGTTCAGGAAGGTGGAAGCACATGCCAACGGTTGACGGACGGTACACGTTCGACGAAGACCTCGCGTGGGACAACATCACCAAGCGGGTCCGTGCAGACGAGGGCCACGGGTCGTGGACGCTCTTCGGAGTGGCCTGCGTGAACCGCGACCTCTCGAGCCACGGGGTCACCATCGCCCCAGACGCGGCGACTGCCGTGGAGGTTTCGAAGCGGGCGAACGAGGGCACCCCAGACGGGCTGTGCACCTACTTCCCGGTGGGCATCAGCATCATGCCCGACGTCCTCATCGCCATCATGCACCAGCTCGCGAACGAGCCACCGGAGGGACGAGCATGAGCGCGCACATCGAGGTCATCGACCAGTACCTCGTGGAGCTGGTGGAGGCGTTCGCCAACGGGGACGACGACGCGGTGGTCGACCGCATGACTCGCATCCACGGCAACTACCAGGCGTCGCTGAACGAGACGGCGACGTACCACCGGTACTTCACGCAGCTCCGCGACGGCGAGGGCGGTTGGGCTCGCGAGATGGAGAAGAAGAACGCCGAGCTCGAGGCGGCTGCCGCAGCCCTCAAGTCTGCGAACGCCAAGGTCGACACGGTGCAGTACCAGTACGACGAACTTCAAACTGCGGCAGGGGCCGAGGTCAAGAGGCTGCGGAAGTTCAAGGACCAGGACGAAGCGACCATCACGCGGCTAGATGCCGAGGTCGAGCGGCTGAAAGGCAACCTCGCCTTCAACCTGTCGGAGGTCGAGCGGTTGTCGGCTGAGAACGAGAGCCTGCGGGGCCGCTTGGCTATCGCCGAGAACCTGGCCATCAACGCAAAGTGGTTGAGTACCGAGGTCGAGAAGCTGCGGCGCGAGAAGAGTGACCTGCGTGAGTATGCAGAGGCGCAGGACCGTGAGGTCGAGCGGCTGCGGGGCCGTGGTGACGCCCCCGAGGGGCAGGAGAACACGCTGCTGTACGGCGGCGAGGTGGGGTTCCTACGCGGCGAGCTCGCGGCGGCGCTCCAGACCATCGAGGACCTGAGAGGTGAGGGATGAGCGACAACGGCATCCGCGAGTGGTACGAGGCGCACGGCATGGAGTATCTGCCGGGCGACTGGGACGAGCGGAGCGACACCGGTGAAAGCGCCAGCGTGCAGCAGGTGCGTTCCGACCGCTTCGGACAGGGGCACGTGTACGGCGGGCTCGACGAGGCGAAGCTGGCCTTCCTCGAGGACGAAGGCCTCGTCATGCTCCTGTGGGAGCAGCGCGAGGACCACGAGGTGCTGGCCGCGCTCGAAGAGTTCTTCTCCCCGTACATGTCCGCCATGCCGCACTCGAAGCGGCGGGTCCTCGAGCAGTACCTCATGGACCGCAAGACCCAGTCGGAGATTGCAGCGGAGCGCGACCCTGCCATCTCTCAGCCGGCGGTGTCGAAGCAGATTCGCCAGGCCGTGCAGTGGGTCGTGAAGGCCATCGCCGACAGCACTCCGGGCGCCGGCCTGTACGACGACGAAGAGCTCGCATGGGAAGCGTTCAACGCGTTCTGGGAACGGAGGTTCGGTACACCATGGCCACTGAGAGGATGACATGCCCGTGTGGCGCTGAGTTCGACCTCGGCGACGTCATCGGCGTGGAGTACGCATACGGAAGCCCCCACCGGTACGACGGGGTCAGCGAGTGGCTGTTCCCCGATGGGCACCGGCAGGGGCGCTGGTCGGGCAAGCTATTGGAGGATGGTGAGCCGGAGCTGCGGTACGGCGGGCGTTAGCGTCGCTCGAAGATGCCCGTGCAGAGCGGGCAGACGCGCCACCATGCTTCATCGTGGGTCCACACGGGATTCGGCTGGTCCGCCCCGTGCTGGGCCCACGTTTCGTTCTCCTCGAGCTCGTGGGTCACGACACCGTCGCGACCGTGGCGCGCGGAGAGCGTGGTCCTCATGCGGGGTCCTCGAACGTGACCTCCACGGAGATTTGCATGCGCTCCACGATTGCGAGCGCCAGCTTGTTCGCGAGGTCGGCCTTGAACGCCTGGCCGGCGCGGAGCATGTTCTCGTCGCGCTCGTCCATCTTCACGGTCACGCTGGTGGCCATCACTTGTCCTCCTTGGTCGCGCGGTCGAGCCACTGCACGGCCTTCTCGGCCAACCGCTCGGTCTTCATCTTGTCGACGAACGGTATCTCGCCCTGGCGGTCCATGGCGCCGACCTCGACGCTCGTCTCGTCGCCCCACACGACCCAGACGTCCACGCTCTTCGGGCCGCGCACGAGGTTCTTGAGCATGATGCGCTGGCCCATGTTCAGCGACGCCCCTGGCGGTTTCGTCTCCATCACCAGGAAGTGACCGTTGCGCTCGAGCACGCTGTCCAGGTCCGAGGGCGCCACGCGTCCAGGGAGGAAGGGTGAGAGCCAGCGGTAGTCGCGCAGGCCGAGGCCCTTCGTCTCGGAGACGGGGGTGGCGCATGTCGGACACGTGCGAAGCGGCTCGTTCGCCATCAGTCGTCCATCCCGCGCGCCGCTGAGATGCCGCCTACGAAGAACGGCCCGTCCATGGGGAGCGCCGGGGGCTCGAGCGACTTCCTCTCGTCCTGCGCCCTCGCGGCCCACTCGCCCCATTGGTCCTTGACCGGAGGCTGGAAGAGCTGCTCGTGCGACATCGCATTGTGCACCTGCCGGTTGTGCCGGTCGACCATCGCGGCCAGGCTCTCGGCCTGCGTCCGCCAGTAGTCGCGGCACTCTCGGTAGTAGTGGCTCTGCGCGAGCTCTTCGGCCTGCGCCTCGAGCTGCACGAGCAGCGCATCTCGTTCCTTCTTCACCGCGATGTACTCGTCGGCCCGGTCGTTCAGCTCTCGCTCGGACGCGAGCGCGCGTTCCTTCCACGCCTGCGCCTCGCTCTGCGAGAGCCGGAGCTCGCGCTTGAGCCGCCAGTCGGTGTCGTCCCGCATCGGGTCGTTGAGCTCCATCATTCGGCCTCATCCTTCCAGGAGTAGATGCGGACGCCGCCGTTCTTCCGGCTGTACTCGATGTCGAACGCGAACTTGTACCCCTCGCTCAGCTCCTCGTTCGTGAGGACAAGGACGCCACCGAGGCGTGTGATGGCCATGGCGAGCAGCGTCAGCGCTTCGCGCGTCTGCGGGTCGGAGATGACATCCTCGGCGTTGTAGTGCACGCTGTTCCTGTCCGTCCGCCTCTCCGTAGCCGACGGCTCTTCCGGGCCGCCGACCTCGAAGAGCTCGGCGCCCCACTCGTCGTCCTCCGACGCGTAGCCGTCGATGGGCCTATCCAACGTTGTCACCGAGCGGAGCGCCCGTGCCGTCGTCGGGCCGGGGCCCGCGAATCGGTACCACGTTCGACACGGCCTTGAGCTCGTCCGCGCGAATCGACGCGTACGCGGGCTGCTGGTCGCGCCAGAACTCGAGGACCTCGGCGATGCGCGACAGGCTCGCGGCCTGGTCGCTCTGCACCGCGAGCACCGCGAGCGGGTAGGGCGTGGGGCTGCCGTTCACCAACACGTTGACGGTGAACTCGGGCGGCAGGTCCGGCGACACGGCCCCCTGCGGGGTGATGATTTTCCCACTCATGCCTTCCTCCTACGTGGTTTCGTCTCGATGATGAACCCCGCGACGTTCGCCAGCCGGCCCAGCACTTCGAACCAGGCGACGAGCGCGATGGGGATGGTGAGCCAAAGTGGCAGGTCCATCACGTCTTCCTCGCTTCCTCTTCGAGTAGCTCGATGGCGGAGCCCTCACCCTTCTGCGCCCACGACTCGCACACGTACGGGACGAAGGTGAGAGGCACCTTGAGGTTGTACCCGTGACCCTTCTCCATGCACCACTGGAGCAGCTTGAGCTCTTGCGCGTCGGGCCGGCGCATGAGCCATTCCCAGATGGCCTCGTCGTGAATCTGGGCGAGGACACGGAGCAACGTGCGGAGGGACGGCTGCTTCGAAACCGCCAGCATCCCCCGTCGGATGATGTCCGAGGCCGACCCCTGAATGATGCTGTTCACGGCCTGGCGCTCACCGTACTGCCACGCCTTCCACGACGCGAGCTCTTCGAACGAGCCCGACAGGTGGCGCACGCGGCCCGACAGCGTCTCGACGTGGCCGTATTCCTTCGCGAGGTACTTCTTCCGGTCCCCCCACTGGAAGAACTTCCGGTAGAAGCCCTGCACTTCCTTGAGGTACGCCTTCGCCTCGGCCGTCGTCGTCGGGTAGCCCTCGAGCGAGAGCACCTGAGCCAGCTTCTTCGGGCCGGCGCCGTACCCCACGCCGTAGTTGATGGTCTTCCCGATGCTCCGGCGCGGGTCGTCGTGGTCGACCTCGACACCGAACAGCGCGTACGCCGTCCGGACGTGGGGGTCGAGCCCCTTCTCGAAGACCTTGATGAGCTCGGGGTCCCCGGACTGGTCCGCCATGATGCGCATTTCCAGCGCGTCGTAGTCGCCGATGACGAAGTTGCCGACGAAGAGCTCGCGCACTCGGTCGCCGAGCTCGTGGCGCGACGGGATGTTCTGGAGGTTCGGGTCCGACGAGGACAGCCGGCCGGTGACCGTGCCGCCCTGATTGTAGCGCCCGTGGATGCGCGTGGTGACAGGCGCAGGCGTGCACCCCGTAACACTACCGTCCTTGTGAGGACGACCAGGCGTTGAACCTGGGCCTCCCGGGCCTGTCACCACGGCCACCCGCGGGAACTTCTCGAGGTACGTGCCGAGCAGCTTGTCCGTCCTCCGGTACGTCAGCGTCAGCTCGCGCACCCAGGGGTCGCGGCCGTGCTGGTACAGGAGGTCCGGCGTCGCGGTGCTCGGGTGCTTGCCCTCGACGACCTCACCGTTCGGCAGCTTCCGCTTGGTCGGCGGGGTCGGCGCCAGGTTGCGGCCGCGCAGGACCCACATCCCGTGGATGTACAGCCGGCCGACCTTGCCCACCTCGAAGTTGCCGGGCACCCAGCCGACGTCCTTCACGTACGCGATGCGCTCGGCCTTCGGCACCGTCTTGAGCTCGGCGCGCTGCTCGTCGGTCATGTGGAACGAGCCCTTGACCTGGAACCACTTGTTGAACAGGTAGTCCGAGAGCTGGTCCGGGCTGTTCAGGTTGAAGTCGGCGGGGAGGCGGGCGAGCCGGTGCAAGTGCTCGTCGGCCTTATCGCGCATCTCGGCGACCTCGGTCGCGAGCGTGGCCGTGGCGTCGAGGTCGATGGGCAGCCCGTTCCGCTCCATCTCGATGCAGATGGTCGTGTAGGGCACCTCTTCCTCGAGCCAGTACGAGAGCTGCTCGGTCTCGACGAGGCCCCGGCCGAGCGCCCCGTACAGGATGGCGAGCGCGTCGACGTCGCGGATGCAGTAGTCGATGAACTCCTGCTGAATCTGCTCCGGCCATGAGTGGTAGAGCTCGAGGTCCCACTTCGCCCCGCGGTCGTCCGTGAAGATGACCCGGTTGTCCGACGCGTTCAGCCGCTTGTCCATCGGCATGTCGCAGTAGTGGGTCATTAGCCAGTCGAGGTCGAGCGGCGTGTTCTCGTTGATGCACCACGCCATCACCCGTGTGTCGTGCCACGTCCCCTCGTGCTCGAGCCAGGCCGCGTCGTAGATGGTGTGGCTGGCTTTCACCACGCGCCGGTCGAGCAGGAGGTCCTGGAGCTCTTTGCCCGGCCGGCCGAGGTCCATCGCCGTGTGGCCCTGAAAGCGCCAGCCCGTCATGAGCAGCTCGGAGTCGGGCAGCCGCGGGTTCGTGCCGATGGTCTCGACGTCGACGAAGAGAACGGGCCCCTGTTCAGTCACCGATTCGCCTCGCGACGGTGCGCCAGTAGGATAGCCGCGACCTCAAGATGGGTGCGCAGAGGACGACGTCGCCCCCACGGACCACGAACCCAGCGCATAGATAGCGCGTCGTCACCTGGTACAGGCCGTCCCTCACTTGACTGCTCCACCCGCCCACCTTCCCACCGGCCAGAACGACGACCGCTTGGCGTTGCCGCGGCCGCCGGGCGAGCTCGAGCCGGCCTTCTTCACGCCCTTCGCGCCCATGCCCTCGCCGCGCTGCACGCCCGGCTCGTGGGTCACGGGGATGAGGTAGGGCTTGCCCTTCCAGGTCCACGGCTTGAGCATCACACGACCTCGTCGAAGAACCCGAGCCGGTAGGCCTCGTCGGCCGGCAGCCACCAGTCCTTGTCCGTGCTCTTCCGGATGACCTCGGCGGTGGTCAGCGTCGACCGCTCGGCGAGGACGGCGGAGAGCTGCTTGTGCAGCTTCACCATGAGGTCGGCCTCGCGCTTGATGTCGCCGGCCTTGCCCCAGGTGATAGTCGACGGCTCGTGAATCATGAGCCACGAGTTGCGGGAGATGATGCGCTCGGTGCCGGCCTGGGACAGGATGGAGCCCATCGACGCCGCCAGCCCGCGCACCTTCACGATGACGGGGACGCCAGCCTGGCGGAGCTCGAGCAGCGAGTCGAAGAGCAGCAGGCCGTCGAAGACGTCTCCGCCCGGGCTGTTCAGGAGGATGGTGACCGGCTCGAATCCCGTCGCCTGGAAGTCGCGGAGCATGTCGAGCGCGTTGTTGACCTCGTACTCGTTGACCTCGCTGCCGAAGACGATGGTCCGCGTGTCGAAGACCTTCTGCGCGCGTTCGAGCGCCTTGCCCTCAAGCCGCAGGTTCTTCTCTTCGGCGCGCAGCTTCGCCGCGCTCGCCTTCGAGTCGGCCGTGGCCGCGGCGAGGTAAAGGCTCTGCGCGTCTGGCGCTTTCGCTCGCGTCGCCATCAGAAGGCCCCGTTCAGCGGCGAGAGGGCGCGGTAGGTGCGGTCGGTGGCGGTCTCGTACCGGACCTTCCGCATCAGCGTCTTGAGCCGCTGCCGGCGGAGCTCGAGGTACACCGGGCACATGTCAGCCACGGGCCCGCGGTTCGTGTGTCCGCCCAACGTGCAGGCGCGACTGTCGTGCTCGACGTACCCCTTCATCGCTTCGTGCCTCCCTTCGGCCACATGAGCCGGTTGACGTGTCGACGTGCCATGCAGTTTGGCAGGTTGCAGATGGGAGGCCCCGGGCAGCGCCACTCGGGCTCGCCACCCCAGAGCTCTTCGGCCGTGTACACGCGCGGCTCCCCCGTCTTCTTGTTGATGTCCTCGACGTCGACCCATGGCTCGGGCCACTCCGGGTAGGAGTCGAGCGCGTTCTTGAAGATGTGCAGCCGCGGCCGGAAGACCTTGAGCACCAGCTTGTCCGGCCAGACGAACGGCACCTGCGTCTTCTTGAACTTGCCCGTCTTCCCGTCGAAGACCTCTTCCTTCTTCTCGATGACGAGGACCTTCACGAACTTCGGGCCGAGGTAGATGACCCGCACCGCCTTGACCGGGTGCTCGCGGGGGTCGAACGGCAGCGACGTGCGGCCCTTCGGCAGGTCCCACTTCTCGGCGTGCCGCGCGACGTACGCGTTGAACTCGACCTGCTCTTTGTGGTGCACGTACGGGTAGTTGTACATCGGCGGCGTCTCGGTGACCTTGTAGTCGTCGAGCACCGTGGTGCTGAGCAGGTCGGGCGAGCACGACACCTGGATGCCGTCGATGGTCGTGTAGAACCGGGCTTCGGCGATGGCGTTTTCGTCCGCGTGGTACTCCATCGTCCGGTGGACCATCGTCCCGCGGAACGGCACGTAGATGTTCGAGAGCTCGTCGACGTAGTCCGCCTTCCGCTTCATGACTTCGGCGCGGGGGCAAGCGGACACGAGGGCGGACGACGTGATGCGGTCACCGCGCTCCTGGAACTCCGCGTACATCGCGGACAGCAGCTCGAAGGTCCACGGCGCCCATTTCACGCTGGCCTGGACGCGCTCGAGCGATTCCTCCACGGTAACCCACGGCGGGAGCACCCCGGGCATCCCCTTGTCGCGCTCCGAGGTGGAGTGCGAGGGGTCGACCACTCCGACTAGTGGCACAGGGCATCACGCTCCGCTTGCTCAGCCTCGTCGCGGATGCGACGGGCGGCCTCGTAGACCACGGTCTTCTGGTCCTGCGACAGGACCCCGTTCTCTCGCCACAGCCCGCTCTCGGCGCGGTTGGCGGCGCGTCGCAGCCGCTTCGCCGCCTTGAGCTTGAGCCGGGCGTTGTACGGCAGCTTCACGTATCTCGTCCCCACCCTACACCTCCACCGTCATGACGCCCTCGAACTCTTCGCGGTCGAAGTTGATGGCGATGAAGAGTCCGCCGGCGCCGCGGCCGTTGGAGAGCAGGCCGGGCGAGTCGATGCGGGGCTCGTCCTGCGTGGCCGAGATGAGAGCGGCCAGCGTGTCGAGGATGGTCGCGCCGGAGGCGGCGAACGTGCGCGCCCCGGTCTGCGTGATTTCCCAGACGTCCGTCCCCGGCACGTCGTTGCTCAGCTCAGTCGAGAGGGCTGCCATTGTCCACCTCCTGTGTTTCGTCGAAGAGCGCGATGACCGGGAGGGTCATCCCGTATGAAACCGCCAGGCGGTCCACGTCGATGCGGAGCCGCTTGT
>Ga0105092_10001650_pt1 | contig 11955 bp, 12 predicted proteins | sample PPLLak2March2015_FD_87021 | JGI IMG/M metagenome (GOLD analysis project Ga0105092, IMG submission 87021) | Freshwater sediment microbial communities from Prairie Pothole Lake near Jamestown, North Dakota, USA - PPLs Lake P7 Core (1) Depth... | ecosystem: Environmental > Aquatic > Freshwater >... | reverse complement strand
GTTTCCGAGAAATCCGCATTCGCTTCACCTCACCCTGGATGGCGAGAGATCAGTTCAATCAGGTGTTATTATTAAACTCCCCTGGCTTAGGCAATAGGCGCGCCCAGCAAGAATCAGCGAGCGCGGCCGATCAGGCTGCCGGATCGTTGCATTCCCGTAGCCAGGCGATTTTTCCGTTTGACAAATCGAAATAAAAGAGAATAAGTGTTTTTTTCATACACCTTCGGCAATAGCTCTCTTCTCGTCCGGCCAAAAAAGCGATCGCCGCTATCCCGTTTTGGAGACTCGAAGCGGGTTGATTTGGCTGGCACCGGCATGGATGCTGCGGAAGAGATAGCAAGCAAACGCATTGCTTGTGGCTCGCAAGAGCCATGGCGGGTTTGAGAACAATTGTGGAGCAGCGCCCCCAGGTGCGGCATGCGACTTGCGCGGTTTTTCATGGCAACATGTTCTTACCTGGATTAGCGGCTCCTTGGTGATCAAGGAACGTTCGGCCAATCCGCGAAGCTTTCCGAAGAAAACGCTCGAAGACCTGATCCGGTCGACTCGCCGCAGAAGATCAAAATCGCCTTTGCCAGCGGATCGGGAGCGATCTGGCCCCTTCTGGAGGGAAACGATGAGAGTTCGTTTCCAGAGGATAGCGTTTCGCGGAACCGCAACTTTTAATAATCAGGAGACACCATGGATCAAGAAAAGCGACGCATAAGCCTCAAGTGGAAAATCGGCGGCACCTATACGGCCGTGATGTTGATTTTGAGTGCCCTTGTGATTGCCGCGATCTATCAACTGACCAAAAATATGCTGCGCGATCAGCTCGACAAACGCGCGCTCGCCGCAGCCACCAACTTGGGCGACGCAGCCGCGGGCCATCTGGTGGGGAAAAATCTTTTGGCGCTGCACGCCTTGGCAAGAAAGTACTCGCTTCTCGACGGCGTCGCTTACGTTTTTATCGAAGATAACAAAGGTCAGATTCTTGCCCATACTCTGGTCACTTTTCCTCCAGAGCTAGGAGAGAAACTTCCCACCGGACAACGCCAAACCCTCAGGCGGGAATTGTCATTGGGCGGCAGAGGCGTATACGAAACCAGCGCCCCGGTTCTGGAGGGACAGATGGGAAGCGTCCATGTGGGTTTTTGGGCCGATGCGGTAGAAGCAGAAATCCAGAGCGCGCTTTTTCGTATGGTCGGGATAATCTCCATCATTCCTCTCGTTGGCGCACTGCTTTCGTTTCTTCTGGCCCATTGGATTGTCAAACCGATTAAGGGCTTAACCGAGGTCGCAGACAAAGTGACCCGGGGCGATCTGGAAACCTCGGTCAGCGGGAAATCCGTAGCAGCGCGCGACGAGATTGGAGACCTTGCCCGTTCTTTGGAAAGGATGCGCTCCAGTCTCAAGGCGGCGATGCTGCGTCTGGAACGCGAAACAGCGTGATCTGGTGATGTTAAAGGAAAAAAAAATGTCCACTGAAGCCAAACAGAAGCGCATCTGGCGATTGACTCTGGTCTTTTTACTGGCCGTCTTCTTTCCGTCGGCCAACGCATCCACGGCAGAGCCCCCGTTAGAGCGTCCGCTGGAAAGAATCATCATTGCCTACAGTTCGGTTTCGGCCAACATGGCCCCGTTGTGGATAACACAAGAGCGCGGCTTTTTCCGCAAATACGGGCTCGATGTCCGGCTCGTTTTCATCGAAAGCGGCAGCACCACGGTTCAAAGTCTGATCTCCAACGAAGTGGCTTTTGCCCAGATGGCGGGAGCAGGCGTGCTCCAAAGCCGACTGCGAGGGTCGGAGGTCGTGCTGATCGCGGGTTTTCTCAACACCATGGACTATCAACTCATGGTCGAGAAAGGCATCACTCGACCCGAGCACCTGAAGGGAAAAACCATGGCGGTTAGCCGGTTTGGCTCTTCGTCGGATTTTGCTACCCGGTACGCGCTGGACAAATTCGGGTTGACCCCGGAAAAGGATGTGACGATTCTGGAGATTGGAAGTCAGCCGGCGCGGTTTGCCGCTCTTGAAACCGGAAAAGTCCAGGCGGCTATGGTCGCGATTCCCTTGACGCGCAAGGCGAAGGGGCTGGGCTTTCATGCCCTGGCTGATCTACAAATGCTCGGGCTCGAATATCAGCACACAGCTTTGGCAACGACCCAGTCTTTGATCCGAGCCCGTCCTGATCTCGTCCGTAACGTCATGAAAGCCTATGTCGAAGGGATTCATTATTACAAGACGCGTCGGGCCGGCTCCTTGGGAATTTTGGCGAGATATCTGAACACGCCCGGCATTGAAGTTCTGACGGAAGTTTACGAGAATTTAGGACTTAATCTCACTCCCCGAAAGCCCTATCCTACCCTGCGGGGTATCGAGATTATGCTGCGCGAACTGGCAGCGCGAGATCCCAAGGCCAAGGGAGCGAAGCCCGAGGACTTTGTCGATCTAACTTTCATTAAGGAGTTGGATAACTCTGGGTTCATTGAACGGTTGTATAAAACCCAACCGCTGGTGGCGAGCCGTGAAGCACCACAACCCGGCCCCAGCGCTCTCATCGCTCAAGAGACGGCGCGGCCCAACGTCAAAACAAAACCGGCCCGCGAAGAGGCAAGAGCGCTCCCCACGCCCGCAAGCGTGCCCGAATCCGGGCATTATACCGTGGTGGCTGGAGATACTCTAAGCTACCTGGCGCTCAAGTATTATGGCGATCAGCATCAGTGGGAGAAAATCTACGAGGCAAACAAGCCAACGATGAAAAATCCCAATTTTCTTTACGTCGGACAAAGAATCTTGATTCCCCTACTGGGTGGAAAACTTATCGGCGAACAAACTCTGCCGGTCTCCAACCCGTCACCGGTTTCTTCACCCCAGAGACCCACCGCAACCAACGTTTCAGACGTACAATAGCGCATCACTTCGATGGCCATTCGAGCTCTCTGCGCGCCGCCGACGGCGTGCAGGCGAATGCCGCGCCACCGCCGCGTCACAGGCTTGTAAATCCATCCACCGCGGACTAAATAGTTGGAGCAAACTCAACCCGGGGAATCCGAACGGGTCACGACCTATCGCTAGTCCCTGCTCCATCCTTACAGGAGACAAAGATTAGAAACTGCCTCTCTTGAATACCCACAGGCGAAACAGACCGACCCAAATCCGATTATCGAGCCGTCCTTTGTCCAGCGAGTCAACCAAAGCGGATTTATCAAAACGCTCTATCGGAGATAAGGCAGCCGCCATGTCGTGGGGGAACAGTCTCCCATCTAGCTGTCACGGCCCAACTGCAGACCCGGTAATTCTCCCGACCGAGATGTTCGTTGCCCATAACGTTTTCCGGTGATGGCATCGCCGAGGGAAACCAAGTTGACTGATTGCAGATCGAGAAATTTTTGCTTGAGCGCTCTTGACAGTGAGCTTTTTCCAGGCATAAGTGGCCGTTATGACCGCTCCTTGGATGACTCCTGTTTGGTTTCATTTCCTCTTAAATCTCTTGCTCCAGCTGTTCGACGGGCTGTTAAGCTATCGTGCCTTGACAGGGGGCGTGCCGGAAGCCAATCCACTTGTCAATAGCGCCATTGCAGCGTGGGGTGTCTTTTGGGGTTTGCTTTATTGGAAAACACTCGCCTGCATTCTTCTCATGCTCATATTCGCGCTTAGGCACCAGCGGCGCGCTCTGACGATCAAAGCGCTGACGTTGACAGCGGTCGTTTATGTTTGTGTGTTATTGGGAAGCCTGAGCGTCCTGCTGCTGTAATTGACCGGCAGAGAACGCCGGTGAAAACCAAAATATCGCTGGCGGCAGACCGCAAAACGGACTCCCATCGAGGATCCGCAGTTATGGTTATCCGAATCGCATCTATGGTTTTGAGTTTCGCGGGATTACTCGCTCTGATCCTGGGCCTCCTCATCTGGACCGGAACCAACGCAACCCTTGTTCAAATGCACATGTTGCTGGGTCTTTTGGCGGTGGGGGCGCTCTGGGTTATTGGCATCGGGCAGGCTTTCTCCGCCGGCGGCAGTTGGGTCATCGCCGCCTGCGCTCTGGTGGTCGGCGGGAGCTTGATTTTTATCGGCATGACCCAGGCATCGCTCATGGTCGGCGCTTTTCACTGGGTGATCCAACTCATCCACTTGGCCCTCGGCCTGCTCGTCATCGGTATCGGTCACATTGGCGCTGCACGCTATCGGAAAACCGCCACAGGAGGTAGTCGATGAAGAATTGGAGATCCGCCGGATCAGGCATGGCAGCTCTGCTGATCGTTATCAGTTTGTTCCAGGACGCAAATGCGGCGCCCGTTGACGACCTCATTGCCGGCGCGAAGAAGGAGGGAGTCATCGAACTCTATGCGCCGTCCACTTTGACGCCTCAGGGAGCCCAGCGATTGGGTGAAGCGTTCAACAAACAATATGGCCTCAATCTCAGGCTGAATTTTAGCCCCTCCGGATCGATGACCCGCGACGTGGGGAAAATTGTTGGGATTGCCGCCTCGGGTCAACCTCAGGAATGGGACGTCATGCTGATCCATGACGGAGGCCACGCGACTCTGTGGCTGAAGAAGATGCATAAACCGTTTGACTACGCAAAGGTCGGCGTCGACCCGCAAGCGATCCAATACGACAGCGGCACGGTGATCTTGGCCAACCAGTTTGTCATGCCCGCCTACAACAAGCAGCTCGTCGCTACGAAAGACGTCCCCAAAAGCTGGCAAGATCTGCTCGACCCGAAATGGAAGGGCGGTAAAATGGGCATGAGCACCGCCACGCATCACCTGGCCCGCCTGGCGACGCTCTGGGGCGAGAGCAAGACCACAGAGTATGTGAAGCTTTTGGCGCGGCAAGAGCCGCTCCTGGGAGAATTCGGCAACCTATACACTCGCCTGCAGTTGGGCGAGATTCTGACCATCGTCACGATGACGGATAGCTTCATCCATCAGGCGAAGTCGCAGGGCGCGCCGATCGTCCATGCCGAAGAGGTAACCCCGGTCATTTCTCCGGCTTACAATGCCGGCGTGCTCAAGGGATCGCCGCACCCAAACGCGGGACACCTCTTCTCGGCTTTTCTTTCGACCCCTCCAGCGCAGGAAATATTGCAAAAGTTCGGCGGGCAGACTTCGGCCTTTGTCCCAGGAACACCGGCTTACAAGTTCGCGCAAGGCAGAAACGTCATTTACATGAAACAAGAGCATGCCGAGATGGTGGACCGCCTGACCAGCGAGTATGGAAAAATCTTCGGCTTCCAACGATAGAAATGGTTTGAGGAAGTTCCTACCGGATATGCCGGGCGCTCGGCATGGTCACGTGGATCGCGACCATGGCCAGCGCGCCGACTGCGCTCATCACCGCCGCGGCCCACTGCGCGCCCCACAAGGTCGCCAGCGCACCGATGAGCAGGCTCCCTACCGTCAACACCACGTTGCTCAAGTGAAAAATCGACATCATCCGGCCGCGAAACTCAGCCGGGGAGTAAGCTTGAATCACGGTTTGCACCAGGGCATGGGAACAAACGTTGGCGAAACCAACAATCACCATCAGCACGATGGAAAGCTCGAACCAGGGCGAAGCCGAGAAGGCCACCACACTGAGACCGTACAGCGCCACACCGCCCAACATGAAGATCCCCCGCGGCATGCGATCGCCGAAGAACGCGATCATAACGGCGCTGCCGAGTGCGCCCACGCCCATGCCGGTCAAGAGCAATCCCTGCCCCGTCGCGCCGACATTAAGAATGTCGCGCGCAAATACCGGCAACAACGTAGTAAAAGGCACGATGAACAGAGAGGCCAACATCACGACCAGCAGCCCGGTGCGAACGGCTTCATTGTTCCAGCTGAATTTATACCCTTCAACGATACTGCCGCCGAGGGAAACCCCATGACCCGGCTGCCTGGGAGAGCCAGTCCAAGAGGGTCTCGCAGCACCCAGCTTCACCGTCCAGACCGTCGCGAGAAGATAGAACGCGGCTTGAGTTGCATAGGACCCGGCAGTCCCCAGTGTCGCGATCAAGACTCCCGCCAGCGCCGGTCCGATGCTGCGGGCTACGTTAAAAATGATCGAGTTGAGGCCGATGGCGTTGGTCAACTGGCTGAACGGCACAACATCGGCGGTCATTGCCGCGCGGGCCGGTTGCTGAAACGTCTGGACGGCCGCCATGCCAAAGGCAGTAGCATACACATGCCACGGTTGGATCTGGTCCGCGACGATGAGCAAGGCCAGCGCCGCGAACATTAAACAGTCAATGACTTGGGCGATCAATATCTGCGTCTTGCGGGAATAGCGATCAGCCGCGCTTCCCGCCAGCGGCGACAGCAACAGAGTAGGTATCGCTTGAACTCCGCGCACCAAACCAAGCTGCAGCGCTGAATCCGTCAATTCATAAATGAGCCAACTGCGGGCGACCTGATCCATCCAGAACGCCATAGACGTAAATGAATGGCCGAACCAGAGCAAGCGGAATTCTCGGTGGCGCAGCGCCTCAATGCCGCGAAGCTGAAGCCGAGCGTTGACGGGGCGCCGAACGTGCTGAGCGGTTTCACTTCCCCGCGGTTGCGCTTTTGCCTTGTCGGTTCTCGGTGAACGCAGCGTGGACTCCGTAGCCGAAGGGGACGAGCTGTCTCGTTGTCTGAGCAAACAATCGTCTGCCTATACCATGCGCCGGTGGCGGGCGTCCAGCTATGTGCCATAAAGGAAAGATTTCAGGTGCCGCATCATCGAAACGAAAAGAATGATAATTCGTCGGCACCGTGCAAGCCGGTGTGACGGTTCCAATCGTTTCCAGATATAGCGGACCGGGATAACCCGTTTCGCTGAGGCCGATAGTTTACGCGTCAGGTTTGCGCTGGCGCTTATGTTACTTCCACTAACCAGCTCAGAGCCGACCTTGTGTCTTTAAAGACGGCATTTCGTATACGCCGGTTCGATAGGAACGTGCTCAGCAGGCAAAGCCTGCAGTAGTCCTGCGGCTCGGGTACAGAAACCAAGGCAACTCGGTTTGTCGGCGGCCAGAACTCCGGCCGCAGATTGACAGCAAAGTCATGGAGTTCGCCGGGTTCCAAACAGTACGTTGCGTCTTGCAGATCGACCAAAACCCGGCAATCGAGTAGCGATCGGGTGGTATCGACAATGTTGCGGAAAATCTGCCTCAAACCCTCAAGATCTACTAAACCGCGGGTAATGACAATGACGTGATTTCCCCGATCCAGCCCACTGAACAATTTGATTTGTAAGTCCATATTAATCTCCGGCGGAAACCTAATAACGCCAAAACTTTCCGTCTTGACATTGGGCGACATAAGATTGACAACTGGCGCCTGTGTAAAAAGAACTGGAATGCAGCCCGAATTTGCTTTGATTTATAGTTAAACCGGCGAGGTCCTTCGCCTGGGCCAAGATGTCCCGACGCCATTTCCGCAAGCGGGCTAATCGCTTGGCAAGGAAAATCTAAACGGTGATTGGCTCAAGCGTGGGTGCGATTATGTTCGACGGGTCCAAGATCGAGGAACTTCCAGCCATCAACGGAATTGGTTCTGAATCCCGCGCCAATGGCGAGTCCGGTGAAATCACCGGATGCAACCAAGGTTCGACGGCCAAGGCGACCGAGGAACACCAGCCCGAAGTTGAGAATCATGCCAACCGTCTCTTGGACCTATTGAACGAACTGAGATCGCTCGCCGATGCGGCTCTGAGGGAAGCCGAATGCGCCGACCGAATCGAAGAGGCCCTGGAGACCGAGATCAACGGCCTGCTGGAGCGGATCAAAGAAAAGGATGAATCCATCGATGCGTACGACCAAGCTCTCGCAAAACTCGAGGAAACATCCAAAGCCGAGCTGTCGGAACTGCAAAGCCGGATTCAGGAACACGAGATCCAACTAAGCAATCGCGAAATTCAGGCGCAGCAGCTGGTCTCGGAAAGAGACTATCTGATCGATCGTTTAAAAGAAGCGGAGCTCGTTGCCGGGGAGGCGGAAGCGCGCGTGCAACAACACACGGAGCGTATGGAGGCCGAGTTCACCGAATTCAGGCTTCAATTGTCAAAGCGCGAGGAATCGATTGCCACAAGAGAATTGGCTCTGTGTCGCCACGAAGGCGATCTAAGAACCAGCATCCACAATCTTCAGCTGCGGTTGCAAGACACCGAAGCGAAGTTGGCTGGCCGGGAAAGGGAAATTAAACAAAAAGAAGCCCTGATCGAAGCAGCCGCCACCCGAGAAGCAAGAATCGGCCGGCTGATTGAACGGCTATCGTCGGAATGCGAAAAACTCAGCACAGAACTTTGCGAAAAGCGACTTATCTTTGCCCAGTTGGAAGATAAGCGACGGCACTCCACCAACGGCGGCAGAATGTGGAAGAAAGTCCTCGGCTTGGTGCAAGAAGAAGCTTTTTAGTTCCGTTATGCACCGACCGAGGAGAGATATCTCATCTTCCATACGCCGGGGGGTGAACCTAAAGGGCGAAGGCACGGAGTTCTAGAGCCAAGTTGCCTCTGGAATTGATCGACACGGATCTTCTTGCCTTACCCGACGTCTGCTCCAGACAAGGCGCCTGCAGACACCCGATCCTTGTCTTCGCCCAAAGGGTTTATCGGAGCGCACAACGTTTGCTGTCGACTATCCCAGACAGAAACTCCCCTGCTGTTTCGATCCCGAGTACGATGCGATCGCTGATTGTCGAATCGAGTAATAGCATCTATCGAATGAGCCGCGCGCGCGGCAGCGCCACGTAGATCCCAATCATGCTCAGCGTGCCGGCGATGCTCATCGACGCCGCGGCCCACGGCGCGCCAACGATGGATGAGAGCGCCCCGATCAGTATGCCTCCCACCAACAGCACGACATGGGTCATATGAAAGATAGCCATCGTTCGGCCACGGAACTCGGAAGGCGAATAGGTCTGGATCACGGTCTGCGCAAGAGCATGGGAAGTTACATGGACAATGCCGACGACCCCCATCAGCACCAGCGAAAGTTCAAACCAAAGAGACGCCGCGAAGGCCACGATAACGAGCCCATAGAGCGCTACGCCTGCCAGCATCAGATTGATTCTTGGTAATCGGTCACCGCAGGAAGCGATGAACACGGAGCTGCAGAGCGCGCCGATCCCCATCGCGCTCAGCAGCAGTCCTTGGCCATGGGCTCCGACTTTGAGGATATCACGCGCAAACACTGGCAAGAGCGTCATGAACGGAATAATAAACAGCGACGCAAAGACTACGATCAGCAGGCTGGCACGCACCGCTTCATTGCGCCAGCTGAACTTCCACCCTTCGATGATATTTCGACGCAACGACTCCGTGTGACCCGAATCAGCTTTCGAGCGCGCCTGAGACTGCTGGCCGGACCGTAGCTGGACCGTCCAAACGGTTGCCAGTAAATAAAACCCGGCCTGAGCCGCGTACGCGCCGGCGGTACCGAATAAGGCGATCAAGAAGCCGGCTAGAGCGGGTCCCGCGCTGCGCGCCACGTTAAAAACAATCGAGTTGAGTCCTACGGCATTGGTCAGTTGATTCAGCGGCACGGCGTCACCGACCATGGCGGCTCTGGAGGGTTGCTGAAAAGTCCAGACGATCGACATTCCGAACGCGGTCACGTAGACGTGCCAGGGCTGGATCTCTCCGGTGATGATCAGCACGGCGATCACGCCGTACAACAGCCCGTCAACCAGCTGTGCTACCAGCACCTGCATTTTTCGGGAATAGCGGTCGGCGGTGCTCCCCGCGAGCGGGCTCAGCAGTAAAATCGGTATTGCTTGAACGCCCCGGACCAGGCCCAGTTGAAAGGCTGAGTCCGTCAGTTCGTAGATGAGCCAGCCACGGGCGACCTGGTCCATCCACGTCGCCATCGACGAAAATATCTGCCCATACCAGATTAAACGGAACTCGCGATGGCCGAGCGCGTCTAAGATTCGCAGCCGACGCAATCCGCGGAGAGAGCGCGATGTCGGCTTTGAAGCGGCGTCAGTCGTTTCATCGACACCTAGGGCCTCCGATTCTTCCTTGTCTGTTGTTGGGGTTGGTGAACGCAGAGAAGTGCTCCACAACTCGCTGAAAGGACGTTCTTGCTGTCTCTACGCCGACAGATCAGCGCGACACTGCAGCGGCTTTGCGGCTTGCGGAAAAGGTATCGGAAAAACGGCAAGGAGGAAGAGAGTGGCGCCGAGCAACCGGGACGGGCGATAGGACATAAAGCAAAACCTCCGAAGGCTCATGAGGTGGAACGGTTTGACCTTCGCCATTCTCAGTCTCCCTCCGCTCGGTTGTCAAGCAAATTCATAAGTTTACCTTCGAGGCGACGGCCTTCCAATGACAACTGAGGCCTCGGGTTCTAGGGAGTTTCAAATCTGCAAATTGTAGAAACGGCGAGCGTTGCCGCCCAACAAATCGGCTTTCTCCGCGCCGGTCAGAGCCTCCGATCCTTTGATCACCTGAACGCGGTTCCATTCCATGTCGCTGTGGGGATAATCGCTGGCATACATGAACCCCTTGCTGCCGAGTTGGTCGATGATCGAGCGGAGGTTTTCATCCGTTTCGAAACCGCTCAAGATTCTGCCTTCCCGGACATCTTCGATGGGCTCGTGAACGGTGGACGGCAACTCGTAAGGCTCCCTGCCCCAGTTGCTTTCCTTGCGGCCCGCGCGCGGCTCCCGAACGTGCTCGATGTGTTTTCCCACCCACCAATTCCAATAGGGGAGCCAACTTGCGCCGATCTCCAGGAACGCACAGCGCAAACGCGGCAGCGTCTTCAACATTCCCGAGCGAACCATCGACATCATCGCTACCATCATCGAGAAGGGCATCGCGGTCACGTGGGTGGAGAAAAAATCAGTGAAGCAGTCCGCCCAGGGCGTGTCGTGCATTCCGGTTACCGCGTGGAACCCGACGGGGGCGTTCAATTCGTTCATCGTTTCGAAGAAGGGAATGAATTCTTTGGCGTGGAGCGGCTTGTTTCCCACAACCCCGGGAATGACAACGCCGCGCAAACCAAGCTTTTGGATGGCGCGCCGCGCTTCTTCGACTGCCGCCGGCGGATCTTGGATCGGCAAAAGCGCAACGCCTCCCAATCTCCTGGACGCCCTTGAGCATTGCTCAGCGATGTAGTTGTTATAGGCGCGGCAAACGGCCGCCGCCAATTCCTTGTTTTCCAGATCGAAGACCCAGACCAGAGCCGTCGGGTAAAGCACCTGAAAATCAATGGCCATCTGATCCAGGTCCTGGAGGCGGCCTTCGATGTCGTCCAGCGAGTTGTCTTTGGCTTTCATCTGGGCATGGCGCGGCGTTTGGTACCTGAAGCCGCCGCCCCCGACGCCTCTAGTGAAAGGAAGACGAGGGACAAGCCGCCCTTCGACCAACCAGCGTCCTTCGTCTCTCGGCTCGTCGCGCATTTCGACCACGCGAGGACGCATCGCATAGAATTCTTTCTCGATATAGCGTTCGAACAGATCGAAGGGCTCGTGGAGGTGACCGTCCGAATCGATGACTTGCATGCATGGCTCCTATAAATGCTTCTTTGTAGCCATTATCGAACAGCTTTATTTGTGTCAAGGAAAGCCACGCGCAAACCAGCGTTAACCTCGTTGCAATGCCAGAACGCTGTCTAGATAGGGTTCAGAGGCTGTCGCGCCATCGCCCACTTGATCAGCGGGCCGCTCAGGATCGAGGTCACCAGCGCGGTCGAGACCAAGGCGACGAAAATCGTTTCGTTGATCAATGAAAACTCCAGGGCGAGGAATGCCAGGATAATTCCCATGGCGCCCTGGGGCATCAATCCGAAGCCGATCGCGCATGCTTGATGACCTTTTCGCCCGCCCAGATACGCTCCTAGATAACCGCCGGCGAATTTTGCTACCACGGCAATTGCGAGCACGCTCAGCACCAAAGGAAAATCAAAATGATTGATGAAGTTGGCCCGCAGCCCCATGGAGGCGAAGAAAATCGGCGCGAAAATGTAGAAAACCATTTGCCGCAGCAGCTCGCGCGCC